>Ga0247727_10001757_pt1 | contig 50471 bp, 51 predicted proteins | sample WisWelCaveWW1625_FD_202498 | JGI IMG/M metagenome (GOLD analysis project Ga0247727, IMG submission 202498) | Biofilm microbial communities from Wishing Well Cave, Virginia, United States - WW16-25 | ecosystem: Environmental > Aquatic > Deep subsurface > Groundwater > Cave microbial mat | place...
CAGACCAAGCCGCTTTAGTCCAGCAGGAGAAATCCTGATCCGATCCATTGATTGGATCAGCCAGAACCCCTTGGCCAATGAGTATTTCTAATTGTCGCCATGGGTATTTCTAGTTGTCGTTGACAGAGTAGAAGAAAAAGCGATATGGACCTGATAGCAATACCGTCGGCATGATGTGATTATACCTGTTGCACTGGCATTGACGGCGAGCCTGCCAGCCGAAGGGCGGGAGGTGGTCGGATATGAGGAGGTGGGACGGAGGCACTTCTATTCCTCCACCAACCCGTAAAAGTTCAACTGGGGTGGGGTGATGATGCCGATCATGCCGTGGCTTTTCAAGCGGAGCAAATCTTTGTCAGAAGTGACGATCAAATCCGCGTTACCGGCAACGGCGCATTCGAGGACGCGATTATCGTCCGGATCGCCGGGAACGGCATCGAGGGCAAAATCCGGGGCAACAATTTCAGCAAAGTCCCTGAGCGTTTCGAGGAAAAGGACGATCCGGTTTTCATGCCAGTGCAGTTTGTCCCGCAACTTTTCTTCAAGTTCTGCGAGGATGGTTTCGCTCGTAATCAGGGTAAGGCGGCTGCCCGAAGCCAGTTGCAAAATGGTTTCAGCCTGCTTCCCAAAAAGCGCCGCAGAAATATACACATTGGTATCGAGAACGATACGCAGGGTATGCCTCGTCATGCTTCGAGGAATTCTTCCAGTTGTTCATCCGTGAAAATGCCAAGTTGCCCGGCCGTTTCCGCCCCCCATTGCCGGATCACCTGCCAGCGCCGGACGAATTGATAGTGCCGGAATGCCTCGCGGATCAACTCGCTTTTGGTGCGGTTTTCAAGGCGGGCGGTTTCCTCAATGCTCGCATACATTTCCGGGGGCACAGACACGTTGAGGACGCGCGTGGTACGGGCAGGTTGGATGGTCATGGCAGGCTCCTGTAATACTCAGTAATACGGGGATTGTACTGCGAGTTTTTGCTACGGCAATGCCAACACCCAGACAAGATCATCAAAGGCGGCCACAAATAAGTGTCGACATGGGAGCAGAGGGTTATTTTATGGCACTTTCAATCCCCATAATCGAAACGCATTATCAATGCCGACAGATGCCAGTAGGGCTCCGTCTGCACTAAATTGCAGATGTACCACCCTGGCGGTATGACCGCCTAGTACGGTTAGGATTTCCTTCGAAGCGGTATTCCATAGCCAAATTCGACCATCATCAGTGCCAGATGCAAAAAAACTCCCATCGGTAGAAAATGCGACACTGAAAATCGTACTTAATCCTTCTCCCTCAAGCATGAACGGTGGCAGATTTTCTCTTATGCTCCAGAGTGTGAGAATACCGCCATCACAAACATCATTTGAGTTTTGAAGTTTGCAACCTCCTGAAAGCACCTGATCGCCGGTCGGACTAAATGTGATGTCATAAATAAATATGTCTCCACCCTCAAATATCAAGAGAGGAATTGAGGATTTCATATCCCATATTTTGATAAGACCGTCACTGCTGCTACCTGAAGCAAGAATATTTTCGTCTGGGGAAAATTCAAGACTGCTTACCCAAAGACCGTGTGCTTGGACTTCAAAAAGCAATGAATTAGTGTATGTCTCCCAAACCTTTATTTTTCCATCTGCACCACCCGCAGCGAGCAATTTTCCATCAGGACTGTATGCTACGCTCAGAATTACCGCCAACCCCCAATCGTGAACAATGGATTTTTGTGTTTGTAAATCTATCTCAATTACCGTATTATCTGCTGTACCCACTGCAATGATTTGCCCATTTGGATGAAAAGTGGCGCTAGTCACTCCAGTCTGAAATCTCATTGGGAGAGTAAGGAGTAGAGAGGATATTGGCGATAAAGGATTGCTGATATCCCATAATTGTAGAAACCCGTCATTTCGGGCTGTTGCCAAAAATCTTCTATCAGGGCTAAGAGCAATACCACCGACATCTTCAAGAATTCGAGACAGTTGTTCTACTTGGAACGCATTGTCCGAGGAAATAGTATTCAGAAACGCAACAGCAAGCGTAGATGATGGCTGTAACGTCGGCGCAATCGTTACCGTCGGCCTGCGTGTCGGCCGCGCGGTCGGGCTGGGTGTGGCGGAGGGTGCAGGCGTGCCCGTTGGCGTCGTTGTTGCAGAAGGAGCGCGGGTTGCGGTGAGTGTCGGCGGGGCAGGCGGCGCGGTACAGGCGGCGAAGGCGAGGAGGAGCAGAGGGGAAAAGGAGATGAGGAGATGATGTGTGGCGCGTTTGAATTTTGGCATGCCCAGCCTCCCTGATTATTCTGCTGGATAAAGGCGGGTGTTAATTTCCCGCAGGACATCATTGAGATGCGGCGGGTTCGCAGCTTGGATATTTGTATCCGTATGTTTATGATGGGGGTGGCTGGAGATTTCAGGATGGTGCGGTGTGTTATCGTAGCGAAAGATCAATTGGTTGTCAGCGGCTTGGTAGTGGTAGACGTAATTGGTTTTTACCGCCATGAGTTGCCGTTCAACCAAATGTTCGACAAACTCCAACAGGGAGTGATCCCAGAACCGTAACCGGCCGTGGATGACGATTTCCTGATCTGGAACAATTTCATGAACCGTGAGAAGTTCAACTTCAATTCCGCCCCTGGCGTAAAGAACATCCTGAATCCGCCCAAAATATCGTTCCAAACGCATTTTGACCTATGGAACAGGAATATAGTCTTGAACCAGCACCAACTCAAGACTCTTTGAAATAGCGTGCTTCAAGCGCAAATATGCCTGGTACTTGCCTGCCCACCCGATGATTTCGACAGAATCACCTGCCAGCCCGTGCCGGTAATTTTTATGAAACTCATCCGAAGGCATCCCATACTTTCGCTCCAACTCCACAAACTCGCGTTCCAGTTGCAGGAGTTCCTCAACCGGATCGTAATTTTCCCGCCCTTCCCGCAACAATAAAGCAAACTCTTCGGGCGTGGGCATGGTTTCCTGGGTGAAGGTGTAGCTGGGCATGGGCATCTTCTCCGCGTGCAAATGGGATGCAGGAAATTATACTCCTGACAGGTGGGCGGGTCCTCCTTGAGGATTAAGTTAATCAATTGGGTGGTCATTTTACGATGCTCACCGCCCCCCAAAACGCCTCCTCCAATTGCGTGTCCCTGAATGCCGCGCCGCCATTTTGCATGTGATCCAGCCCCTCCGCCCACAACTGGCTGAAGCGCGGCGTATTGCCCAACTGCCCGACGGCGAGCGGGAGGATCGGGGCCAGCGAGGGGAGGCGGAGATAGACCGGGGAGGCTGCGGCGACCGCGGCCCGGTAGGCCACCCCGCCAAATCCCACGAACATATCCACCTCGCGCGCGGCTTCCAGATCGGAGCTGCCATCCCCGATCAGCATGGCGCGCCCCGGATATTCTTGCCGGATTTCCCGGATGATCCGGTTTTTGCCATTTGCCTCCGAGAGGGGGTGGGCCTCATGGGCGAGATAATTGGCGCGGGGATTCCGCCCGCCGGGTTGTTCCCAATACCGCCACCACTCCCCGGCCAACTGGTCGTATTCCATCCCCACGGCAAAGATGTGCTCTCGGGGCACGCCCAGCCAGACGCCGAAATCGCGCACCGACTCAAAGAGGCCCCCGCTCACAATAAACACCGCCGTCCCGAGGGCTTGCAGGGCTTCGATGACGGCCTGCGCGCCGTCCGTAACAGTTTCGCGGTACGTAGCGGCAATGGCGCGCACCTGCGCGCGCGTCGGGTTGGCGGTCTCCAGCCGCTGACCGTAGACGGCTTCGAGCGGAAGGTCGCCATCCATCGCCCGGTTGGTGAGGGCGGCCACCTCAGCCCCCGCACCGCCGAGGCGCGCCAGTTCGTCTATGCCCTCGATGGCGCTCAGGGTGGAATCGCAGTCGAAGATGACGAGCGTGTGAAGGGGCCAGACGGGGGGCAACATGCGGCGCATTGTAACGCACGGCGTTATCGCGTTGAAACGTGTGAACGTTACAACGTGTGAACGTTTCAACGTGTGAACGTTTCAACGTGTGAACGTTTGAACATTGGTAAAATCCGCCCGCCATGCAGACCAGACGCCGCCCGCCGCTCCGCCTCGCCCTCGCCCTTCTTCTCCTCTTTGCAATGACCGCCTGCGCGGCGCCAACCTCTTCCGCCGACGCGACAGCCACATTCCCCTCACCCGTTACGGAGAGCGCACCCTCTGCCACAGCTACCCGCACCCCTGCACCCCCAACCTCAACGCCGCCCCCCACCATCACCCAATTACCCATTTCGCCAACGCCCAGTCTCCAATCTCCAATCCCGCCTTTTCTTTTCGCCATCCCCATCCCCGCCGAATTCCGCACCTTTATTGACCCCTCCTACCGCTACGCCACCACCGCGGGCGGTACGCGTGAGCCGCACAACGGCGTCGAATTCCTCAACTCGCTCGGCACGCCCGTCCTCGCCGCCGCCGACGGGGTCGTCCTCTTCGCCGGGGATGATTTCGCCAACGGCTCCCCCTACTCCCCCCGCGGTTGGTACGCCTTCTACGGCAACTTCATCATCATCGAGCACCAAATTACAAATTACGAATTACCCGTCTACACCCTCTACGCCCACCTCTCGCAAGTGCTCACCACCACCGGCGCAGCTGTCCACGCGGGCGACGAGATCGGCTTGATCGGCTTTACCGGCGCGGCGGTCGGCAGCCACCTGCATTTTGAAGTCCGCTACGGCGGCACGACCTACGAAGATTCCCGCAACCCCGAACTCTGGCTCCAGCCCCACGCCGGGAGCGGAACCCTGGCAGGCAATATCAGCGACACCAACGGCGGCAAAATGCCGATCATCGCGATCCAGATCCGCGCCCTTGATGTCGTCCACCCAACCCAGTACATCACCACCTACGAGGAAGCCGCCCGCAGTGGCCAGCCCCCCTTCAACGAAAATTTCGCCATCGGCGAACTGCCCGCCGGGAGCTATGAGATCACCTTCGTCGCCTACCAACTCGAAACCATCATCGTCGAAATCCGGGATGGCGAAATGACCTTTCTCACGATCACGGTTGGGAAATAACCGCACCCACCGGGGTGGCTGACCCTCGAGGAACCGCCCCACCCGGTGGTACACTATCCCCCGCAACCCACCCCCAAGGAGTTTCCCCCACCCATGAGCATCAAACCCGACCACTGGATTCGCAAAATGGCGGAAGAGCACGGCATGATCGAACCCTACGCGCGGGCGCAGGTGCGCGAGGGGGTTATCTCTTACGGCGTTTCCTCCTACGGCTACGACATCCGCGTCGCCGACGAGTTCAAAATATTCACGAACGTCTACTCCGCCATCGTCGATCCCAAAAACTTTGACCCGAAATCCATGGTGGATTTCCAGGGCGATGTCTGCATCATCCCGCCCAACTCGTTTGCCCTGGCGCGCACGGTGGAATACTTCCGCATCCCGCGCAGTGTGCTGACAGTTTGTGTGGGCAAGTCCACTTATGCGCGTTGCGGAATCATCGTTAACGTAACGCCTTTTGAACCCGAATGGGAGGGGTTCGTCACGCTCGAAATTTCAAATACCACCCCCCTCCCGGCAAAAATCTACGCCAATGAGGGCATTGCCCAGGTACTTTTTTTTGAAGCCGATGAGGAATGCGAAATCTCCTACGCCGATAAAAAAGGAAAATATCAGGGACAGCAAACCATTGTGCTGCCCAAGGTGTAAGATTTGCGCAACAGATGCTGAGCCTCAATCGTATTTCTTCGCATATCATTGATCCCCCTAGACCCGGAGTAACACCCTATGGACTGGCTTTCTGACCCCCAAAACTTGATCGCCCTGCTCACGCTGACCGCGCTGGAAATCGTGCTGGGCATTGACAATATCATCTTCATCTCCATCCTCGCCGGTAAACTGCCCAAGGATCAGCAGGCCCGTGCCCGCCAGACCGGGCTGGTACTTGCCATGCTCACCCGCATCCTGTTGCTGCTTTCGCTCTCCTGGCTTATCCAGCTGGAGGAGCCCCTTTTCCATGTCGGAGAGATCGGCATCAGCGGGAAGGGCATCATCCTGATTCTGGGCGGGCTGTTCCTGCTGGGCAAGGCCACCTTTGAGATCCATGAAAAGTTGGAGGGCGTGGAAGGTCACGGTTCGGCCAAAATCGGCGCGCAATTCTGGAATGTTATCATCCAGATTATGCTGCTCGACATCGTGTTTTCGCTGGATTCCGTGATCACGGCGGTCGGGATGGCGGATGAGATTGCCGTCATGATTACGGCGGTAATCATCGCCGTCGGGATTATGCTTTTCGCCGCCCGGCCCATCAGCGATTATGTCAACGAGCATCCCACACTCAAAATCCTGGCGCTCAGCTTCCTCATCCTGATCGGTTTCTCCCTCGTAGCTGAAGGGTTGGAAGTGGAAATCCCGAAGGGTTACATCTATTTCGCCATGGGTTTCTCCGTATTTGTCGAAGCGATCAACCTGCGCATGCGGAAGAAATCGGCCACCCCGGTCAAATTGCACGAGCCTTATGTGGAGGCCGCCCAGGCGGGCAGTGCCGAGGGCCGGTAATCGGGCCAGCCAGATAACAAAAAAACGCCGCAGGCAATCTGCGGCGTTTTTGATTCACGCAAGCCCGTCAGCGGCCCACAACCGGGGCGACTGGCGGTTCAAATGGCAACATAATCGTAAAGGTGCTGCCCCGTCCAAGTTTGCTGTCCACGGTGATCGCCCCGCCGTGCTGCTCTATCACCTGATGGGCGATGGACAACCCGAGGCCCAGCCCGCCAAACATATGGTCGCCAACCGTATCCAGATGGAAAAAGCGGTTGAAGATACGCGCCTGTGATTCCTCCGGGATGCCCACCCCGTGATCCTGGATTTGCACTTGCACCCCCACTGGAACGGAAGCCAACGTAACCAGCACATCCCCCCCATCCGGGCTGAACTTGATCGCATTCTCAATCATGGCAGAGAAGACGCGCTCCAAACTGCGGGCATCGCCCTTGATTTGCGGCAGATGCGCCGGCTCATCATATTGCAGGTGGACGTGGTTCTGCTCCGCCTCCGTGCGCTGTGAGTTGACCGCCACCCTGACGACCCGCCCAATATTGAGATTCTCAGCCGCCTGGAGGATCAGGTCCATTTCCTGGAGGAAGAGAATATCGTTGACCAGGGAGACAATCTCCTGAAGGTTGAGCGTGGCCCGCTCAATCGCCGTATTAAAGTCGGCCTCATTCAGCATCCCCAGCTTAATCGCCTGCAAAAAGCCATTGGCGGATGTGAGCGGGGTGCGCAACTCGTGGGCAATGGCGCTCAGGAATTCGCGGCGGGCAAAATCCATCTCGGCCAGGCGCTGGTAGGCGGCGGCCAGCTCCCCCGCTTTCAGCCGCAAGTCCTCCACGGAAAGCTCGTTATTCTCCTGCAACCGGCGGCTCACCACACTGACCATAGCCAGCGAGACACTCGCATTGTTATGCAGTAAATTGCGGAAAATTTCGCGGCGGATTTCCAGCACCGTGGTCGGCTCCAGCGTGATGATGGAAGCCATGCGCGGCGCTTCGTGGATCAGGGCATATTCCCCAAAGAAGTCCCCACGCTCCAGCGGTTTCAGGATGCGGTTTTCGCTGGCATTGATCACCTTGCTAACCTGCACCTTGCCGTCCACAAGGATGTAAAACGTGGACTCAATGGATCCCTCATGGCAGAGCACTGCGCCGGGCGGATACGAGCGAAATTCACCGATGGAGAGAAATTTGTCGGCTTCGGTGTCGGGAATGTCGGGAAAGGCCCGCTGGATTACTTCACGAAGAAAAAGGTCGGGTTCACCCATGACCGCCTCCGGTGCGGTGGATCGGGATTAGCGTCTACCCGAATTCCGTAGCGACGCCCATAAGGGACTGCACTGAGCGAAGTCAAAGTGGGCTAAACTACGAATGTTTGGATAGGGCATTATTCTATTCCATAAAATAATAACAGTGTATTGCCATATCGTCGCCGATCAAAATCTTTAAGATGTACCAGCCCTACGGGTTCCTCCTCCCTGGGGTCAATCTGCGCCACGACGGTGGCACCTGATCCCAGCCAACCCGGATTTTTATCCAGTTCCAAAAGGGCGCGCGACCAAAGGGTTTTGTATTGGGGAGGGGCGAGGTAGATGAGATCAAACACGCGGTCGGGGGGTTTTGCCAGCAGGCTAAAGGCGTCCAGCCGCATGACCTCGGACTGACCGACAAACCCCGTGGTTTTCAGGTTCTCCCGGATGGTCAGGATCGCATTATGGTTGATGTCGAGGAAACGGGCAGACGCCGCGCCGCGGCTGAGCGCTTCGATGCCCACGCCGCCCGTCCCGGCAAAGAGATCGAGGACGCTCGCCCCCACCACGCGCCGCCCCAGGATGTTGAAGAGGTTTTCTTTGACCCGATCCGTGATGGGCCGGGTTGAATCTCCGGGGACGAGGCTCAACCGGCGGCCCCGTACGCTCCCCCCAATGACACGGATACCGCTCATCGCCGCACCCCGCCAACGAGCCGAGGATCATTTTTGGGATGGAGGAGTTTCGCCCGGAATGACATGGTTGATGATCCCCTTGATCTCGTTTTCTTCCAGCTTTTGGGCTTCAAAATATTGGCGCATAAAATCGGAGCGGCGCAAGCGCAAGGCCATCGGCGCCAGCGCCCGCAGATCATCCGCCGTCACTTTTACGCGCCCATCGGAGGCGGCATAGGCGCGTGCGGCTTCAAACAGGGTGATCTCGGCCCGGAGCGAGGCAATGTTCATCCCGTCGATCAGCGCCAGCCCGAGGTGGGCCACCTCATCCGGGATTTCCACTTCCGGGAGGAGGTTGCGCGCCGCCTGGATTTCGTTGCGGGCAAAATCGGTGGCCGGGTCATATTCCTCGACGGTGCGGCGCGGGTTGGTCTGGTAGCTGCGGACACGGCGATAGGCTTCCAGCCGGTCATCGCGGTTTTCCAACCCGTTCACGATGATGCGCAGGCCAAAACGGTCAAGAATCTGCGGACGCAACTGGCCCTCTTCCGGGTTCATCGAGCCAATCAGGACAAAGCGCGCATGGTACGTGGCCGCAACCGGCCCGCGGCGCACCGTGTACTGGCGCTGCGCAGAGGCATCCAGGATGGCGTCAATGATGGGGTCGGCCAGGAGGTTAACTTCATCAATGTAGAGCAAATGCTGGTCAGCCTGGGCCAGCAGGCCGCGCCGGATGTGCAGCCGGTTGGCGCTCGCCGCCTGCGCATCCACCCCACCGACGACATCTTCAATCTCGGCGTTGAGCGGCAGTTCAAACAGGCGTACCTGATCCAGCCGGGCCAATGGCTCGCCGTGGCCGTACTTGCGGGCGCAATCGGGGCAAACTGAATCGACCCCGCCGGTTTCCACATCCTCGGGCATACAGCCATAACCGTTGACGCACAAGCTGTGGGGCACTTCCGGCAGGAGGCCGGAGAGACTGCGTACCGCCGTGGTCTTGCCGGTGCCGCGCGGCCCGACCAGGAGCACGCCCCCAATGGCCGGGTTGATCAGGGAGAGCAGGAGGGCCAGTTTCATCTCGCGCTGCCCCACCAGCGCGAGGAAGGGATAGGGCCGGGTATCCACGATGGAGCCGCCCGATGCAGGCTGGCTGGGTGTGAGGCGCCGGCCCGAAACGCGGTCAATCAGTTCCTGCAAGGAGCGCGGCGCGGCGGAACTTTCGGGGGGCAGGTTACTTTCGGGGGCGGGGATTTCGTCGGTCATGGGATCAGGTGACAGTCACCTTGTTCTAATTATCAAGCTGGGCCATTACTGCAGGTGACTGTCACCTACGCTAGTGGTTGCGGCTCCTGCGGCGGTAATCCTGCCGGGCACGGCCCTGTTCAAAGCGATGGCGTTCGGCGTCAGTCTCCGGGGTCAGCGGGGGCACCGGGACGGGGTGGCCCGCATCGTCCAGCGCCACATAAACGAGATAGGCCGTGTTCGTATGCGTCTGGTGGCCGGAGATCGGGTTCTCGGCAATCACCAGCACCTGCGCTTCCATCGAGCTGCGGCCCACGTAGCTGACCTCGGCCATGAGCGTAACGAGGTCGCCAATCAGGATCGGGCGGTCAAAGGTCATCTGATCCACGGCCACGGTGACAACGCGTTGGGCGGCGTGTTTCATACAGGCCAGCGCGCCGGCCTCATCCACCAGTTTCATGATCCAGCCCCCGTGAACGTTGCCGTGATTATTGGCATATTGCGGGGTCATCAATTGGGCGATGCTGACCCTGGAGGCTGCGCACGTCTTTCCCTGGGGGGCGCGGCCCCCGGAGGCCGGGTCTGTTCCCATCGGTTAATCCATATCCGGGCGCAACTCGCCGCCGTCAATCGTGGTCAGCCGCTCCGGTTCCTCTTCCAGAATATCCACGATGGAATAGGAAATTTCAGACATCATGGGCGCAAGCGGCACGGTGGCCGGGATTGGGATTTTTCCGGGGTCAACAGGCGGCGCGAGCTGGGGCTTGTCGAAGGAGTAGGTGCGTTTCCGCAGGATGCGCGGGCCATCCGCCAGGTAGCCGACGTAATAGCCAAGCACGGAATAAATCTCTTTGGAGTTGGTGATGAATCCGATCCATTCGCCCCCGCGATTAAAAATGTAAGGGTAGGCCATAAATGCGCCCACGTCCCCGTCTGAAGAGTAGATGGGAATGAGTCTGGTCTGCGTTGCCATTGGGGTGGTTATTATAACCCGCCGAAGATGCCAGCGTTTACGTTGCGGCCGGTCTTACGTCGGAATACGTCCAATGCCGGTTGACGAAGAAGTTCCAGAAAAGGACGACGAGCATGGCGCAACCCAGCAGGAGATTGTGTCCCAGGAAACCTGCCGGGAACGGCAGCCGTTGTGAAACCGGAGCCAGCAGGCGGATGAAAGTCGGTTCCAACGAGGCGAAAATGACCGTCCGGATCAGGACGCCGATCAGGTTGACCAGGAAGAATTGGCCCAGTTGCCGGCCAATGTGCTTGCTCCGGGAGTCCGGGTAGGTCCAGTAGCGGTTCCAGATAAAGTTGCTGGTGACGGCCACGGAGAACGAGACGACGTTGGCCGACACCGGCGGCACACCAAACCCCTGAATCAACAAGTTGAACGTGCTGAAGTCAATGGCCGCACCAAGGGTACCGACAATGGTAAATTTGATAAACCGGCGCTGTTCCCGGCGGTCCGTCAGGATCATGCTGCATCCAGTTGTTGTTGGAAGTAGGGGATGGTCTTGCGAATGCCCTCATCGAGGCTGACGAGCGGCTCCCAGCCCAGCACACTCGTGGCCCGTGAGATATTGGGGCGGCGCTGCTGCGGGTCGCCTTCAGTGCGCTCGTTGTCGAGGAAGGCCACCCCGCCCTGATTGCCAATGATGCTGTTGATCGTTTTTGCAAACTCCAGGATCGTCGTCTCGACCGGGTTGCCAATGTTGACCGGGTCGTGCTCGGAGGACACCAGCAGGCGGTAGATGCCGTCCACGAGGTCGGAAACGTAGCAAAAACTCCGCGTCTGCGCGCCATCGCCATAGATGGTCAGCGCCTCGCCGGAAAGCGCCTGTTTGACAAAGTTCGGGACAACGCGCCCATCATCAATATCCATGCGCGGGCCGTAGGTGTTGAAAATGCGGACAATGGCCGTGTTCACCCCATGGAAGCGGTGATACGCCATCGTCAGGGCCTCGGCAAAACGCTTGGCCTCATCATAAACTGACCGCTCGCCAATGGGATTGACGTGGCCCCAGTAATCCTCCGTTTGCGGATGAACCAGCGGGTCCCCATAGATTTCACTGGTCGAAGCGAGCAGGAACCTGGCTCTATGGGCGTGCGCGACCCCGAGGGTATTGTGCGTCCCCAAGGCCCCCGCCTTCATCGTCTGGATCGGCAGGTTCACATAGCCCACCGGGGAATTTTTGTTGGGGCTGGCGGGGCTGGCAAAGTGCATGACCGCATCCAGCTTGCCGGGGACAAAAATGTAATTGGAGACATCGTGCCGGATAAAGGTGAACTTCGGGTTACCCGCCAGGTGCGCCAGGTTTTCGGGCCTCCCCGTAATGAAATTATCCATCCCCACCACCTCGTGGCCTTCGGCCAGCAGGCGGTCAGAAAGATGGGAGCCTAGAAATCCGGCTGCGCCGGTGATCAGGATGCGCATGGGTTGTCCTTGAGGTCGTGCTGAATTACCCGTTGCGGGGCGGGTGGAATTTTAGCCGGGATGGGGAGATTAATGTAAGGGTAGGGCTTACCGCTGCACGATTACGTGCCTAGCATTTGATCACCTGCTGGCACAAGCGCGGAGCAAAGTGCGAGTTGGGTAAATGCCGCTGTTGAGGTTTCAACCGCCGAATGTGCGACTTCAAGATCGCCCTGCCTGCCCCGCCCGAATAGTGCTTGAACGTAGTGTGTTCTTAGCGAATGTGAAGTTATCAGCTCACTTAATAAAGATTCAATCATCTGAATCGAGCTAGTCATTGCGGTCCGGAAGCCTTACTGTTAGTTCTATCCGGTGATACAAATCCGACTCAATAATGTTGCCTGTGTACCCGAGATCCCTGGCCACTGCCTCACGCTCTCGTCTCTCAAATGATTCTAGTCGGGGATCAAATGTCACTTCATCAAAGAGCGCGTTTGGATCCATTCGGACACGCATAATTTTCGTTCCTGGGACAATCTCATCATAAACAAATATTAATCGCACTTCCGCCTCATAAGAAAAAGCCTCCCGCTTAAGCAAGGCTAGGGTCGCCAGATTATTCGGATGGCTAAAGAAATCTTTCCCAAACTTGCCGACTGCGTTTGCTATTCTCTGTAGCAGTGCCTCACGCGGCAAATATTGAACTGCTCCAATATAGCAGCACCCTTTTGGCAACTCCTTCGTTCCAGCTTCAAGTGCATTAAGCAACTTTCGGGCAGACGTTCGGACACGAACCCCCTCATCGCGAGGCATAATGTTACGACGGACGTGTGGGTCTTTCACAACTCTGGAATACGCTCGCAAAAGTGTGTCCGATTCCTTGGTCGCTGACCAGCACTGTGCGAATATTCTGGCAAATGGTGCCGCAATATTCTCCTGACTGTATTTGCCGTTTAGCTTTTGATTAACACCAATGAAACTACCGACGATCTCCAATGGATCTTCCCAAATGCTTGGATGGGCTAACACTAGGCTCTTTGTTCGTAGCACTTCTTCAAAGAACCACAAGGGGAAGATACGATAGATAGAGTGATCGGGAGCAGGTATACGAATAATGTTATCAGCCATGTTTGAAGAAACTACCTAGCAAAGGTCTTTTGTATTGGCAAACTGGACAGGCCCAAGGCCATCACTAACTATTTTCTCGACAGGTCGTACACGATAAGGTATTTTTATTGTCATAATTTGTTCTCTCTTTTAATTACAGCGATTTTTACAATTATCGCATAGGAGTACAAGCGGCGATAAGGAAGTGGCGATGCTGCGAAATATAAATATAAGGAAGCCGTCGCCTGAGGCTCGCTGCTCCCTCCCTCCTAACGCCAATCCAACCTGTCAATCAACCCATCCCCCGTCAACTGGAAGGCCGCACCCGTGGCCGAATCCACCAGCCACAGGTTGCCCTGGTAAAGGTAGGCGATCCAGTAACCCGACGCGCCGGGGGCAACCTCCGGGGACCAGTACACCTGCTGGGGTTCCAACCCCGGCTGGCCCTCGGCAGGGAAGAGCGCCCGCTGGTTGGACCCGTCCCGATCCATCACCACCAGTTGGTAACGGCTGGTCTCGCTCTGGTTCGGGAAAACGGCCTGCAGGAAAGCCAGTTGGTAGGCCAGTTCCCCGGAAGTCTGCACCTGGATCGGCGAGGGAGTCGGGTAGGCAAACATCCCGGAGTTGGCGACCAGCGGGATGGACGCGCCCCCTTCTAGGGGTACGGCGGTCATGGCGAAGTCGGCGGATTGCTCCGGGGTTGCGGCGATCCCCGAGTCAACGTGATCAACTGTGAAGAGCAGGTTCCCCGTCGGGGCCCAGGTGATCCCGGGAACCCAGGCCCAGTCGCTCTGCGTGTTATAGGCCGGCATTTCGATGATCGGGCGGAGAAAGGTGTCCTCCTCTTCCCGCAAATCAATGACGCCAACCCCATCGGGGCGGGCATAGGCCAGCCGCAATCCATCGGGCGCGAACGCAAAGGACATCCCCCACCAGCCATAAATGCCGCCCGCATTCGCTTCCAGCGCGGTGGCCGGTTTGGCGACCCAGCCGGTTGAGCTAAAGCTGACCAGTTGCAAATCATTGTTCGCCTGCCAGCCCGGTGCGGCGTCGCGCGGCTCCACGGTGGAGAAAGCCACCCGGAGTACGGAGGTCGGCACCCAGTCTGCGAAATGGATGATGTTCCCCACGCCCAGGTCGATCAGGGTTTCCTCATTCCCCACAATTTTTGCCGCCCATAACGTGTTGATCTGCCCGGCCTCATCGGAGCGCCGGGTAAAGAGCAGCCATTCCTTGTCCGGGGACAGGCGGAAGACCTGGCCGTCGAGGTCGCCCGTGGTCATGACCGGGCGGCGGTTCCCCGTATTCGTTTCGATCAGCCAGGCGTTCCCGCTGGAAAGATAGACGAGCCGCCCGGTAATCTGCACCTGCGAGAACGGCGTCTGCCCGCCGACCATGACAATCTCCGGGACGACCTCCTGGAGGACGACGCGCTTGACCTCGCTGGAAGCGACTTCGACGTTGTCCTCATACACCCTCCGGTAGGTGATCTCATGGAGACCGTTGACCCCCGATTGGATTAACCGGGACTCGCCCTCCGGGAGCGACTCATTCCGAATGGTTTGCGTCTCGAAGGGGATGACTGTCTGCTCGACAAAAAACTCCTCCGTGACCCGCACCACCCGGATTTCACCGCCAGCCGCGAGGACGGTGTACCCGGGAGGTTCCGAGCGATCCGGGGACGTGGCAGAGATGCCGGCAGCCTGGAGCGCCTCTTCGACCGTGGTCCCGGCGGGGACGTGAATCTCGCCGGTGGAGCCATCGGCTGTGATGCGCACAGTGATCAGTCCTGGCGTGATCACCGGCGAAGCGCAGGCGGCCAGCCACAGGAGGGCCACAACGATCAACCGCGGGCGAAACCATTGCACAGGTGGCATGTTCCAATGATGCGTAGCATAGCCCCTTGCGGGCGGCCTTCGGGGGCAAGCTCCGCTGCTATGGATTGGGGTGGAGGGTCATTCCAGTTTACCGGTAATTTCCATCAGGCCATCGGTGATGACGATCGATTGCAAGGAGAAACCGGTGGTGGTTGAGCTAATCTCCCCGGAAAGGGCATCGTTGATGGCATCGGAGACAGCCTGGAGGACTTCTTCCGGGAGCGGGATGGGGCCGACTGCCCCGGAGGTGGCTATGATCACGGGGACGCCATTTTCATCCACGGACACCTCGAGGGTGATACCCACGCTCGCCGTGATCCCCTCATTGGAATATTTGCCGATAATCTCCATCTCGCCATCACGCAAAACCACCTGGGGTTCCGTGATCGGGGCGTCCTGCTGCTCCGCCATGCTGGTAGTGAGGAGCGCGGTGAGTTGCGCTTCGGTCAGGGTCAGGGTGAGGGTGCCTGACAGTTTTGCGCCATCAATGGCTTCCTGCCAGGATTCTTCCAGGGTTTTGGTGGGTTCAGTGGAGGCAGATCCCGAATCTTCAGGCGCTTCGGGGCCGCCCAGGTTGACCTGGCAGGCCAGGCTGGCCAGGAATAAGGCAACGATCATAATCAACAACTGAATGTTCTTTTTCATCTCATTTTCCTTTTGTGCTTTAGAATTGACAGGCGCTGTGGCCTATCCGGTTTTCTGGAAAGCCATCTCTCACATCCAACGACATCGATCCGGAGAAGTTCCGTTTTTGTCCCATCCCCAACGAAAAGCATTATAGCATGGCCGAAAACACCGACACTCATCCTGAACTCCCCCCAGCGGCCCGGCTGGAAGCACTGCTTTTTGTCGCACCGGGTGCAGTGACGACCGGCCAACTCGCCGCCGCGCTGGACGCCACACCCCGCGAGGTCGAAAAATCGCTCGATGAACTGGAGGCGGCCTATGCAGCCCGCGGCATCCGCTTGCAAAGGTTTCGCGGGCGCGTCCAACTGACCACCGCCCCCGAAGCCGCGCCGGATGTGGAACGATTCCTTGGGCTGGAAGCCACCAACAGATTAAGCCAGGCCGCCCTTGAAGCCCTCTCCGTGATCGCCTACCAACAGCCCGTCACGCGCCCGTACGTGGACGGCATCCGTGGGGTGAACAGCGACAGCGTGCTCAAAACCCTCCTGCACAACGGACTGATTGAAGAAGTGGGCCGCGCCGAAGCGCCCGGCAGGCCGATCCTCTATTCGGTGACCCCTGAATTTCTCCAGCATTTTGGCCTGCACTCCCTCGCCGAATTGCCCCCACTGGACAGCGACCAGCCCGCCCTCCCGGAAGAAAATGCAACAGGGGAATCCGAAACGATTGAACTGCTCAAGACCTGACGCGAGGCGATGATGGAAGAACGATTGCAAAAAATTATGGCGCAGGCGGGGATTGGCTCCCGTCGGGCGTGTGAGGAACTGATCGACTCCGGGCGGGTGACTGTTAATGGGAAGGTGGCCGTCCTGGGGACCAAGGCGGATGCACAGCGGGATCACATCCTGGTGGATGGCAAACGGATCAGCGCGCCGGAGCCGTTCAAATATATCGCCCTGAATAAACCGCGCAATGTGATTTCCGCGGTGACCTCCCCGGACCCGCGCCCCACCGTCCGGGACCTGATCCCCCTGGAGGGGAGGCTGTACCCTGTTGGCCGGTTGGATATCGAAAGCGAGGGGCTGATCCTGCTCACCAATGATGGCGAACTCGCCAACCGGATCACCCACCCGCGCTATGGCTGCGAGAAGGAATATCGCGCCCTGGTTGGCCGCACCCCGGACGCGCGCCAGTTTGATGCCTGGCGCAACGGGGTCGTGCTGGAGGATGGCTACCGGACCGCCCCGGCCGTTGTCCAGATTGACGGGCAGGGACCGCAGGGAACCTGGCTGCGCGTGGTGATGAAAGAGGGCCGCAAGCGGCAGATTCGCGATATAGGCGACCGGCTGGGAATACCGATCCTGCGCCTGCAACGCGTCCGCATTGGCAGTGTGACGCTTGGCAAGTTGAAAATCCGTGAATGGCGGGAACTCTCGCCGCATGAAGTATTGGAACTTAAGAAGTTGACCCAGGCCCCCAAAAGCCGGGGGGCAAGCCCAGCCTCCGGGACGCGCCGGCCCCCGAGGGTCACGTCCCCTGGAAAACCCCGCGGCCCGCGCCGCGAAACATAATTTCCCGAAGGAGCAAATCCCATGCACGTCCTTTTCGTCGCCCCCCGATTTCCCACCAACCAGAAGGAGTTCGTCCGCGCCCTGAAACAGGTCGGCGCAAAGGTCACGGGTATCGGCGAGGATCCGTATCACTGGCTCCCGCATAATGTGACGCAGTGGCTGGACGGCTACGAGCAGGTCTCGTCGGTGACGGACGAGGGGGCGTTGTACGACGCCGTGCGGCGGGTGCAGGCGCGTGAATGGGTGGACCGGCTGGAAGCGACAGTGGAGGCACACATGCTCCCGGTGGCGAAGGTGCGGGAGGCCTGCACGATCCCCGGCGTCAGTTACGAGCAAACGGTGATCTGCCGGGACAAGACACAGATGAAGGAATTTATGCGCACGCATGGCATTGCCTGTGCGCAGTCGCGGGCGGCTTCCACGCCGGAAGAGGTGCGGGCGTTTGCGGCGGAGGTGGGCTACCCGATCATCATCAAACCGCGCACCGGGGCCGGCGCGGCGGGCACCTGGCAGGTGCGCAGCGCGGGCGAACTGGAACCCGCGCTGTGGGATGCGGGCATCATGCAGGGGCATTCCGCGGCTATTGAAGAGTTTATCGAGGGGCATGAGGCCTTTTACGATACCCTGACCGTCAACGGGAACATCGCCCACGAGTTCATCAGCCATTACTATCCCAACGTGCTGGAAGCCTTGCGGAACCGCTGGATTTCGCCCGTCATCATCGTCACCAACCGGATGGACAGCCCCGGCTATGATGAGGTGAAGGCGATGGGGCGCAAGGTGATCGGGGAGTTGGGGCTGGGCACTTCGCCCACGCACATGGAATGGTTCTTTGGCCCCAAGGGGTTGAAATTTTCCGAAATCGGGGCGCGCCCCCCGGGGGTGCGGCAGTGGGACTTGTATTGCGCGGCCAACGATATTGACCTGTACCGTGAGTGGGCGGATGGGATTGTACATGGGCAGACATGGGGGCACCTGTCCCGACAGTATTCGTCCGCCATCATCAACCTGCGCCCCACACAGGACGGCGTCATCCAACGCTATGAGGGCCTCGACCAGATTATCGGGAAGTACAACCACTGGATCATCAAGGGGAACCTGCCCAGCCCCGGCACGCCCACCCAGCCCGTGGCAGCCGGGTACATGGCGAACGCCTGGATGCACCTCAAACACCCGGACTATGATGAGTTGCGCGGCATTCTGAAGGAAATTGGCGAGACGGTGAAAGTCATCGCCGGGTAGGGACGTTTCACGTTTCAACGTTCAAACGTTTTCACGTTAGAATACCGCCCGCCTGACCAATCTATTTCCGAATAAGGGAACCATTCATGCAAGCCACTCACGACCAACACGATACCCGCTCATCCTGGCTGGACAAACCCCTGCTCTCGGCCATCACGATTAACTGGGAAACGGTCATCTTTGCCCTGATCATGATCGCCGCCATCTTCACCCGTTTCTATGATGTCGGGACGCGCGTGATGAGCCACGACGAAAGCCTGCACACCTATTACTCCTGGAACCTGTACAAGGGGCTGGGTTTCCAGCACACGCCGTTGATGCACGGCCCGCTCCAATTCCACATCAACGCCCTCTTCTATTTCCTCTTTGGCGACAGTGATTTCTCGGCCAGGCTCTTTGCCGTCCTCACCAGCATCCTCACTGTCGGGATGATGTGGCATTTCCGCCGCTACCTCGGGCGCACGGGCGCGCTCATCGCCGCCGCCCTGCTGGTCATCTCGCCGTACATGCTCTACTACGGGCGTTATGTCCGCAACGAGGCCCCCGTCGCATTGTTTGGCGTGATTGCCTTTTACGCCGTCCTCAAATACCTGGACGCCGGGCAGAAAAAATACCTCTACTACCTGACCGCCGCCACCATCCTGCACTTTACCTCCAAAGAGACCGCCTTTATCTACACCGGCCAGATGCTCTCTTTCCTCGGAGTCCTCTTTGTGCTTAATGTGACGAAACGGGAATGGCCCAACAACGACCAGCGTACCGCCTTCCTGATGATCGTGATCGTCGCCGGGATATTTTTTGCGGCAGCATTCGGACTGCTGGTTGGCGGGCAGGCCAGCACGCCCATCAGCGCCACGGACGTGGCCGCCCCAGCCAACCCGGAGGAAGCACTCACCGCGAGCGCGATGAACGTGATGGGAAACCTGGGTCTTTTCCTCGGCATCTTTGGCACATTGGCGCTGGCTGGCGCCGTGTTCTTCCTGCTGGCTGGCTACGGCATCGTAAACCTGCGAAAGGAGCGGGCGCTCAACCTGTTCGTTTTGCTTGGCACCCTCGTGGCCCCCATGGGCTCTCCCTTGTTTATCCAGGCCTTTGGGCGTAATCCCCTTGACTACAGCACACCAGGTCTGGTCTTTTCCGCGGCCGTGACCGTCCCCCTCATCCTGGCCGGCGCGGCGCTCGGCATCTGGCTGCTGGGCCGCGAATGGCTCTTCAACGCCGCCATCTGGTACACCATCTTCATCGTCTTCTACACCACCATCTTCACCAACGGCAACGGCATCGCCACCGGCATGGTCGGCTCGCTCGGTTACTGGCTGGAACAGCAAGGCGTCAAGCGAGGCAGCCAGCCCTGGTATTACTACATCCTGATCCAGATTCCGGTTTATGAATTCCTCCCCGCCCTCGGGAGTCTCCTGGCCCTCGGGCTGGGCCTCAAACGCGGGCTGACCCGCGCCCTGGAAACTGACGGGGTTCAAGAGGATCAAGATTCCCTGGGGGCTGAACCCACCCCCATCGGGTACGCGTCCCTGGAGGCCCCGGACCCGCACGCCGGTGATGGCCTGCGCGTCGTGATCCCCCTGCTCGGCTTTTGGGCCGTCACCGCGGTCATCATCTACACCTGGGCCGGCGAGAAAATGCCGTGGCTCACCGTCCACATCGCCCTGCCGATGATCCTGCTCAGCGGGTGGGCGCTCGGCCAGGTGTATGACCGCATGGATTGGGCTGGTTTCCGGCAAAAACGCGGCTGGCTGGCCGTCGGATTGCTGGCGTTGTTCATCCCGGCGGTGCTTGCCGCGCTGGGCGGCCTGCTCGGGGCCAACCCGCCGTTCCAGGGTTCCGAGCTCACCCAATTGCAAGCCACCAGCACGTTCAGCATGTCCCTGCTCGTCGCCCTGGCGAGCGGCGGCGGGCTGGCATGGCTGGCGTTCAACCCACCAACCGGAGGCAGACAACTGGCGCGGGTGTCCGTGCTCGTCATCTTTGGCCTGCTGGCCTTTCTGACGGCGCGCGCCGCCTTTCGTGCCTCCTACGTCAACTACGACAACGCCACCGAATACCTCGTCTACGCCCATTCCGCCGGGCCGGTCAAGGAAGTGCTGGCGCAGGCGGAGGAGATTTCCCGCCGGATGTACGGCGATATGAGCATGGTCATCGCCTATGATGACGATGTTTCCTGGCCGTACACCTGGTACCTGCGCAACTTCCCCAACGCCAAATTTTACGGCGCCAACCCGACGCGCGACCTGCGCGACGTCCCCGTCATCATCGTCGGCGATAACAACTTTGGCAAAATGGAACCCGTCGTCGGGCAGGCCTACTATCGCTTCGACTACATCCGCATGTGGTGGCCCGACCAGGATTATTTCAACCTGACCTGGGACCGCGTCAAACTGGCCTGGGGCGACCCGCAAATGCGCCAGGCGCTGTTCGACATCTGGCTCAACCGCGATTACAAACTCTACAGCCAGCTGACCAACAAGGACATGTCCCTCGCCAACTGGAACCCCTCCGACCGGATGCGCCTGTACATCCGCAAAGATGTGGCCGCGGCCATCTGGGAATACGGGATCGTCCAGACTGCTGAAGTGGTCGCTGACCCTTATGAGGGGAAAAATGTCACCCTCGCCCCGGACTTCTCCTTTGGGAGCGCGGGTACCGAACCCGGACAGTTTAACGCCCCCCGCGGGTTGGTCGTGGCCCCGGATGGCTCGCTCTACATCGCCGACTCGCGCAACCATCGCATCCAGCACCTCGCCGCCGATGGCACGGTCATCAACGTCTGGGGCAGCTTTGCGGACGCGGCCACAGGCAACGCGCCGGGCGGGACGTTCAACGAACCCTGGGATGTTGAGGTCGCCCCGGATGGCACGATTTTCGTGGCCGATACCTGGAACCATCGCATCCAGAGATTCACGGCGGATGGGCAGTTCATCCAGATGTGGGGCTTCTTTGGCACCGCCGAAGCGCCCGAGGCCTTCTGGGGGCCGCGCAGCCTCGCCATTGACGCCGCAGGTCAGTTATTCGTAACCGACACCGGCAACAAACGGATCGTTGTCTTCGACCTCGATGGCAATTACATCAACCAGTTTGGCACGCTTGGTTTTGGGCCGGGACAGTTTGACGAACCGGTCGGTCTGGCGGTGGACACCGCCGGCCAGTTGTATGTAGCCGATACCTGGAACCAACGCATCCAGGTGCTGTCCGCCGCCGGGGACTCGCTCAATCTCTGGGACATCTTTGGCTGGTTCAGCGATTCGCTGGATAACAAACCGTATATTGCCGTGGACAGCGTTAATGGCAAGTTATACGTCGCCGACCCGGAGGGCTACCGCATTCTGGAATTCACCACCGCGGACGAGTTCGTCCGCTATTGGGGCGAGTACTCACCGGGACCGGAGGGCTTTGGCCTGGTCTCCGGGCTGGCGGTGGATGCCAATGGCGGGCTGTGGGTGAGCGACGGGATCAATCACCGGTTGGTGCATTTCTCATTCCCGTAAAAGGGCGGGGGAACCCCGCCCCTACGGAATCAAAAATCCCCTGCCCAATGTTCCGGCAGGGGATTTTTGATCGTGTGCAGGCGACTTTTACGGCCCGTTGGTGATGATCGGGAAATAGTTGCAGTTGAGGACGTTGAGGGTCATGGCCGTGTCGTGCTGGATGGAACCGTCATCGCCTTCCACGGTGAACGGGTAACTACCGGGGGCCACGGAGACATCCACGGAAACGGAGAGGGCGCTGGTCCCGGGGGCCGCCACGCTCGAAGGGGTAAACAGACTCACCGCGCCCGCGGGCAGGCCCGCCGTGCTGAGGCTGACCGTGCCGGTATACCCGTTACCCGCCCCAACAGTTATGGTCGTGCCTGCGGTATTCCCGGCGCACACATTCAGCGTGACGCTGTCTGCGCCCAGGGTGTAATCTGGTGTAATGACCGGCTTGACGATAAACAGGCCTTCGTTGATCCCGCTGATGAGGACGATGCCGCTCTCAAAAAAGGGATAGTTGCTCCAGGTACCGTTGAAGCTGGTGCTGTTGCTGGGCGTGTACATATCGAAGAAAGCGACTTCGCTCAGGTTGCCATTGGGGATGTCAGCGCCGTCGAGGATGCGCAGGCCGATGGTGTAGTTGGATTCGTAGACGAAGCCGTTGTGGATGTAGAGGTTATGGTCAATGGCGCCATATGGCCCATCGTAGAACTCCGGGTTGAATGAGCCGGTGGCATCCAGATCGGAAACATCAAAGATACGGGTGCGCGTATTGTGCCCAAAGTTGCTCTCATCCAGTTCGTCATCCACCAGGACGTATTTCTGATCCGGGGTCAGCCAGCCCTGATGGGTGTAGCCGGAGCCGGAATAGGGAGTTTCGGAGAGTTGAACCGGGAGGGCATGGTTGGTGATGTCCACGATGGTCACGGTATTTTCATTGTAGGCAAAGCAGATGTCCTTGCCCTGGTGCTGGACATCCGGCCCGGTATAGAGGACGCACTGGGCTTCGTGGGTGTAGCCGTCGGCGCTGAAACAACCGGCAAAGACGGGCACTTCGGGGTTCTGGATGTTGACGATGTGGAGGCCGCCAGAGCAGGTGTTGGAACCCGCGGCGATGGCATAGCCAGTATCTTCGTTGATGGCAATCGTGTGCGCGTTGCCAAATTGGTTGTAGTGGACATCTTCAGAAAAGGTGACAGGGGGGACGAGGACGTTGGTGATGCGGCTGAGATCAAAAACCTGCATCCCGTGGCCGCCGGCTTCGCTGACGATGAAGGCATAGTCGTTATAGACTTTGATGCTGCGCCAGGTGGAACTGGAACCATTATGGCCGGGCAGTTTACCAATGTAGACCGGGCTGGAGGGGTTGCTGATGTCGATAAAGGCGGTGCCGGAACTCAAGCCCATGAGGGCGTATTCCGTCCCGTCGTTGGGGTCGGTCCAGCCCCAGACATCGTTGCCGCTCCCGCCGCCAATGGTGCTGCCGGGCATAAAGGCCATCAGGTCAACGTTGTCGCAGGGATACGGCCCGGCAAACCCGCTGACACACGGGGTAAAAGCCAGGGGGATGGACGGATTGTCGGGGTCGCTCATCCCCGCGAGGATGTCCGCTTCCATGCGGGCGTAGAATTCGGCGCGCGCTTGGGCTTCGGGATCAGCTGGAGGGGTCGCGGAGGCTGCTTGAACCCGGAGGTTGTTGCCCAGGGCGAGGATCAGCCCCAGGGCGAGAAGGATGAACGGGATACGGTAACTTTTTGGTTTCAAAACATTGCTCCTGAAAGGCTGGAATGGGTTGACGGCGAATTATACATCAGCGGATTTTTAGGGAAGGGGCGCTGGCTGTAAGCCTTTTGTAACCTGTGGGGGCTAGAATGCGGTAGCTTCTGGAGAAACCTATGAAACGCCGAAATTCCCTGATCCTGATTGTCATCCTAGCCCTCATCCCCGTGGGCTGGTATTTGCTCTCTCCGCTTTTTATTAATCGCGAGGTGAGCGAGGCTCTGCCCGTCATCCCCAGCCCGACCACCGTCGTTGATGGCCCGGAGGCTGCGGCAGAGGCCACCAAGCAAATGGAAGAGGCGCTGACGCAAACGCCCACCGAAATGGCCGAGCCGATGCCCGAAGCGGCCTCGATGCAAATCCTGGCGCAAGGGCTGTTCTACCACCTGGCTCATGAGGGGGCGGGGACGGCCGCGATTTATTTGCTGGCTGACGGCAGTCGGATTCTGCGGCTTGAGGGGTTTACCGTGTTGAATGGCCCCGACTTGCACGTGTACCTGACGACGCAAGACCCGGTGCTCAATACAGTGGGGGTGGAACTGGATGGCGCGGTGGACTTGGGGGAACTGAAGGGAAATATTGGCGACCAGAATTACGAACTACCCGCCGGGCTGGATATTTCCCTGATCAAGTCAGTGGTGATCTGGTGCCAGCCATTCCGCGTCCCATTTATTGCTGCACCTCTAAGGGTGCCGTGAGAGGGTAGAATGACTGCCTCTCATCCGGTATTCGCACCTTATAGAGTTAACCTTATGGTACGCAACACGCCCTCCATCCTCGTCGTTGACGACGAAGCCACCATCCGCGAAGTATTAACCCGCTACCTGGAGCACGAAGGCTTCACCGTGCGCCAGGCCGCTGACGGTTATGAGGCGCTGGATGCGGTCACGTTTGAGCCGCCCGACCTGATCCTGCTGGATTTGATGCTGCCCGGTATCGACGGCCTGACGATCACACGCCACTTGCGGCAGGCACCGGGGATGCGGAACCGTAACGTCCCGATCATCATGCTCACCGCCCGCGGGGAGACGAGCGACCGTATCCGCGGGCTGGATTTGGGGGCGGATGATTACATCGCCAAGCCGTTCTCGCCGCGGGAGGTTGTCTCGCGGGTGAACGCCGTGCTGCGGCGGGCGGGGAAGGAGGTTGCGCCTATCGGGCAGGTGCTCGCTTTCCCGAACCTGCACATTGACCCCGCGGCGCGGACGGTGAGCGCACATGGCGTCAATGCCAGCCTGAGCGCCAAGGAATTTGGCCTGCTCTTTTTCTTTGCCACGCACCCGCGCCAGGTTTTCTCCCGCACGCAATTGCTCAATGAAATCTGGGGCGAGGATTATTATGGCGACCCGTCCACGGTTACCGTCCACATCCGCCGCCTGCGCGAGAAAATCGAGACCGACCCCTCCGCGCCGCAATTTATCCAGACCGTCTGGGGTGTGGGGTACAAATTCGACGCGTAGGGGCGAAGCATTTGCCGATAATCTCTGTGTTTTGCGGAGCAGGCGGCCTCCATCCCTCCATCCTTCCATCCCTCCATCCCTCCATCCTTCCAACCTTCCATCCCTCCATCCTTCCATCCTTCCATCCTTCCATCCCTCCATCCCTCCATCCTTCCAACCTTCCATCCCTCCATCCTTCCATCCTTCCATCCTTCCATCCTTCCATCCTTCCATCCTTCCATCCCTCCATCCTTCCATCCTTCCATCCTTCCATCCTTCCATCCTTCCATCCTTCCATCCTTCCATCCATCCTTCCGCATGAACCCCCGCATCCGCACCTACCTCCTCGGCATCACTGCCGCCCTGAGCCTCACCCTCTTCCTGATCGCCATCATCATGCACCCGCCGATGGGCGACCTGGTGCAGCTGGGCCTCCTGCTCGGCGTCACCGCCATCGCCTCGGCGGCCATCGGCTACTTTTCGCACCGGATGGGCTGGTGGCGGCAGTTTGGCAGCATCCGCCATGCCCTCGTCGTCAATTCCCTGATCGCCGCCGGGCTGATCCTGCTTAACGTCTGGCTCACCGCCCGGCTCATGTTTATCAACGACCACGACCTGGCGCTTGCCACCCTGCTCCTGCTCTTTGCCAGCGGCATCTCCGTCTCCTTTGGCGCTTTCAACGCCAGCTCGATCACCCACGCCCTGGGCGAACTCGCCCTCAGCGCCGAGCAACTCGGCCAGGGTGACTTCACTGCCCGCGTTGAACCCAACGGGCGCGACGAGGTGGCCCAACTGGCCGCTTCCTTCAACCAGATGGCCGCCCGCCTCGCCGCAGCCGATCAGGCTGGCCGCCGCCTCGAAGAAGCCCGCCGCAACCTCGTCGCCTGGGCCTCGCACGACCTGCGCACCCCGCTCGCCTCCCTGCGCGCCATGATCGACGCCCTCGCCGAAGGCATCGTCTCCGACCCGGAAACCACCACCCGCTACCTGCGCCAAAGCCAGAGCGAAATCGAACGGATGAGCAAATTGATCGGCGACCTCTTTGAACTGGCCCAACTGGATGCCGGCGGGCTGGAACTCAAGGGGGAACCGGCCTCCCTCTCCGACCTGATCTCCGACACCCTTGAAGGGTTTGCGGAACGGGCTCGCGGAGTCGGCGTGACCCTCGAGGGGTCAGCGCCCCCTGGGGTTGATCCCGTCTGGATGTCGCCTGATAAAATTGGCCGCGTCCTCAACAACCTGCTCGAAAACGCCATCCGTCACACCCCCGAAGGCGGACGCGTGACCCTCCAGGCCGCGCGTGACAACGGGGAGGTACGCATCTCCGTGGTGGATACCGGCCCCGGTATCACCCCGGAAGACCTGCCCCGCATCTTTGACCGCTTCTACCGCGGAGAAAAAAGCCGCACGCGCACGGGCTACAGCCAGGGCGGGGCGGGGCTGGGCCTCTCTATCGCCAAAGGCATCGTGGAAGCCCACGGCGGGCATATCTGGGTAGCCAACGAGCCGGGACCTGGCGCGGCGTTTTCCTTTACGTTACCGATGAAAGAACTCGTGGGTACTCATCGGAACTCATAGGTACTCAAACACAGTCTTTTCCCGCTGTCCCTGTCTCAGTCTCTGTCTTATTACCAATTACTCATTACTTATCACAAAGGACTCCCCCATGCTCAAAATCCCCTTCTCCGAAATCACCCCCGAAGCCCTCTTCCTCACCCGCCGCGACTTCCTCAAATCGGCTGGGATCGTCTCCGCCGGCGCGGCCCTGCTGGCCGCCTGTGCCATGCCCCCCGCCGGGGACACTGTGGATAACAGCGCAGGCGACCCGCCAGCCACAGATGCAATCGCCGATGAGTTTGGCGACCCGCTCAACACTTATGAAGAAATCACCAACTACAACAATTATTACGAGTTCACCACCGACAAGGAGGGCGTGGCCCCTCTCTCGCGCAATTTCCAGACCTCCCCGTGGTCGGTGGCGGTTGGCGGGCTGGTGGCAAACCCGCGCACTTACGACATTGACGAGTTGAAAACGCTCTTCGATCAGGAAGAGCGCGTCTACCGCCTGCGCTGTGTGGAAGGCTGGAGCATGGTCATCCCCTGGCTGGGTTTCCCGCTGGCAAAACTCCTCGCCCTGGCCGAGCCAAAATCCGAAGCCAAATTTGTCCGCTTTACCGCCCTGCTCGACAAGTCCCAATTCCCCGGCCAAAAGGTAAGCTGGTACGACTGGCCGTATGTCGAGGGACTCCGCATGGATGAAGCCATGAACGACCTGACGATCCTCGCGACCGGAATGTATGGCCGCGACCTCGTCCCCCCGAATGGCGCACCGTTCCGCCTCGTCGTCCCGTGGAAATATGGGTTCAAGAGCATCAAGGCTATTGTCAAAATCGATCTCGTCACTGAGATGCCCGTGTCCCTGTGGATGCGCGCCGCCCCCAGCGAATACGGCTTCTACTCCAACGTCAACCCGGACGTGCCGCACCCGCGCTGGTCGCAATCCAGCGAACGCCGCATTGGCGAACTGCAACGGCGGCCCTCCCTGAAGTTCAATGGATACGAAGCGGAAGTGGGCCAACTGTATGCTGGGATGGATTTGCAGGTAAACTACTGAGACTGGGACTGAAACGTGAGGCGTGAAATGAAACAGCCCTCACGTTTCACGTTTCTCTACTCCCTGCATACGCCTCCGTCATGCCCCTCCCCCTCTCGCGCCGCCAACAGAACGCCCTCCAGATCGCCACACACATCGGCGCGCTCATTCCCTTTGCGATCCTGATCCTCGATTATTACCGCGGCAACCTCACCTTCAACCCGATCCAGGAAGCCACCTTCCGCACCGGCAAGACGGCCTTGACCCTGCTCGTGCTCTCGCTGGCGTGCACCCCGTTGCGTTTCCTCTTTGACTGGAAATGGGTCATCCGCCTGCGCCGCCCGCTCGGGCTGTACGCCTTCTTCTACGTCTGCATCCACTTCCTCATTTTTATCTGGGTGGATTATGGGCTGGTCTGGGCGTATATCAAAGAGGGCTTGCTGGAAAAACCTTACGCCCTCGTCGGGTTTACCGCTTTCCTCCTGCTCACCCCGGTGGCGCTGACTTCCACCAAAGGCTGGCAAAAACGGCTGGGCAAGAACTGGACGCGGCTCCACAAACTCGTTTACATCGTGGGCGTCCTCGTGATCATCCATTACCTCTGGGAGGTCAAAGCCAACCTGTGGCCGCCCATCCGCTGGGGTACTGCGATGGCGATCCTGCTCCTCATCCGGAATGCTTCCGTGAAAAAATGGATCACGGCGGCCCGCACGCGGTACCGGCGAACCCGGAAGGTGGCCGCCCCCCCTTCAGGGGCCGCGGGGGAAACGGACTCACCCGCGGGGCCGGCGTGACCCCGCGAGGTACGCGCCCCCCCGTGAAAGTCGGCCCCATCCTGCCTGTGCTATAATCCGCACGTTTAGCGGGGTCAGACAGTCTCCTCGTGGGGACTGTTTTTTTATCCCCACCCATTCCATTGCAAAGGGAGCGTTTTCCTCGCATGAATTTACACGAATACCAATCCAAACAAATATTCGCCGAATATGGCGTCCCCGTCCCGCAGGGCGAGGTCGCCACCACCCCGGCGCAGGCCCGCCAGATTGCGGAAAAACTGGGCGGAAAGGTCGTCATCAAGGCGCAGGTGCTGACGGGCGGGCGCGGGAAAGCTGGCGGCGTGAAAGTTGCCAATAACCCGGCGGAAGCCGAAGCACTCGCGGGCCAAATCCTGGGGCTGGACATCAAAGGCCATCTCGTCAAAAAAGTGCTGGTAGACCCAGCGGCGGATATCGCCACCGAAATTTATGTTAGCTTCACCAATGACCGGGGCGCGCGCAAACCCCTGATGATGGCCTCCGCCGCGGGCGGGATGGATATTGAGGAAGTCGCCCGCACCGACCCGGAAAAGATCATCAAAATTTACGTGGACCCGCACCTCGGCCTGCACGATTACCAGGCGCGCGAGATGGCGGCGGCGATTGAACTGCCGCAGGAACTCTGGCCCGCCTTCAACCAGATTGCACAAGGGCTATGGCATGCGTATTGGGACAAGGACGCGACGCTGGCCGAGATCAACCCGCTCATCATTACCGGGGACGGCAGGCTGGTGGGGCTGGACGGCAAAATGTCCATTGACGACAATGCCATGTACCGGCATCCTGAACTTGAAGCCCTGCGCGACAAGGATGAAGAGGTGGCCGAAGAGAACGAGGCGCGGAAATTTGGGCTGTCTTACATCAAGCTGGATGGCAACATCGGCTGTATGGTAAACGGGGCCGGGCTGGCGATGACGACCATGGATATCATCAAACTCTTTGGCGGCGAACCGGCGAATTTTCTTGACATTGGCGGGGGCGCGGGCGCAGATAAAGTGGCCGCCGCCTTTCGCATCATCCTCTCCGACCCCAATGTGGAAGCGATCCTGATCAATATTTTTGGCGGCATCACCCGGTGCGATGAGGTGGCGCGCGGCATTCTGGATGCCATGGAGCAGGTCAAAGTGACCATCCCCCTGGTCGTGCGTTTTGGCGGCACCAATGCCGATGAAGGCCGCGCCCTGTTGGAAGGCACCAAGTTGATCACCGCCCAAACGTTGAGTGACGCCGCCCAAAAAGCCATCCAGGCCGCAAAGGACGCAAAGCAGCCATGAGCATTCTGATCAACAACGATACCCGCCTGCTCGTGCAGGGCATGACCGGCCGCCAGGGATTGTTCCACACCCAACTGATGCTGGAATACGGGACGAATGTGGTTGGCGGGATCACGCCAGGCAAGGGCGGCCAATGGGCGCTGGACGGGCAGGTGCCTGTATTCGACTCGATGGAGACGGCCGTGCGCGCCACGGAAGCGAACACCAGCCTGATCTTCGTCCCCGCCAAATTTGCTGTCGATTGCATTTACGAGGCCGCGGATGCCGGCATCCGCCTGATCGTTTGCCTGACCGAGTGGATCCCGATCAAAGACATGATCTCCGTCCGCCATTATCTCGATCTAAAGGGCGTCCGCCTTGTAGGCCCCAACTGTCCAGGGCTGATCACCCCTGGAGAGTCCAAGGTGGGCATCATCGCCGGGGAGATTGCCATGCCGGGGAACATCGGCGTCGTGTCCAAATCTGGAACACTGACTTATGAAACGCTGTTCGCGCTTAAGCAAGTGGACATGGGAGTGAGCACGTGTGTCGGGATTGGCGGCGACCCAATCTCTGGAACGAATTTCATTGATGTGCTACGCATGTTTGAGGAAGATGATTATACGGAAAAGGTCGTCCTGATGGGCGAGATCGGCGGGAACGCTGAGGAGGAAGCCGCCCTGTTTATCGCCCGGCACATGACCAAGCCGGTAGTTGCTTTCATTGCCGGGCAGACGGCGCCGCCCGGCCGCCGGATGGGCCATGCCGGCGCCATCGTCGAAGGCGGGACGGGCACCGCCCGCGAGAAGATCGCCGCCCTGGAAGCCGCCCACGTCAAAGTGGCGCGGCACCCTGAAGAAATCCCCGGCCTGTTGCGTGGATAAAATGAAAAACGGGCTGTATTCCTACAGCCCGTTTTGATTCCTGACATGGCCCCGTTGGCCTGGGTCCGAAAAGACTAATTTTCGCGGATAATGGCAATCTGAATCGTCACAAAGTTACCATTCCCGTTATAAGACAAACTGATGGTCAAGCTATCCCCGGCTGCATTTTTGCGGGACATATTGCCAATCGAACCAATGGCTGAGTCCGGGGCGCGTGTGTCTTCCCAGCCAAACAGTGGGAGTTCGGCTTGATAAAAAGCCATGACCGTCTCGATATCGCCATCCACCGTATAATTGACTTGTGAGCCTTCCCGGATCACATCCAGATTATAGCCGCCATCCATAATCGGCACATCCTCGGGGACAGCCGCACCGGATGGGTCTGCCGCTGGCGCGCCAACCGCGGTTGGTTCACCGCCGCTGGAACCGCCTGTGCTACCTGCCTCCTCGGTCGCCTTACCGCGGCAACCAGCCATAAACACTGAAAACAGCAGTACGGTCACAAAAGAAAATACCAAATTTTTTTTCATCATCTTTGCTCCTTTTCAACTTCCTGGCGAAAATATAGTTGCATAAAATCAAACTGTCAACGCCGTTAAACAAAAAAAGGCACGGTTGCCCGTGCCTTTTTTACTTTTCAAACCCATTACTTCATATTCTGTTCAATGTACCGCACCGCTTCCCCAACCGTGGTGATTTTTTGTGCGGCCTCATCTGAGATTTCGGCACCGAACTTGTCCTCAAAAGCCATAATGAGTTCCACAAGGTCCAGCGAATCTGCTTCAAGGTCTTCACGAAACCTTGATTCCATCGAAACTTCACCTTCGTCCACTCCCAATAAATCCTTGATGATGGCGCGAATATCTTCAAAAGTGCTTGCCATAGTCGGTTCCTCCAGTTGTTTTTTTCTGCCAGAGCCGGAACATTGTACTTACTTTCACAAAACTGTCAAGCAAGTTGACAACGCGTATGCCTGGCTGGTAAGATAGATTCAACCTGCTGGAACACGCCCCCATGACAGAAGTTACGCCGCTCAGTTCCCGCAAGTCCGACCACCTCCGCATCAATCTTGAAGAAGACGTGCGTTCCGGCCTCACCACGGGGCTGGAACGTTTTCATTTTAACCACCGGGCGATCCCGGAAATCAACCTGGAAGAGATCAGCCTCGAGGGGCCGCTTTTTAACAAGATTCTCCGCGCCCCATTGCTGATCTCCTCCATGACAGGCGGTACGGCCGCGGCCCGCCAAATTAACCGTACCCTCGCCGCCGCCGCCGAACACACCGGCATCGCCATGGGCCTCGGCTCCCAGCGCGCCGCCCTCGAACACCCCGAACTGGCAGACACCTTCCAGGTGCGCGACGTAGCCCCCACCGCCCTGCTGTTTGCCAACCTCGGCGCCGTCCAGCTCAACTACGGCTACAGCCTCGACCACTGCCAGCGTGCCGTGGACATGCTCGAGGCGGACGCCCTGATCCTGCATTTCAATGCCATCCAGGAAGCCGTCCAACCTGAAGGGGATACCCGCTTTGCCGGGCTGATCGGCAAGGTTGAAGCCGTTTGCCGGGCGTTACCCGTTCCCGTAATCGCCAAGGAGGTCGGCTGGGGCTTCTCCGAGGCGGATGCCCGTCTGCTGAATGACGCCGGGGTGGCCGCCATGGACGTAGCCGGAGCGGGCGGTACCTCCTGGTCGCAGGTGGAGATGCACCGCGCCACCAGCGACTCCCAGCGCAGGCTGGCCGCCGCCTTTATAAACTGGGGCATCCCCACTGCCGAAGCCATCCGCAACGTCCGCCGCGCCGCGCCGGGTATGACCATTTTCGCGTCCGGCGGGCTGCGCAGTGGAGTGGACATTGCCAAGTGCATGGCGCTCGGCGCGACGCTGGGCGGGATGGCCGGGCCATTCCTCAAGGCCGCAGTTGAATCACTGGAAACGACCATCCAGACCATTGAAGAAATTTCCCGCGAAATCCGCATCTGCATGTTTGGGGCCGGCGCGGCCAGCATCGCCCAACTCCAGCAGACCCCACTAATCGAAAGATAACCCATGCCGCTCCAGACCCTCGCCCGAGAGATGTTACCCCGCGTGGAAGCGGAATTGCAACGCATTGTCCACCTCGCCCGCACGCCGGACACCGCCGAACTCCATGCCATGCTGACATATCACATGGGCTGGGAGGGCGCAGGGGCGGGGCCGGAAGCCCAGGGGAAACGCATCCGCCCGTTACTCGTGCTGCTCTCGGCGGGGGCCGCGCTCCTCAGGGATAGGGATGCTGACTCTCTAGAGGGTACGGAACCCCGGTGGCTGCGCGCGCTCCCGGCGGCGGCCGCGGTCGAACTCCTCCACAATTTTTCGCTTATTCATGATGACATTCAAGACAACAGCCCCCTGCGGCGGGGCCGCCCCACGGTCTGGAAGCAATGGGGCATCGCGCAGGCGATCAACGCCGGGGATGCGATGTATACGCTGGCGTACACGGCCATGCTGCCGCTGGGCGTGGTGGCGCTGGATATTTTACAGCGGACGTGCCTCCACCTGACGCAGGGGCAATATTTGGATATTTCGTTTGAAGGGCGGACGGCGGTGACGGTGGACGAGTATTGGGCCATGATCGGCGGGAAGACAGCAGCCTTGCTGGCCGCGTGTACGGAGTTGGGCGCACTGGCCGCGGGGGCGGATGAGCGCAGGCGTGCGGCGTACCGCGAGTTCGGGCGGCATTTGGGGCTGGCGTTCCAGGTGCAGGATGATCTGCTGGGGATTTGGGGCAATCCGTCGTTAACGGGGAAATCAGCGGCTAGCGATCTGGCCGCGGGGAAGAAGAGCCTGCCCGTGCTGTACGGGCTGGCGCAGGGCGGGGCGTTTGCGGAGCGCTGGGCGGAAGGGCCGGTGAGTGTGGATGAGGCGGGTGTCGTGGCGGGGATGCTGGCGGCGGAAGGCGCGCGGGAGTTTACGCAGTCGCAGGCGGACGGGTTGACGATGAAGGCGCTGGGGTATCTGGAAGAGGCCAGCCCCCAGGGGGAGGCGGGGGCGGCGCTGGGGGAACTGGCGAACAGGTTGTTGGGGCGCGCGGGGTGATGGTTCCCGGAAGGATGGGGGGTTATTCGCCAACCAGGAGACGGTGCTCCAATAAGTAGGCATAAGTCAGGCTTGCCGCCAGCGCATGGCCGTCTGCGTTCAGGTGGCCGTCATTGGGAAAGTAGAGCATTTGACCCGTCAGGCCGGTGGCGCGCAACCCAGGGAGCAGGCTCAGGTAGCCAATATTATTCTCGTCACAAAAGAGCTTCAGACGTGTGTCGACGTCATCCAATTGTTTGATATTAACATCTGCCATCAGCTCTTGCACGAATGGCCAATAAACATGTTCGCGGCTGGGGATGAAAATTACGACCAGCTGTGCATCATTTTCGGCTGCCAGTTGGCGGGTTTCATACAATTTCTCTTCCAATATTTCCCACCCCCGCTGTACTTCGGGGCGGGTTGGGTCGCTCATCTGCCATGCATAACGACCATAACGAAAATTCAAGGAGCCATCGTCAAACAAAGCGTCTCCTGAATTGGGCAACAGGAATAAATCCGGGCTGAACAAAGCGGCCAATAGCTGGATGCTGCGTAAATTGAAGGGAAACTTTGAGGTGGGGTTCGGGATATTACCTTGCTGGGACCAGGTTTTGAAATCAGTCTGCCCGGAGGTGATGAACGCCTCTGCGCCCGCGCTTTCCGGCAAGTCATTCACAAAGAACGCCCACAGCCACAACCGGGCATGCACGGGGATTGCGTAACGCTGAATGCTGACTGGATAGACGTATGAATTCCACCCGGCCCATCCAAGATTGGCGACAGGGACCTGACTCAGGGATTCGAGTTGGGACGGCCAGGCTTCCTCGGCGGACACGCCAAAGCCAAAGGTGAACGAGTCCCCAACCGTGGCAATGGTTTGATCCGTGGTAAATGTTTCATCCCGCAAGCCTTCCGCGTTGGTGATGACCTCAAAGCGAAATTCCGGATGACCTGTAATCCATTGATCCGTATTTGGCTTCAGGTGTAATAGTAGTTCAGGATCACTTTCCCACAGATCCTCGAGTTGCTTCTGCATGACAAATCGATTTGGAATTGGAAAAAGGCGCAAGCCCATCTCAAAAATGCCAAGGCCAATGATTAATCCCAAAATTCCCAGCGCGGCCCGGCCCAGAATAAAACCCAGGCGGCGCGTTATGGTGCGTGTGGGCGTTTTCTGATTCATCCGCCCCTGCCCGCCGGTCTTTGCTCCGTCGCTGAGCCAAACCCGGTCTGCAGGCCTTTGATACATTCCATCATCCCCAAATGCCGGCCGTCATGCATCAGGAAGCCAAGCAGGTTCACGCGGATGCGTTCGATCCTGGGCCACAAGGCGTCCCCGGCGCGTTCCGGTTGGGGATAACGGGTATCCAGCAATTCGACAAATTGTTCAATGGCCGCGTATGACCGATGCAAATAGTCCAGCAATTCCGCCCTGGGCGGAATGGGCAGGGTGGCGGCGGTTTCATCGCTGATGCCGGTGCCCACCTCAGTCTCGCCGAGGTCGGCGGGGAAGCCCCATTTTTCCACTAGACTTTCGGCATGCCAGATCTGCTCGGCAGCGCCAAAATCCGGGCCAAGTTCGGGGAAATACTGGATGATGGCCGCCTTGAGATAATCCGACTCGCGGGCCAGGTGCCAGAGGTGGAAGCCGATGGAAGTGCTGTAATTGGCCGGTTTCCAGGCCAGTTGGGCATCGTCCAGGCTGTCGGCCAGCCCAAGGACGGTTTTGTGGATGTCTTTGTAAGTTTGCAGAACGTCGTAGAGGGCGAGGGTGGGCATGGTTGAATCTCTCTGTGGTGAATGCGAAAACACTTTATCCGAATTACTCGATGTCGGCAAATTTCAGCCCACCGTCCGCGAGCGCGCTGCGGAGCACCCTGATCGCTTTGGGGCGGACGCCATGCAATATCAGCAGGTCGGCTGCGCGGACACCTGCGAATTGCTCGAGCCGTGTATACCTCGCCGCGGCCAGCGCACGCAGGGCTGGCTGGCCCATTCCAGCAGGAAAGTCGTTTTCGGGTTCGGTAATTTTGGGCGGCATATGATTTTTCTCCATATCGGAATTTTCCGGGTCCCAGGAGTTCCTACGAGTTCCCATGAGAACCCACAAATTCCCTTGAGGTCTTACCGTTTCAAATGTATCGGCACATCAATGATCATCCGCTGGTAGCCCAATCTCCGCCGGCGGTAGAGCAAGGCCAGCTTGAGCCCCCAGGCAGTCTGATTGTGGAGGAAACCGTGCCACCACTTCACCGGGACAAATTCGGGGATCAGGACAGTGGAGAGCTGACTGTCATTGTACCTTTGGTCGGTCTCATCCAGAAAAGCGAGTAATGGCCCGATGACGGAACGGTACGGGGAAGAGACGATTTCCAATGGCAGCTCGGGGAACCAGGCATGCCATTTTTGGCGTATATGCTCCCCGCTTCCCGGTTCCAACTCAACGAAAACGGCGATTACATTTGCAGAAACGCTTTGGGCATAGCGGATGGCTTCAATCGTGCCGCGGTGGACGCTATGGATGGGGACAATCACGCGCAATGGGCCGGGCGGGCGCAAGGTGGGCGGCAGGCCATCCAGCGAAAGCTCACGCGCCACCTCATCATAATGGCTCTTGATCCGTAGGAATAAGTAAACCACGCCGACGATAAAAACGACGGTAATCCAGGCCCCATCCAGGAATTTGGTAATCCACACCACCAGGAGGGTAATGCCGGTCAGGGCAGCCCCCAACGCATTCAATACCGCCTTGATGCGCCAGCTCCGCTCCCGTGTGCGCAGCCAATGAATGACCATCCCCGTCTGCGAGAGCAGGAAAGCGAGGAAGGCACCCACCGCAAAGAGCGGGACGAGCAAATGGGTATCCGCATCAAACAGGATGATCAGGAGTCCGCAGGCCACTGACAAAAAGATGATGCCATTGCTGAACACCAGCCGGTCGCCGAGCGCCTGGAATTGCCTGGGGAGGAAACGGTCGCGGGCCAGGGAGGACGCGACGCGGGGGAACCCGGCGAAACTGGTGTTGGCGGCAACCACGAGAATACCCATCGTGGCAGCCTGGATCAACAGGTGCAAAATGCCGCTGCCAAAAATCCGGCGGGCCAGCGCAGAAAGGATCGTCTCATGCGCGTTGGGGATCACGGCGAGGTACTGCGTCAGGCCGATGCTCCCGAGGAAGAGCAGGCCCATGATGACGGCCATGACGACCAGGGTTTTGCCCGCGTTGCGGGATTCTGGCGAACGAAACGACTGCACGCCGTTGCTGATGGCCTCGATCCCGGTCAGAGCGGTACAGCCGGTGGAAAAGGCATGCAGGATGAGGAATAACGTCAGGGGTTCCGAAACCGGGAGGGGCGCGTAGACCCCCGGGGGCAGTGCCCCCCTGAGAACCTGGATCAGCCCCCAAATCAGCATCCCGAAATAAATGGTCAGGAACCCGTAAACGGGAATGGAGATTAGTTTTCCCGTTTCCCGGACGCCGCGCAGGTTAATAATGGTAATGACGGCCAGCAGGAAGAGGGCGATGCCCACCCGGTATTCGGCCAATATTGGGAACACCGAGGCAATCGCGGCCACCCCGGCGGACAGGCTGACAGCGGCGTTGAGGAGGTAATCCAACAGGAGCGCGCCGCCCGCGACCAGCCCGAAGAACGTCCCCAGGTTCTCGCGCGCCACGATGTAGGAGCCACCGCCCGATGGGTAGCCCTGGATGGTCTGGAAATAGGATAGGCTGAGAATGATGAGCAGGCCGACGATGGCGAGCGCGATCGGGAATGAGAGGTTGAGCGCTACACTCCCGGCGATCGCCAGCCCGAGGAATATTTCCTGGTTGGCGTAGGCGATGGAGGACAGGGCATCCGGCGAGAATACGGCCAGGGCATGTGGGTTGCCGAGGCGTTCCTCATTTTCCTGTTGTGTGGAAAGCGGCGAACCCAAAAGCAACCAGCGCAGGCGATTTGACATCAACTATTCCTTGATTTCGGATTCGGATTTCAGCGGTGATTATAGTCTTGCTTTTCCCTGCTCAAATATGGCACTCGAGTAAAGTTTTTTCTCACAAGATATTTCGTATTGCGTATTGCGTATTGCGCAAGGCCAAAACAAGGAATACGCAATACGTAATACGGGAAAGAGATTACATGGACGCCTATTCACATTTTTTCGTCTTTTGCCATCCCCCTCACACAAACCGCATAAACACCTGGTTCCCCAGCATCACCCCGCGCGGCGTCAGTCTGAGCACATCGCCCTCCCATCTCAGCAAACCGAGTTCCACGAGTTCCCTGAGTTCCACGGAAAAAACAGCCTCCAGCGATTCCCCAAACCGCGTCGCAAACGCCCCCACCCCCACGCCCTCCCCCACCAGCCGCAGTCCCATCATCATGTGTTCGTTCATCTCGTCCCGGCGGCTCACCGGGGAGGCATTGACCGTCGCCGGGGTACGGGGATATGCCGGGGCCGCGGCGGAATTCATCCGCTCGATGAAGGCCTGCGGGGCGCGCGCGTTAACCGTGCGGATGCCCGCCACATAGCCATGCGCACCCGCGCCCAGCCCAAAATATGGCAGGTTGCGCCAGTATTGCAGGTTGTGGAGGCAGGCCAGCAGGTTCCCTTGCGCGTCCCGTCTCGCCCAGTTGGAAATCTCGTAATGCTCATATCCCGCCGCGGCCAGCCGGCTTAGCGCGTGTTCGTACATATCGGCGGCCAGGTCGGCGTCCGGCTCGGCCAGCAGGCCGCGCTCCACCCAGGCTAGCATGGGCGTGCCATGCTCCAGAATCAGGTTGTACACGGAGAGATGCTCCGTCCCCAGCCCGAGGGCCAGTTCCAGCGTGCGCTGCCAGCTCTCCACTGACTGATAGGGCGTGCCGAAAATCAAGTCCACGCTGACATTCGCAAACCCTGCCTGCCGCGCCCATTTGACCGCGTTGACCACATCCGCAAAATCGTGTTCGCGTTCCAGTACGCGCAAATCCTCGGGGGAGGCGGATTGCATCCCCATCGAAAGCCGGTTGAACCCCAGCGCCCGCAAGCCCGCGAGATATTCCGGGGAAACGGTGCCTGGATTGGCTTCAAGGGTAATCTCCACCTCCGGGGACAGGTGGAATCCCTTTTGAATGGCGGACATGACGGGGTTCATCAGGGGGAGCGGGACCAGTGAAGGGGTGCCGCCCCCAAAAAATATTGAGCAAATCCCCCCTTGAAAGGAGTCCGCCACCTGTTCAATTTCGCGGGTGAGGGCGCGCATATAAGGTTCGATTAAATTATCCAGCCCCGCATAGGTATTGAAGTCACAGTACGCACACCGATGGCGGCAAAAGGGGATGTGCAGGTAGAGGGCGTGTTCGGTCATATGTGGGCGGAGGATACCACGGGAAATAGTCTGCAACGCCGTCCGTCAGGCACCTGGTTATTGGCTATACGCAAGTAGGCCGCGCGTTTCCCCTGCCCGGCATGGATGGTATAATCGCCCGCGCTTGGTCAGGAGACCAACAGCCTATGACAAACGAGACTGCTTCCACCGAAATTTGCCCCACCTGCGGTTCGCGGGTAACCGAGGGGGCCGCCAAATGTGCCGTCTGCGGCGCAGACCTGACGAAAGGCCGCAAGGCTGGCGGCGCGGTGCGCGCCAGCCGCATGCCCGAAGTGACGTTGAGCCTGCCGGTCGCCCTCTTTTTGCTGGCGCTGTTTCTCTTCATCGGTGCGGCCTCTGTGTACTTCCTGGTCCAGGAACAACCGGAGCTGATTGACCCACCCACCGAGACGCCCAGCGCTACGCTTACCCTGACCCCGACGGCTTCCGCCACCCTCGCCCCGCCCACCGAGACCCCCACACCCGCGCCCACTGCCACGCCCTTCACCTACGTTGTACAGGACGGGGATTTGTGCGCCACCATCGCCTTCCAGTTTAGCGTTTCCATCCAAAGCATCATCCTGCTCAATAACCTCGATGCCAACTGTACGATTTTTGCCAACCAGAACTTGCTGATCCCCCAGCCCACGCCGACGGTCACGCCCCAGCCCTCCGCCACGCTCAACCCCACCGAGCAATACGTGGCCGACTGCTCCAAAGTGACTTACGACGTGCAGGTCGGCGACACGCTCAGCACGATTGCCGCCAATTACGGGGTCTCCATCGAAAGCATCAAGCGCTGGAACGGGCTGGTGCTGGATCAGGTCAACCAGGGGCAGGTACTCGTCATTCCGCTGTGTGAGCGCGGTCTCGAATCCCCCGGCGGCCTCACCCCCACGCCCACCATCCCGCCGCCTTACGCCGCTCCCAGCCTGCTCAAGCCCAATGATGGCGCGCCTTTCATCGCTACCGACGATACCGTCATCCTGCAATGGGCGTCCGTTGGCACCCTGCGCGAAAACGAGTATTACCAGGTTTCCATCCTCGACGTCACCGATGGCGAACTCACCCTTGTGGATTACGTGACCGACACCAAGTACATCATCCCCGCGTCCTTCCGTCCCGGCGAGGCCGTGGCGCACATCATTCGCTGGACGATCCAACCCGTGCGGCAGGCGGGCGTGGACGCCAACGGCCTGCCCATCTACGAAAGCGCCGGCGCAGTCAGCACCCCCCGCGTCTTTAGCTGGATCGGGGCGGCAGGCGCACAACCGCGGTAAAGGATGGAAGGAAGGAAAGAGGGAAAGACAAAAGGTGGAAAGAAAGATGGAAAGAGGGAAAGACAAAAAGACAAAAAGAGATAGCGAAAGAGACAGAAAGGCCGCACGAACCCCGCGGCCTTTTTGTTACCAAAATTTTTCCGTGTATACTTTACGAAGCCCCAAGCCTCCGCAAGCAATACCCCCTCATTACGCATCACCCATCACTCATCACTTATTACTCCTTCCATCCTTCCATCCTTCCATCCTTCCATCCTTCCATCTTTCTCTCCTTCCCCCCGGAGCCTCCCATGTCCCTCCTCGATCAAGCCGAATTTGCCGACAACCCGGAACCCCGCTGCCCCGTCATCCTCCTGCTCGACACCTCCGGCTCCATGCGCGGCGAACCCATCGAACAACTCAACGCCGCCCTCCAGCAGTTTGACCGCGAACTCAAATCCGATCCCCTCGCCGCCCTCCGTGTCGAAGTCGCCGTCGTCGAGTTTGGGGGCGCGGCGCGTGCGCTCGGCGTTTACGGCGAAGACACCGGCAAGGACGTCCAGTTTGACGCCAGCCGTGCCTTTGTCACCGCCGACCTGCTCACCCCGCCCACCCTCACCGCCCGCGGTGGGACCCCCATGGGCGAAGCCGTCCGCCGCGGCCTCGACCTCCTCCACAAACGCAAGGAAATCTACAAACAGAACAGCCTTGACTACTTCCGCCCCTGGATGTTCCTGATCACCGACGGCAACCCCACCGACCAGTGGGAGACCGCCGCCGAACAGGTGCGCCTCGAAGAATCCCGCAAAGGCCTCCTCTTCTTCGGCATCGGCGTCGAAAACGCCGACCTCAAAACCCTCGCCCGCTTCACCCCGGACAACCGCCCGCCCCTCAAACTCCGCGGCCTCGCCTTTGGCGAACTCTTCCAGTGGCTCTCCCGCTCCCTCTCCGCCGTCGCCCATTCCAAACCCGGCGAGCAAGTCCCGCTCCCGCCTGCGGGCTGGGCCGAGATCGCCGTCTGACGTATGCACACCATTTGGAACGTCGTCGGCACCTCCATCCCCGGCGCCTCCCACTTCAAAAGCCTGCTCCCCTGCCAGGACGCCAACGCCTACCTTCTCCTCGAAAACGGCCTGCTCATCATCGCCGTCAGCGACGGCGCCGGTTCCGCCCCCCACTCCGAACAAGGTTCCTTTGCGGCGGTCCAGGCGGCCACCCGCCACCTCTATAATGAACTGACCAACGCCATCCCGGAGACTCATCGCCAATGGGGCCAACTCCTGCTCCAGACATTCAACGTGACCCGGCAGGCCGTTCTTGATCTGGGCCAACCGGGGGGGCGTGACCCTCGCGAATTTGCCTGCACCCTCACCCTCCTCATCGCCGACCACGAATGGCTCGTCACCGGGCAGTTGGGCGACGGCCTCGCCGTGGCCCGGACGGAAGACGGCGCCCTCCACCTCATCGCCGAACCGCAGCGCGGCGAATACGCCGATACCACCTACTTCCTGACCGGCTCGGATGCCGGTGACAAATTCTGGGGACGCGTCTACCGACAGGGGCTGGACCTCCCCCCGGTGACCGCGCTCGCCGCCATGACCGACGGCCTCACCAACCTCGCCCTCGACAAATCCACCTCCCAGCCGCACCCACCGTTTTTTGAACCGCTCCTCAACTTCCCCGCGACCGTCACCAACCACAGTTACGCCGTGGATGAACTCAACACCTTCCTCGCCTCCGACCGGATCAACGCCCGCACCGACGACGACAAGACCCTCGTGCTCGCCGCCCGCCCGGAAGCGTGAATTAGATCCGCTGTTGTCATGCTGAACGAAGTGAAGCATCCCCAAATCGACAAATTTCGACGAATCATTGCAGGGATTCTTCGCTACGCTCAGAATGACAGATAGGTTGAATTCGGACAGCCCCACCGTCCGAACATGGTCGAAGCGCCATCTCGCAGAAACCGAAAGCCCCCGCAACACCTCAACCATGATCCAAGTCAAAGACACCCGCGGCAAATCGCTCCACCTCGCCGAGCCGGTTGGGAAGGGCGGGCAGGCCACCGTCTACCGGATTGACGGCCAGCCCGGCCAGCTTGCCAAAATCTTCCACCAGCCAGATGCCAGCACGGAAAACAAACTCGCCTGGATGATCGGCAACCCGCCCGATGACCCCGCTGCCCGGATCGGGCACGCCTCCATCGCCTGGCCCGCCCGCCTGCTCTACCGCGAAGGGAAATTTTCGGGGTACGCCATGCCGTATATCCGCGACGCGGTGGCCCTGCTCACCGTCTTCAACCCGCGCCTGCGGCTGCGCACCTTCCCCAACTTCAACGAACACTACCAGCACAACACCGCCCGCAATTTATCTTCCGCCCTGGGGGCCCTCCACGCCCGCGGCTATATCGTCGGCGACCTCAATGAAAGCAACGTCATGGTCACACCGGCCACCCTGATCACCATGATTGACACGGATTCCTTCCAGGTACGCGCGCTGACCAAATCCGGGCAGACCATCCGCTATCCCTGCCCCGTGGGGAAGTTCGAGTACCTCCCGCCGGAGTTGCAGGGTGTCAGCCTGTCCGGCGTGGATCGCCAGCCGGAGCATGACCGCTTCGCCCTGGCTGTCCTGATTTTCCAACTCCTGATGGATGGCAGCCACCCCTTCCGGGCGCGCTGGCGGGGCAAGGGCGATGCCCCGTCCATCCAGGAGCGGATCAAGGAAGGGCTGTTCCCCTACCGAGACCCGCCTCCCGCCAACATCCAGCCGCCGTTTTCGCTGGACATCCTGCATCCCATGTTGGTTGAGTTGATGAAACGCTGTTTTATCATCGGGCACCACGCGCCCCGCTTGCGCCCCACGGCGGAGGACTGGGAAGCCGCCCTCGAACAGGCTGACCGGGAACTCGTCCCCTGCGGGAAGGGGCATTTTCATGGGAGGCACCTGAACCGGTGTCCCGCCTGCGCCCGCCTGGAACAACTTGGCCCCACGCGGGCGCGCACCCCCCAACGGCCCCTGCCCACCTCCACAGGGCCGCGCGCCCCCTCCGGGAATCAGCCTCCTCCGCGGCCCACGCCCGTTCTCCCGGTACCGGTCATCCCCATTCCAGCCCCGGTCGTCGCTTCAGGGCCGGTCAGTGTTCCGATTCCGGCATCCATTCCGCACCGGCCTGTACCCTGGATGTTGGGGTTGGGCGGGCTGGGCACCGTACTGGGCGGGCTGGCGGGCTGGTACTACCCGGGCGCGCCGGTCGGCGGGATTGTGGGCGTGATTGGCGGGCTGGTGAGCGGCGCGCTGATGAGCGAGACGATCCAGAAGCGGCCATTCAGTTGGGAAGTGCTGGGCGGGCTGACGGGCGCGGCAGTAGGTGCGGCGTTAATCCCGGAATGGCAGACGGGCGCCGCCATGTTTGGCGGATTGACGGGGATTTTGTTTGGGCGGGGGATCAGGATGATGCAGAATGCGCATCTCCTGCTGGGGTCGCTGGCCGGGGCGGGGACGGGATGGCTGCTTGGCGGCGCGGTGGCCGGGCTTTCGGAGGTTGGCTGGATTTCCGGCGCGCTGGCCGGGTTAGCGATTGGGGTGATTACCGGCGTTTTTGGGCTGGCGTGGGAACGGTTTAGTTAGCGGCGCTCATTTGAGCGCACGCTCGTCATTTGAGCGCACGCTCGTCGTCGGAGTTGTCCAGTTCGGTCATTTGGCCGGTGGCAATGAAGACCGTGCGCTCACAGATGTTGGTGACGCGGTCGGCCATGCGCTCCAGGTTATGCGCCGCCCAGAGCAAGTGGTTGGCGCGGTCAACGGTGGCCGGGTCGGAGACCATAAAGCCAAACAGGTCATGCTGTACCGAATTGAACAAATCATCGATGGCGTCATCTTCGGGCGGGATGGCGCGGGCGGCCGCGGCGTCCTCCTTCACGAAGGCGTCGAGGGCGCGATGGAGCATCCCCGTGGCCAGGACGGCCATCTTCGGGATGTCGATAAGCGGTTTGAGCAGGGGTTCATCCGAGATTTCGATGCAGATTTTGGCGATCCCTTTGGCATAGTCCCCCATCCGTTCCAGGTCGGTGATCACTTCAAGGTTGGCAGCGAGTACGCGCAGGTCATGCGCCATCGGCTGTTGGGTGGCGATCGCAATCAGCGTGGCGTTCTCGATCTCAAAGCGTTTGGCGTTGACCTTCTCATCATTGGCGTAAATCTGGCGGGCGGCGGCCACATCGCGGTTTTTGAGGGCTTCCACCGCGGCGAGCGTAGCCTGTTCCACCATGCTCCCGAGGAAGAGTACGTCATCTTTCAAGTTCTTTATTTTGCGGTCAAGTCTCTCTCTGGTCATGGCCTGTCCTGTTTTTGCCTAAAATACACTCCGGTTTTGGATGTCATTGCGAGCCGCCGGTTTTGCTTTTTGGCGGCGTGGCAATCTCCTTCCAAGTAGAAATATCTCAAAATCCTGGAGATTGCTTCGCCAAAAACCGGCTCGCAATGACACATATACGGCAGCAACTCCTGTTACATGATTTCTTATACTAGCACAAACACGCGCTTTTCGTCATCCAAACCTGCCGCGCACATAGTCATCCGTGCGCTGGTCGCGTGGGGTGTTAAAAATCTTCTTGCCGCCCGCGTGTTCCACCAACTCGCCTTGCAGGAAGAAGGCCGCATGGTCGGCGGTGCGGGCGGCCTGCTGGACGGAATGCGGGACGAGGATGATCGTGTATTTCTTCTTGAGTTCCTGAAGCGAGTCTTCCACCTTGCCAGTGGAGATTGGGTCGAGGCCGGAGGTCGGCTCGTCGAGCAGGATCACTTCGGGTTCCAGGGCCAGCACCCGGGCCAGGCACAGGCGTTGCTGCTGCCCGCCGGATAGCGCCACCGCCGGCTCATCAAGGCGGTCTTTCACTTCGTCCCAAAGCGCGGCCTGTTTGAGACTGCGCTTCACTGCCGCTTCGAGTGTATCGCGGTTGCGCTCCCCCGCCAGTTCCAGCCCATACGTCAGGTTGCCGCGGATGCTGAACGGCAGGACGACCGGGCGGGCAAACACCATCCCGACGCGGCGGCGCAGGCTGATCACGTCCGTCTTCGGGTCAAGGATGTCCTGGTCGTCAATCAGCACCCGCCCCTCCACGCTCGCCACATCGGTCAGGTCATTCAGCCGGTTCAGCACACGCAGCAAGGTGGATTTCCCGCCCCCCGCCGGGCCAAAGAAAACCGTGATCGCCTTCCGCTGAACAGTGAGCGAAATATTGCGCAACGGCTCCACGCCATCGGAATAGCGGACGGTCAGGTTCTCAATGGTGATTTTCGCTTCTTTCATCTGCAACCCTTACCACTGCCGCCGGGCACGCGCCCGTGAGCGGATGGTGGCCGCACTCAGGTTCATGACGAGCACAAAAACCACGAGCACGAGTGCCGTCCCGTATTGGATTTGTACAGGCATGTGCGGCACCTGCGTTGAAATGACGAACAGGTGATAGGGCAGCGCCATCGTGGCATCCAGCGGGGAATTGGGCAGGCTGGGCAGGAAGAAAGCGGCCACCGTGAACAAAATGGGGGCAGTCTCCCCGGCGGCCCGCTCCAGCCCGAGGATGATCCCGGTCAAAATACCCGGAAGCGCCTCGGGCAGGACAATGCGGCGGATCGTCTGCCAGCGTGTGCCGCCCACCGAAATACTCACCACTCGGAACGCTTGCGGCACCGAACGGAGGGCCTCCTCCGCGGTGGAGATGATCACGGGGAGAGTCATAATCGCGAGGGTCAGTGACCCCGCGAGGATGCTCGTCCCGAAATTGAGAAACAAGACAAACAGCCCCAGCCCAAACAAGCCATACACCACCGAAGGGATACCCGCCAGGTTGATGATCGCCAGCCGGATCAGGCGCGTCCAGCGGTTATCCGGGGCATATTCCGAAAGATAGATCGCCGCGCCAATCCCGAGGGGGACGGCAAAAATAGCCGTGCCAATGGTCAGGTAGAGTGTGCCGATCAGGGCGGGCCAGATACCCCCATCGCGCATCCCGTCGCGCGGCATGGCCGTCAGGAATTCCCACGAAATGGCCGGAAGCCCCTGCACGAGGATATAGGCGACCACGAGGATGATCGGGATGACCGTGAGCAAGGTGATGACCGTCAGCCCGGAGAAAACGACCTTCTGCCAAATATACCGTGACCGGGAGGCGGGACTGGCTTTCATGAGAGCATCCGCTCCGCGCGCTTGCCCTGCCGGAAAATGATGATCGAGGCGGTGACATTGACACTCAGCGAAATCAGGAACAGGACGATCCCGACAAAAAACAGGACGTGATAATGCGTGCTCCCGTTGGCGACCTCGCCCATCTCGGCGGCAATCGTCGCCGTCATCGTGCGCACGGGGGACAGGAAAATGTCCAGCCCGCGGGGGAGGACGGGCGCGTTCCCGGCCACCATCATCACCGTCATCGTCTCACCAATGGCGCGCCCCAGGCCGAGCATCATCGCCGTCAGGATGCCGGTGCGCGCCGCGGGCACGGTCACGCGCCAGATCGTCTGCCATTCCGTCGCGCCAATCGCCAGCGCCGCATCGCGGTACGCCTTTGGCACGGCGTCCAGCGCATCCTCCGCCACGGAGACAATTGTAGGGAGCGAGATAAACCCGAGGAGCAGGGAAGCCGTTAGGGCGGAAAGCCCGGTGGGAATATCCAGCCAGCTTCGCAGGAACGGGGAGAACACGATAATCCCGAGGAAGCCGAGCATGACCGAGGGCAGGCCTGCCAGCAATTCCACGAGGGGTTTGAGGATCTCGCGCATCCACCGGGGGGCGATCTCAGCGATATAGATCGCCGTCCCCAGCCCCAATGGGAAGGCCACCAGCCCCGCCCCAATCGTGACCACCAGCGAACCGGAGATCAGCGGGAGCAGGCCGAAATAATCCTCAATCGGGTACCAGCGCCCGCTAAACAGCGTCCCCAGTGGAACCTGGGAGAGGGCGGGCGTCCCCTCCTGGAGCAGGAAATAGAAAATGAGCAGGACAAAGACGATGGCCGAGTAGCCGGAGGCTTTGATCAGCCCCGTGATCAGGCGTTCACGCAGGGACAGGGCCATCTTATTCGCCACCCCCCACCGGGACAAAACCAAGCTCGGTGACGATCTCCTGCGCGGCGGGCGAGAGAATCCATTCGAGGTAAGCGAGCAACGCCCCGGTCGGTTGCCCCGCCGTGTACATATACAGGTCGCGCGCAATCGGGTACGTGCCGTCATTGACCGTATCGGCGGACGGCAGGACGTACGCGCCGCCCACCGTGGCGGACACGGCCACGACTTTCAGATCGTCGGTCACATAGCCCAGCCCGTCGTAGCCGATGGCATTCGGGTTCTGGCGCACTTCGGCGCTGATGACCTCGGAGGACGGCAGGAGCAGGGCGTCGGGCGAGAAGAGCGTTTTGTTCTCCTTGTCGCCGAGCCGCAGCACCTCCTCCAGGAAATAAACGTGCGTCCCAGAGTTGGTCTCGCGGGAGAGCTTGACGATGGGGCGGTCCTCCCCGCCCACCTGGCTCCAGTTGGTGATGACCCCGCTGTAAATATCGGAAAGTTGCTGGAGGGTCAGTTCGGAGACCGGGTTATTGGGATTGACGATAATGGCGATGGCATCGCGGGCGATCACAAATTCCACCGGCTCAAAGCCGTTGGCCTGGATGGCCGCGCGCTCTTCATCTTTAATTTGGCGGGAAGCGTTGGCGATGTCCACCGTCCCGTTGACCAGCGCCGCCAGCCCCGTCCCCGAGCCGCCCCCGGTGACAGAGATGCGCACTTCCCCGTTGACCGTTTGATAGGCTTCGGCCCAGGCGAGGGCGAGGTTGACGATGGTATCCGACCCCATATTCTCGATGTATGCGGCTTCGCCGGGGGACGCGGTATCCCCTGAGGATGGGTTCCCCTCCCCGGGGTCAGCACACCCGGCGGCCAGCGTCAGCAATAAAAGGGCCAGGAAGATTAATCGGGAGCGGGACATCGCCGGGGATTATATTCCCCTTTGAGGCCGCGTCCATTTCCATCCGGCCCCACTTAACAGGACGTTAACAAAGCCCGGAGGCCGGTGCCGGTTTCCGCGTTAGAATTCCGCCCATGAAATCCACTGAGCCAATTATCCGTGTGCAGGATTTGAGTTTCTATTATGGCGCTTCCCGCGCGTTGAGTGGGATCAATATGGAGATTTTCCCGCAACAGGTGACGGCGCTGATCGGCCCGTCCGGGTGCGGTAAGTCCACGTTCCTGCGCTGCCTGAACCGGATGAATGACACGATTGCGGGGACGCGGGTGGAGGGGAAAATCCTGATTGACGGCGAGGATATTTATGCGCCGCATGTGGACCTGGCGTTCCTGCGCCAGCGGGTGGGGATGGTGTTCCAGAAGCCCAACCCCTTCCCGCAGTCGATCTATGACAATGTGGCCTTTGGGCCGCGCGTGCTGGGGCTGGCGCGCAACGGCTATTCGCTGGACGACCTGGTGGAGAAGAGCCTGCGGCAGGCGGCGCTGTGGGAGGACGTGAAGGACAACCTGAAGGGGGAGGCGCTGAACCTCTCACTGGGCCAGCAGCAGCGGCTGTGTATAGCGCGGGTCGCCGCGGTGCAGCCGGACATCATCCTGATGGACGAACCGGCCTCGGCTCTTGACCCGATTGCGACGGGGAAGATTGAGGAGCTGATTGCCGAGTTGAAGGCGGATTACACGATCGTGATCGTGACACACAACATGCAGCAGGCGGCGCGCGTCTCCAATTTCACCGGGTTTTTCTGGCTGGGCGAACTAGTGGAGTTTTCGGACACCGAGCAGATGTTTACCCGGCCCGCGCATGAGTTGACGGAGAGCTATGTGACGGGGAGGATGGGGTGAGGCGGGAAGGAGACAGTGGACGGTATCTCCCCGGAAGGGCACGCCTGCGGGGAGTTTTGTTTTTAACCAGGGTTTTTATCGAGATGGGGTGGACGGTTTATAATCTGCATATAGTCAGTTATACAGCGTGGCCGCTGTATAACCCCCCCAAATGGCGTCTTATACAGCATAGCTGTTGCTTAAGACCTAGTTAGCCACCTTCCTGCAAAACGAAGTTCAAAAATTCGTCATCTATTGGTGTAAAATAAATTCAGATAGTCTCGATTTAGGAAATACTGGAGTAAAAAGCCATGACACTTGACGAGAAAATTCACCAATATACACAAAAACTTCCGTATTCATTTCAGGAAGAATTGTTTGATTTTGTTCAGTATTTACTTATGAAGGCTGAACAACAGGAAAAACAAGATTGGGCTTCATTATCTTTATCTTCGGCAATGCGTGATATGGAAGATGAACCAGATTTATACAGCCTTTCTGATTTGCGGATAATCTTCGCATGACACAAGACTTAAAGCAATCAGGGCAAATTGTGGCGTTTCGATTTCCACAGACCGACCTTGAAAAAGGTAAATTGCGCCCTGCACTTTTGCTGGCAAAATTACCAAATGAATATGACGATTGGCTAACTTGCATGATTTCATCACAAACTCGCCATTATGTTGCTGGGTTTGACGAAATAGTACAAGAAAGCGATGATGATTTTGAACAAAGCGGGCTAAAAGTTACAAGCATAATTCGAGTTGGGCGTTTAGCAGTTATATCGGGAGAATCTTTACTCGGTGCAATGGGTCAAATTTCTGGTGAACGACTTGAACGAGTCAAGAAACATTTGTCAGATTGGCTTTCTAAAAAATAAAACGAACGAGTCTGTTAAAAGCCGAAAGGTCTCTTAAACAAAAACGGTGGCTAACAAAGCGTGCACTGGACGGGTGGGGATTCTGCGCATTTTCAAGCAGTTTCCTACGCCTCAGCATTTTTCTCGTCCCGAACATTTTCTCAGCCCACCCACCCGCCAGTAACGCAAACCGTTGGGCCGCGCCTAAACAAACGCCGCACACTGAAGGTCTGTAGGCTATAATCGCCAAATGGATTACGAACTCGAACTCACTAAAACCCATCGCCTCCAAGTCGCCCGCGCCTTCCGCTTCAATAAA
>Ga0247727_10001758_pt1 | contig 50452 bp, 46 predicted proteins | sample WisWelCaveWW1625_FD_202498 | JGI IMG/M metagenome (GOLD analysis project Ga0247727, IMG submission 202498) | Biofilm microbial communities from Wishing Well Cave, Virginia, United States - WW16-25 | ecosystem: Environmental > Aquatic > Deep subsurface > Groundwater > Cave microbial mat | place...
GATCACGTTTTGTTTCACGTGATCCCAATGCGCCCAGTTTTTAAACAGCGCCAGCCCGTCCCGAAGCTGTTCCGACCACGCGAAGATCGGGCGCTCAGCTTGCACAAAACGTGCGAAATCCAACTCGTGCAACAAGGTTTGCGAGAATCTTTTTTCGGCCACGGCCAGCGCGGCAAGCTGCACCGGGAAAATTTTTTCGGCGTCATACAGAGTCAGCGTCGAGAAATCGGCGAGTCGTTTCATGCCGTTGCCGTGCATCGCGTTGAGCGGCCGATTCACCAGCGTCGCGATTTTTTTCTCGCGGGCAAATTCCAACAGCGTGCGCGCGCCGCCGAGTTGATTTTTCTCCAGCATCGCGCCGGTTTCATAAAGATTCGCGGGAAATTGAATCACGCGAAAATGGTGCAGCGGCGAGAGCGAGGCGGCGATATTCCACAGGCGTTCGAGCGAGGTAAATTCCGGATGCGTCGCCGCGTGCGGAAACGTATTCGAGGAAACGCCGTAACATGCAATCCGACCGGCGTCAGCTTGTTTTTCTAAAAACTGGAAGGCCTCGCGCATTCGGCGATCATACTCTTCACGCACGGCAGCAAAATCATGGTGCTGGCGGTGCTGCGCGTCGGAAAGAAAGTATTCCGGGTTGTGCAGGAGCAGCACGTCGAGCTGCTCGAGTTGCAGCCGCGCGAGGCTGCGAAAAAGCTGATCGCTGAGAAAATCCGGATGAATGCAATGCCAGCAATTTTGCATGTATTTGACCATTTCCGGAAAGCCTCTCCCCTGCCGCTCGCGTTCCTGTGCGAGTTGCATATTTTGCCCCTGCACGTAGCCGGTTTTGGAAACGATCACCACTTCTTCGCGCTCCAATTCACCGGCGCGGATAAGCTCTTGCAACACTTTTCCGATCAGTCGCTCGCTGCCGCCGTCGGTGTAGTTCGTGGAGGTGTCGATGAGATTGATGCCGGAACGCAGCGCGAGCTTCAACGCTTCGGCATGTTCAGGCGTTATGTCATCGACGCGATAACCGCCGAAGCCGAGGCGGCTGGCGATCAGACCCGTGCGGCCCAATTCACCGCGTGCATGCTTGGGCAGTCCGTAGCGCGCGTGATAGGCAGCAGTTTTAATTTTTGAGGCCGAGGACATTTATTGGTGGGCCGTGGTTTATCTTTTTAGTGATTGGATGTTGGATTTAGTGACAGCCCGAGGAGAAATTTCAAAATAATCTCCGCATCCTGCACGGGGTTGCTCGAAGCGCTTTGTCTTTCCTTGTTAGAACGATCCACCAGTCGCGCCGCGGCGTGGCGCACGGCATCGGGAAAATGCGAATCATCGGCGAGGCGGCGCAGGCCTTCAATAAAAGTCGGTGCATAAAAATTTGGTCCGAAACCGAGGCCGAGCGTCGTTTGCATGACCATGCCGGCGGCGCGGCGCGCGCAGGTGCGGGCCCGGCCAATCTCGCCGGTTGCCTGCGCGGCACGGGCCTCAGCCATTTCATCTTCAAAAGTTCGCGGCATAACGCTCCAAGATACAAAAAAAACGCGGCATTTACAAGATTATTGTTGGCAATTGGATTTCAGCCAACTGCGCGGCGGCAAGTATGATTTGATCGTGCGCGTGACGGATAAGCTGGTGAATGTCACAAAAGAGAGCAAGTTGCAATTTGAGTTGGAATAGACTTGTAGATGAGAAAAAAAATGGGGACGCAACATGAATGGTGCACCAGGCGTTAGGCGACAATCTCGCTTATATTCTTCCAACCCACAACGTTGCCGGAAGTTCTTTTCTGCCGTTCTTCGCCGCCATAAACGACCCACGCCTGTTCCGGTTTGTTGCCGGACAACTCTAGCCAATATTTGATCTCCTTAAAATAATCCTCGGCAACGGTTTTACCGGATTTGATTTCCACCGGCATGAGCTGGCCGGCCGGCTCGATGATACAATCAATCTCGTGCCCCAGCTTATCGCGCCAAAAATAGCAATTCGGCGTGAGGCCGTGATTGAGACGATGCTTGATCAATTCCGCAATCACCAAACTTTCAAAAAGGCCGCCTTTGAGATAATGCGTCGCGAGTTGTTTTGCATTCTCAATTCCCAACAGCGAACAGGCGAGGCCGGTATCATAAAAATACAGCTTCGGGCTTTTAACCAGACGCTTGTTGAAGTTTTGATAATGCGGTTTCAAAAGCAAAACAATATAACTCGCCTCCAAAATTGACAGCCATGAGCTCACCGTGCTCGAAGTAATGCCGCAATCATTCGCCAGCGAGGACAGATTCAGCAGTTGGCCACTTCGCGCCGCGCACAGTTTGAGAAATCTTTGAAACGTGCTCAGGTTCGAAATATTTTTCATCTGGCGCAAATCGCGCTCAACGTAAGTTTGAATGTAACTTGGATACCAGTCGCCCGGCTCGATTTTCGTGTCGTACAAGCGCGGATAAAGTCCTTTGAACAAAACGGCTTCAAGGCTGGGTAAAGTCCATGCAGCGTTTTTTAATTCCGCCAGACTCAACGGCAACAGATTCAACAACGCGACTCGTCCAGCCAGACTCTGTGAAATTTTTTCGTGCAAAAGAAAATTCTGCGAGCCGGTCAAAATAAATCGGCCCGGTTGCGGGCGCTCATCGACAAGGGTTTGAAGGTAGGAAAACAATTCCGGCACGCGCTGCGCTTCGTCAAAAATGACTTCACCGTCATAGCTTTGCAAAAATCCTTTGGGATCATTTTGCGCGAAAGTTCGCAGTTCTAAATCTTCCAGTGAAATATAACGGCGGCCAGAAAAGATATGCCGAACGAGCGTGGTTTTGCCCGATTGTCGCGGACCCATAACGGCAACCACAGGAAACTGGGACGCAACTTGTTGGAGCTTTGCGCTGATTTCTCTTTTAATCATAATACGGAAAAATACAAAATTCTGGACAAATTGTCAATCCAATTTTAAATTTGTCCAAATGGTTTTTCCACATTTGTTGCAGCCCTTCGACCTTTTCATTACATTTTTGCAAGACCCACCTCCAATCTCATCCTTCCACCTTTTCAAAATGAAAAACTGATTTTCATTTTGGAGAAAAATCTCTCTTTAAATAATTCGCAGGCTTCTTTTCAGCCCCCAAATAAAAGTTTTTAGTTGCAATCAAATCATTGGCTTAACTCGATTCAACGCGCGCGCCGAAAGAACTCTCTCGGCCCTGGCATGTTGTTTGTCATGACAACAGGTGAAACGGTAGAATGACAAACACGGGCCCGAATACAAAAGCTGATTGTCGATCGCTCGCTCGTAAACACAACGCGCTCGCCTTCTGAGGCGGGTTGCGGATATCACCTCTATTTTTTTAAAAGGAGAATTTCTCATGCGTACCTATCGCATACTGATGATGATGAGCCTCGTTCTTTTCATCGCCTTCTGGTTGGGCTGCAGCGACGAGAAGAATCCGGTGCAAAGCTCGACGACGACGGAGGTTTCCGGCACGGTTACATTTAATGGGGCGTGGCCGTCAACAGGCAATATCCAAATTTCGCTGTGGACGAGTTGGCCGCCGGCCGGACCGCCGGCAGCTTTTAGCGCGCCGCTCACGCCGGGCGTGGCCACGCAAACGTATAAAATTACCGAGCTCAGCAAAGGCCCGTATGCCGTCATCACCGTCGGCTGGCGCGACCCGGCTGATCCGACCGGCGCAAAAGTCATCGGCGTTTATTCGGCAAACACCACGCTCGCGGGCGTTGATTGCAAAGGCGATTTTACCGTGGCGCCGTTGCCGGTTGAAATTTCCGCTAGCAATCCCAAAGCGACCAATGTCAATCTCGTCGCGAATCTCGATATTTTGCAGCTTGGCGCGATTTCCGGCAAAGTGAATTTTGTCGGGCCGTGGCCGTCAAAAGGCGAGGTGCAGGTGTCGTTGTGGTCAACGTGGCCGCCCGCCGGCCCGCCGGCGGCAGCGAGCGCGGCGTTTCCGCCGCTCACTTCTGGCGCCACTTCACAATCATACAAAATCCAATGTCTCACGCAAAAAACCTATCCGGTGTTGACGGTCGGCTGGCGCGATCCCGCCAATCCCGCGGGCGCAAAAGTGCTCGGCATTTATTGGTCGCGAACCGACAGCCTTGCGGTTGATGGCAGCGGCCGGCCAATTACCGGCGCGAATCCGCTTCCGATTCAAATCGTCAGCGGCAAATTGAATTTGACCAATGTGGATATCAAAGCGAATCTCGGGATTGCGCAGTAGGAAAAGCATGAGGCCGTTTGCCGAGTGAATGAAAAGTGAATGAAAAAAATCTGCACCACTAAGGCACCAAGGCCACAAAGAAAAAACCACTGGGCGTAACCTTTGTGGTCTTGGTGCCTTGGTGGTGAAGTCGAGAACGATTATGAACACCTTCAAAGCGTTTCATCTCTTCAGCGTCATTGTATTATTGCCGGTGCTGCTTTCGGCGCAACCCGAGGCGGTCGAGATTGAAAAAGAATTAGCGGGCGTTATCTCCGGCCAGGTTTATGACGCGGAAACCAAAGAGCCGCTCGGCGCGGTCAATGTGTTTCTCGACAGTTTGTACATCGGCGCGGCAACCTCGGCTGACGGCAAATTTGTTTTGCGCTACGTGCAACCCGGCACGTTTCGGCTGGTGGCGAGCCGGCTCGGTTATGAAACGCACGAAGAAAATATCTCGATCGCGCCGGGCAAATTACTCGCGCATTCCATCGCGCTCCACGCGACGGAGATCGATGGCGAGGCAGTGACGGTGACGGCGACCCGGCGCGAGCAAACGGCGCAGATGGCGCCGGCGAGCGTGGTCATTCTCAACGCGCGCGATCTGCGGGAACGCTCGGTGGTGACGTTCGATCAAGCGCTCGAGATGGTGCCGGGCATTGCGGTGTACCGCGCGTCCGGAATTTCGGTGCAAAGTTTGTCGATTCGTGGCAGCTCCGATGTCGCCGGCGGCGGCGTCGGCAACCGCGTGCTGTTGATGATCGATGGCCGGCCGGCGTTGAGTTCGGATTCCGGCGGCGCGTTGTGGAGTTTGGTGCCGACCAATTTCATCGATCACATCGAAGTGGTCAAAGGCGCGTTCTCCAGTTTGTACGGCTCGACGGCGATGGGCGGTGTGATCAACGTCATCACGCGCAAGCCGGCGTATCGCTCGCTGACCAGCGTCGATATTGGTTATGGATTATTCGATAAACCCGCGCCGGCATTGCGTTTCACGACGCAGCCGCAGCAACAGAGTCAGATTGAATTGAGCCACACCGGCAAACGCGGGCGCGTCAGTTATCTGTTCAATCTCAGCCGCAAACACTCCGATGGTCACGCCGAAAATACCGCGTACGAGCTTTACAATCTTTACGGCAAAACGCTGTATGATTTGCGAGAGAATCGCAATCTCGAATTTAGTTTCGGGCTGGGAAAAGTCGATAATGATTACCCGCACACGTGGCTCTTCGATCAACGTTTTGACCCGCCGTTGCAGCCGTTTCGCGTGACGCCGGGTTATCGCGATGATCGGCAACAGAAACGCAATTACAGCCTCGAGCTGCATTATTGGGCCGTGCCGGGCGCGCGACTCAAATATTCGTCGCGTTTTTATTTTTATCGCAACACGGCGCGGTCGTTTTTCAACGAGCGCGACGTTGATTTCACGTCAGTGGATAATCAGCAGCCCTTCGGCCTGCGCACGCGCGTCGAGGCGGATAAATTCGGCAATCTCACGCAACTGGATTATTATTTGAACGATCGGCAATATCTCATCACCGGCCTCGACGTGCAGCTTGATCAGGTGGATTCGGCGCCGGACACGGTGATGTACGGCAATCGCCGGGTGAATAATGCGGCGATGTATTTGCAGGATGAATTTACCGTAACGCCGCAACTCACGGCGACGCTTGGAATGCGTTATGATTGGAATCATTTGATTGGCGGCGTTTCTTATCGGCAGTTCAGCCCAAAACTGGCGCTGGTTTATCGTCCGACCGCACCGCTGGCCTTGCGCATTTTGGTGGGGCAGGCTTTTCGTTCGCCGTCGATTGCCGAACGCTTTTTTCAATGGGAGCCGGGCGGCAACACGCGTTTCAAACCGAATCCGGATTTGCAGCCGGAGCGTATGGATTTTTCATTGGAAACGGGAATGCGTTGGCGTTGGCGCAAAGTTGCCGAAATCGATCTCGCCTATTTTCGCTATCGTTATCGTGATATGATTTACTGGGTAGATATTCAACAGCAGGAAGGCGCGAATCATCCCTATTTTCAAGTGCGCAATCTCAATCAAGCGCTCACGCAAGGGTTCGAAAGTGATTTGCGTTTGCACTGGCAACGCCGCTTGCACACGTCGTTCAGTTATACTTATCTGAATGCCGTTGACCAATCGCCGGGGCGAAACGATGAGTTTTTAGCGTATCGCGCTCGCCATGCTTTCTCTTTTGCCGCCGACGCCAATATTGATCGCTTGACGCTGAGCGTGCATGGCCATTACAAGAGCCAACTCGACGAGGTGTTTCTCTATCCTCGCGACGTGCCCGAGTCCTATGTGGTGGCCAGCACGAAAGCCATATTGCGTTTGCACGAGCGTTATCAATTCTCTTTTGCGGTGAATAATATTTTGAACAAGCAATACGAGGAGTTAGAGCGTTATCGCATGCCGGGCCGGAATTGGATCGTGGGGACGCGGGTGCAGTTTTGAGTTGAAACCGGCTTGTGATTATGCCGGTTGGCCGATTTTATCAACCGGCATTTGGAAGGGCACTGCCGATTGCGGTTGTGACGACGCTTTTTTCGCGACCTGTTCGTAAAGCAACTCCGGGCAAATATCCGCCCCATTCGGCCAACGAATCGTGCCTTCCCACAGTTCAACCTTTGCAAAATAGGAGGTATTCTTTAACGGCGAAAAAATTCCTCCGGCTTTCGCACGGGCCAATCTGGTGCTCCAATCCGAGACGCCTTTCGTGCCATCGGAGAAAATGATTTCGAGTTTATAATCACCGAGGTATTGAACGTGAATAACTTTGGGAAACATGGTGCTCACTCCAATGGTTCAATTTTGTTCAACGCAGTTTCGGCTTCAGCCAACTTCCAATTCGCCAACAGTTCATCTTGATGCACGGCGGCCCATTCCAAAACCATGGAAAGCGCGCGTTTCGGCAAAGCCCCTTTCACCACCCGAATAGGTTGAATCGAGATCTTCGCCTCTTGCCCGCTGTAATTGGCGTGGAAATGCGGCGTTCCGTAATCGTCATAATACATTCGGATCACCACGCCAAAAAAACGGCTGATTTCGGGCATGCTCAACCTCCGTTAATTTCCTTTAAATTTACTAAAAAGCCGCTTGATTTTCAAATGAAATTTTTTGTTGCACTTCATGGCCGCGAAACTTATATTAGCGGAAAAAAGTCTTTGCTGTGGCCATCGCCGCGACGCTCAAAGTCAACGGCGTCGAGGGGCTTTATACCGTCAATGTCGATGATTTCAAGGATTTTCCGTTCCTGCACGTCGAAAATCCGCTCGCCTGAAAAGCGCCGTGGCAAGCTCGCCTTCTCTCCCACCCCACCGCAAAAATTTCATGCGCGGTTCAACGTTCAAAAGAAATTCGGAATGATTATTAGTTAATCGTAATAATCATTATTATTATGATTTTAATATTTATTTTAATTTAACTTGACACAATTAAATTTTATCTTTATATTTTGTCGTTCAATCGTTTGCCATTCATTCTTTTCGAAGAGGAGAAATTTTCCATGCTGCTCAATCTACGGATAATGTGTCTTTTGACGCTTGTTCTTCCATGCGCGGGCGCACTTTGGGCGCAGGACAAAAATGCCATTGCCCAAAAAGATACGGCCAACGCCGACTACGTCATGCCCGAAGTCGTCATCGTCGGCAAAGCCGAAAATCTTAGCGCCATTCCCGGCAGCGCCAACGTGCTGAATTTTCGCGCGCTGAAAACCAGCCGGCCGTTTACCGCCAACGAAGCGCTGCGCAAGCTGCCGGGGGTGAATGCGCGCGATGAAGAGGGCTTTGGGTTGCGGCCCAATATCGGCATCCGCGGTTTGAACCCTACTCGCACAACTAAAGTCACTCTGCTTGAAGACGGCGTTCCGCTCGCCTACGCGCCTTATGGCGATAATGCGAGCTACTACCACCCGCCCATCGATCGCTTTGAACGCATCGAACTTTTGAAAGGCGCAGGCCAGATTCTATTCGGGCCACAAACGATCGGCGGCATTATCAACTATATCACGCCTACGCCACAAGCGCGACTCGGCGGCTTTGCTGCAATGACCGGCGGCAGCCGCGATTTTTTTGATGGAAAGGTCCGCTTGGGTGGTCATCATCTGGTGCTGGATTATACTCGCAAGCAGGGCGACGGCGCGCGCGACAATATCCATTCAAAGCTGAACGATGTGAATTTTAAGGCCGTCGTCGTCTTGAGCAAAAACCAAGCGCTGACGCTGCGCGCCAATGCGCTCACCGAAAACTCCAACGTGACCTACAGCGGGATCACCGAAGCCGAGTTCCGCAACTTCGGTCCGCGCTACAATCCATTCAAAAACGACCACTTCGAAATCAAGCGTTATGGCGCTTCGACGACGCACAATCTGAAGCTGAGCGAGAATGCTTTGCTGACCTCCAATGTTTACTTCTCCTTTTTCAACCGCGATTGGTGGCGTCAATCAAGCACGACCACCGATGCTCAAGGCGGAACGGCGGGCACGGCATTCAGAGACGAGCGGCTTGCGGGCAGTCAAGTCAACGTAGACAACCTCAACTCGGTGCAAGGCCGGCTACGCGAGTACACCACTTGGGGCATTGAGCCGCGGCTGAGACTGGCGTATGCTGCTTTCGGCGTGACCAGCGAACTGCAGACCGGGGTGAAGGCACATTTTGAAGACCAGAATCGCCAACAAATAAATGGCGCTTCGCCAACGGCGCGAACCGGCACGTTAGCGGAAGACAATCGGCGCGAAACGAAAGCGTATTCCGCCTTTTTAGTTCATCGCTTTCTTCTCGGCGCTTGGTCCGTCACTCCTGGGCTGCGTTATGAACACATCACTTCGTCGCGCACCAACCGGCTTCCCGGAGGCATCGCCGGTTCGGACGATTTGGGCAAATGGATTCCCAGTTTGGGCGCGACCTGGAATCCGGCCAAGACGATGACGGTCTTTGCCGGCGCCCATCGCGGTTTCGCTCCGCCTCGCACCGAAGACATTATCGGTCTCACGGGCACCGTTACTGACGTGGAGCCGGAGGAATCAACCAACTGGGAACTTGGCGCGCGCTTTCAGCCAGCAATGGGAAGTTTGGTTCAGGCCACCCTGTTTCGAAATGATTTCAAGCGTTTGATCGCGGTGGGTTCGATCGCCGGCGGCGCCACGCCTCTGGCGCAGGGCGAAGCGCTGTTTCAGGGCGCTGAACTCTCTGGTCGCTACGGTTTTGCAAACGGCCTGTATTTCGACGGCGCTTACACTTGGCTGCGGGATGCCGAGCAAACGGCTCCCTTTCAACAAGTGGTGGGCGGGGCGATCATCGCCGGCAGTGCGACCGGGAATCGCCAGCCTTACGCGCCGAAACATCTGCTCACTGCCGCTGCCGGCTACAACCTGCGCGGATTCGACGCACTGTTGGAAGCCGTGCACGTGGCCAAGCAGTTCGCCGACTTCGCCAATACTGTAACACCCACGGCTGATGGTCAGCGCGGCAAGCTCGGTGCTTACACGATCTGGAACGCGACACTCAATTATCATCTTCTGCGTGTGACGCTCTTCGTCGCAGTAAAAAATCTTGCGGACAAAACTTACATTGTCGATCGCACGCGCGGCATTCAGGTGGGTATTCCGCGGCTCGTGCAGGTGGGAAGCAAGTACGCGTTTTAAAAGATGCAATGGCTCATCCTGAACGCATTTTTCCTTAATTTAATTTTGCACCTCCCCGGCACGTCCGGCAGTTTTAATTTCACCGTGTAAAATCGGGGTTTTCATTTCAAAGCTTTCATACTGCCGTTCTGTTTCCGGCTTTCCATCTTCAGCGCATTTTCCAGGACTTCAATGGCATCCGAGTCCGTCCGGCCTTCGGCGAGGTATTTTTGCGCTAAAATCGCGTTGATCTCATCACGGCGGCGCGTCGGCAGATTCAACTGCAAAACCGTTTGATAGACTTTCAACGCCCGCTCGTCATTGCGGCCCAGTCGCAGATAAAGCTCGGCGAGTGGCGTGTAAAGGCTGGCCTTTTGGGGATGACGCTGGAGTAATTTTTCGAACGTGCGTGCCGCGGCCGGATAGTTTTTGCGCCAGAGGTAATAATTGGCGCGCGCCGTCGGCGCAAAAAATACAATACCGAGCGCCGGCAAAAGCACCATCATCATCACCACCGCGCCGACGATATAACTCCGACGGCGCGCCGGTTCGCGCGGTTTGATGACGGTGGACAACGGCCAGCGCAGCGCGGAATCGGCCCGGAGATTGGTGATCTGCGCCGCCACTTCCAACGCGCCGAGGCGTTGCAACAAACTGTCATACACCGTGACCGCCTTTTCCATTTCTCCGGCAGCGCCGTGCCGTTGCGCTTGCCGATAAAGCGCGTGCAATTCGTTTTCTGCTTGCCGCCCGGACGAATCGTTCAGCGCATCCGCCTTAATCCGCTCAAGGAACTCCGCGAGCGCCTCCGGATAACGCTGTTGGCGATAAAGGATCGTGCCCAACTCCAGCAAGATGGCGGCCTGCATTGGGCGCGTGTTGGCCAGCGTTTTCGCCTCGCGCAGCGCGGTTTCGGCGGCGGGCCGCTTGCCGAGCTGCAGCCGCGCCAGCGCCAGCTCGAATAAAATTTGCGCTTTGCGCCGCATGGACTCCGGTGCGGTTAAATGCTTGCTCGCCTGCGCCAAATACAATTCCGCGGAACCGTAATTTTGTTGCTCAACATAAATCCGGCCGAGTTGATGATAAGCTTCGCTAAAAAGCGAATCATAAGTGATCGCCTTGAGCAGCGCTTCGATCTTCCGGGCCGGATCCTTTTCCCGCTGGCTGCGCGCCAACCATTTGAGCGCTTGCTTATTCTGCGATTGTGCAAACGCGATTGGCGCGAACGCCGCGAGCAAGAGGACCAGCAATAAAAATACGCCGATCCGCTGAACGGTTCGCATCCTGTGCCTCGTTGGGGTTTATAAAACAGATTGATATGAAAATTTTCGGAGGGATTAACGCGGCGACCAGAATGCGCAGCCGGTTATTTCCCTCACAGCCGAAATCATCGTCCATACTCTTACCCCCAATGCGGCGGCAAGAACGTTTTTGTTGTAGCCTCAAATCCCGGCGATTGCGGAAATCCGTGGTTTACCGGCTTTGCAAAGGTGGCGAGATTAAAATTGACGACAGCCTGTATCCAAGCGCTCCGGGCGCTGGCATTGATCCCGGCGCGATAAAGCGAATCCCGCAGAGCCGCATTGACGCTAAACTTCTCTTCGGCGCCGGCGGTTTCGCGGTTCTGCGACCTCACCGCCTCAATTTCTGCTAACTGCGCGGGAACGTCGCGATAGTTGGGATTTAGCCCGTTGATTTTCTCGAAGGCGCGTCGTGCCCAGCCGAAATCATCCCGCTCCAGGGCCAGCTTCGCATCCTGATAATAACGCCCCAGAATGTTTGCGGTTTTTTCGCGTTTAAGATTTCTTTCCGCCGCCAGCTTTCTCGGAATCTCGCGAAAATTTGGATCTACCGCTAAAATTTTTTCAAACGTCAAAATGGCGTGCGTCCAGTGAATGATAAAAAAATTTTCTTGGGATCATTTTCCCCTCGCAGAAAATCAAACCGGTAAATAATAAAAAAAGGCGTACGCGAGAATACTCCGGCAAAAGAGTACTGCGCTTGCGCCTCTGCCTGTAGGCCTAAATCAGGCGGATTTTCCTACACAACAAGGCCTTGATCAATGTCTTGCACATCAACCTCGCCAGTTTTTCATGGAAGTATAGCCGCAAATACTTTTTATTGCAGAAATTCTTGTTGTTCCTATCAGATCGCTCACGGAATCGAACGCTCACGGATTTTTTTTTCGTGAGCCGTTCCATTGCCATGAACCATGTTGCTTTGCTCTTTTTGCGCGGAGTCAACTTTAAAGTGACGCTCTGCCCCGCTGCCTTCCGCCAGTGTCAATTCCAATCGCCGGGCCAGGGTTTCCATTTCGTATAACAACAGGCCCAGGCGCACCTCGAGGCATCCGAGCAGGATGAGAATATGGCCCGGCTGCAAGCGCGTGGCAACGATGAAACCGCCCGGCGTTTGCAAAGCCAGATAATTCAGCTTATCGCGCTTCAGCGCGCCGACGGCGTTCTGCGCACTCTGCCAGATGCTGTCCGCCAACGCCGGCAAATCGGTATGACAATTAGTTTCCTCCGAAGAGAACACCGTTTCGCCGTTGGGCGCGAAGAGAAAGAGACTGTCGATATGGGGAAGCTCACAAAATGCATTGCCGAGAAATTGCTCGACCGTCGCGTCGTGCCGGCGCTCAACCGCTTCAAACGATTCTGTCGCAAACTTCATCATGGCCTCTCCTGAAAAAATAAAAAATTCCGGCTCCCGGAAAGAAATTCCGCGAGCGGTTTTGCTTCCACGAACAGTTCATTCTTTGGGATTGCAGCTTGACCTGGTTAGATCAAGCGAATTCAAAGCGATTATTTATCCGGTTCACCGGCGAATCCGGCCAAACATTGGCAGTGGCCAGCTCGACGCAATTGCCGTCGGGATCGCGAAAGTACATGGAATAGCCGCCGCGCTGCCATTGCTTTTCGCGTTCGATCTTGACGCCGCAATGCTGCAAATGCGCGCGCCAAGCATCAATTTGGTGATGGCACATCGACAGCGCCAAGTGGCCAGTACCTTCGGCGGAATGAGCCGGCAGATCGGTTTGCACCGCCGTGACTTCGGGACGAAACAGCAACAGCACGGTTTCACCGAGACGGTACGCCACCTCGCGTTCGACTTTTTTGCGAATCCGGCGGAGGCGCAGCACGTTGGAATAAAAATCGTCGGCGCGTTCGATGTCGCTAACGTAGAGCGAGGCCTCGAGAATGCCAAGGGGTTGTAACATTTTACCTCTCCAAAATAAAAAAAGGCAGCCCTTTCCTTTTTCTGGTTTGAAAAAAGGAAGCGGATGCCTTCAACTTGTAGACCATCCGTCACCCGGCGAGCCAATTTGGAGAGGGAAATCCGACGCGCCCGTATTTGCCTCTATCAGGGTGGATTGACCGGCCGCTGAACACTAATTCCCAAAGCGAGGCATAACACGGGCCCAAGCGTCACCAGCCCCGGGAGATGGACCCTACACACTAAGGCGACTTGCAACATAATCGTTATTTGCAAGCCTGAAAATTTTCAACTGCTTTGAGCCGGAGAGGACACTGTTTGCTCCGGATGAGTATCAATATAAAACTTGCCGGAATAAAAAGCAAGCATCTTAACGAGATTTTCATAAATCAGAGATTTTCATAAATCGGTGCTTGACTTTTCGGTCGATTTTTTATATTTTCAAATACTCTGATGCGGCGCGTCGTGGGTGGGGTAGCTTTTTTCTTGTTACCGCGGTAGGCGATCTTAACCGAAAAAATTTTAAACCATGAAATCAATTCGTCCCTTTGATCCGTCGAAGGCGCCTTCTTTTATCCGCAGCATGATTGGCGCCATAACGCTTGGCCTGTTGCTGTGCGGCAGCCGGCAAAATGCTGCCGGCCAAACGGAGCGCGATCGAGCCGCCGAGGCCTCTTTGCGCTCGCTTGATCCGAGGAAAACGATCGCCCAATACACGCTCGATATCTGGCAAGATGAACAAGGCCTGCCGCAAAGCGTCGTGCAAGCCATCGTCCAAACGCCGGAGGGTTATCTCTGGCTTGGACTTGAAGAAGGCCTTGTCCGCTTCGATGGCGTGCAATTCACGCATTTTCACAAGGGCAACACCGCAGCTTTCACCTACAATGACGTGCCCGTGCTTTTGGTTGACCGCGCCGGCAATCTCTGGATTGGCACCGATGGCGGCGGGTTGCTCTGCTTCAAAGAGGGGAAATTCACCGTTTATACCACCAAGCAGGGGCTGACCGGCGAGGTGATCGAAGCCATTTATGAAGATCGTCAGGGTTCACTTTGGGTTGGCACGAACCACGGGTTGAGCCAATGGCGAGACGGCAAATTCACCACTCATACCAGCCTCTCGCAACATGTCGTGTTGTCGCTTTGCGAAGACCGCGGCGGCAATCTCTGGATCGGCACCGACGGCGGCGGGCTGCATTGTTACAAAGACGGGAGGCTGAAAACTTACACCACCAAAGATGGTTTGGTGAATGACGCGGTTTGGACTATTTTCGAAGATAAAATCGGCCGGCTCTGGATTGGCACGAACGACGGGTTGAATTATTTGTATCAGGGAAAATTCACTCGTTACACAACGCAAGAGGGTTTGGCCGGCGATTTTGTGCGAGCCCTCGCCGAAGATCGAGCTGGAAGCGTTTGGATCGGCACGCGTGGCGGCGGCATTAATCGCTGGCGCGATGGACGATTTACGGCTTTTTCGACGAAGCAAGGTCTGTCAAATGATTTTGTTGACGCCCTTTATGAAGATCACGAAGGCAGCCTTTGGATTGGCACGTACGGCGGCGGACTGAACCGCTTGCGCGATGGCAAGTTTACCAATTATTCCAGCAGCGACGGCCTGTCGAGCAACATGGTGTGGACGGTTTATGAAGACAAAGCCGGCAATCTGTGGTTTGGCACGGATCAAGGCTTGAATCGTTTCAAGGATGGCAAGTTTACCCATTTCACCGCGCCGCAAAATAATGGGCCGACGGTTATAACGGCGCTTCGCGAAGATCGCGCCGGCAATTTTTGGATCGGCACCGCCCGAGAAGGTTTGTATCGTGTGCGCCAAAATAATTGGACACTCTTCACCACTCAGAATGGCTTGGCCAGCAACACCGTGCGATCCGTGCTCGAGGATCGCCAGGGCCGCCTTTGGATTGGCAGCGACCGCGGATTGAATCTTTTTCAAAATGGAACGTTTCAACTCTACACGACCAAAGACGGCTTGTCAAGCGACCAAATCAGATACCTGTATGAAGACAAAGCCGGCGCGCTTTGGATTGGCACCAGAGCCGGAGGGTTGAATCGGCTCCAGGACGGCCAATTTACGATTTATACCACCAACGACGGCCTGGCGAGCGATTTGATCCGGCCGATTTATGAAGATCAAGAGGGCGCGCTTTGGATTGGCACGAACGGCGGCGGGTTGAGCCGATTTCAAGATGGGAAATTTTTCTCCTATACCATCAAGAATGGCCTTTTTGACGATTCGATTTTTCAAATTCTCGAAGATGATCGCGGCAACTTTTGGATGAGCTGCAACAAAGGTATTTTCCGGGTCAACAAACAAGAGTTGAATGATTTTGCCGAGGGTAAAATCAAGTCCATCACTGCCGTTGCGTTTGGAAAAGCTGACGGAATGAAAACGAACGAGTGCAATGGCGGCTCGCAGCCGGCGGGATGGAAAACTCGCGATGGGAAAATGTGGTTCCCAACCATAGCCGGCGTGGCGATGATCGATCCTGCAAACATCAAAACCAATCCGTTGCTGCCGCCGGTTGTTGTTGAACGGGTAATCGTTGATCGCGAGCCGATTGACCTCTTGCAAAAACCGCAGCTGGCGCCGGGCAGCAGGAATCTGGAATTTCACTACACCGGCTTGAGTTTTCTGGCGCCGCAAAAGGTCAAATTCAAATACCAGTTGGAAGGATATGACAACGACTGGATCGACGCCGGCACGCGGCGGACGGCTTTCTACACCAATATCGCGCCGGGGGATTATACGTTTCGCGTGCAGGCCTGCAACAACGACGGCAAGTGGAATGAATCCGGCGCGCAGATGAAATTTTCTTTGTCGCCGTATTTTTATCAAACCGGATGGTTTTTCTTTCTTGGTTTCCTCGCGTTGGTTTTAACGAGCGCCGGCGCGTATCGTTATCACGTCCGCCAAATTCGCCAACGCGAAGAAGACGCGGCGTTGCGCCGGGCCAATCAAACGCTGGAAAGCCGGGTCAAAGAGCGCACGGCCGAGCTCGAGCAATCGCAAAATTTCCTCAATTCGATCATCGAGCATTTGCCGCTCATGCTCTTCATCAAAGACGCGAAAGAATTGCGCTACGTGCGCTTCAATCGCGCCGGCGAAGACATGATCGGCCTGACGCAGCAGGAAATGCTGGGAAAAAATGATCACGATTTTTTTCCGCCGGAACAGGCGGATTTTTTTACCAGCAAGGATCGCGCGGTTTTAAGCAGCGGCAATACGACCGACATCGCGGAAGAGCCGATCCAAACGCCGCGGGGCACGCGCTGGTTGTTTACCCGCAAAACGCCGGTCTTTGGCGCCGATGGACAACCCAAGTATTTGCTCGGCCTCTCGGAAGACATTACCGAGCGCAAACAGACGGAAACCGCTTTGCGGGAAAGCGAGGCGCGCTATCGCTCGGTGGTGGAGACAGCCACCGACGCCATCATCACCATTGATGAAGAGAGCCGAATCTCCTTCGTTAACCCGGCGGCGGAAAGCATCTTCGGCTACACCGTTGCGGAGATGCTCGGGCAATCGCTCACCATGCTGATGCCGCCAAAGTTGCGGGCGGTGGATCAGGCCTCGTTGCAACGTTATCTCGCCACCAGCAAAAAACACATTCCCTGGAAAGACGTCAAACTCGTCGGACGGCATAAAAGCGGCAAGGAGATTCCAGTAGAAATTTCTTTCGGCGAATTTACCAAGGCGGGCAAGCGCACGTTTACCGGCATCATCCGCGACGTCACCGCGCGCCAGCAAGCCGAGCAGGCCGTGCAACAGAGCGAGGAGCAATTCCGCCAATTGGCCGAAAACATCAAATCCGTTTTCCGGCTTAGTGCGGCCGAAGGCAACCAATTGATTTACGTCAGCCCGGCCTATGAAGAAATCTGGGGCCGCAGTGGCGCGAGCCTTTATGAATCGCCGCAAAATTGGCTGGCGGCCGTGCATTCCGAAGACTTGCAGCGGGTTTACGAGGCGGTGGTGATAAAACAAGCTTCCGGACACTACGATGAGATTTATCGCATTCAACGGCCGGACGGCTCGGTGCGCTGGATTCGCGACCGCGCTTTTCCGGTGCGCGATCAAAACGGCGCGGTCTATCGGATCGCCGGCATTTCCGAAGATATCACCGCGCTCAAACAGGCCGAGCATGAAATTCGCCGGCTGAAAGCGGGATTGGAAAAACGCGTGCTCGAGCGCACCGCGGAGCTGCGCGGCGCCAATACCGCGCTGCAGCGCGAAGCGGCCGAGCGCCAGCGCGCGCAGGAGCAAGTGCAGGACAGCGAAGGCCGCTTCCGGCAATTGGCGGAAAACATCAATCAGGTTTTATGGGTGGAATCGCTCGATCAGAGCAAGCTGCTTTATGTCAGCCCGGTGTATGAAAAAATCTGGGGCCGCGAGCGCGCGAGCTTGTACGAACAACCTCATATTTTTCTCGAATTCGTCCACCAACAGGATCGCGAGCTTTTTCAGGCCCATTTGTCCCAGCAAAGAAAGGGCGAATTTTCGGAAATGGAATATCGCATCCAACGCCCGGACGGCGAAATCCGCTGGATTCGCGACCGCAGTTTTCCGATTCGCGATGCAAGTGGCAAGGCCTATCGCAGCGCCGGCATTTCGGAAGACGTCACCGATCGCAAACAAATGGAAGAGCAGGTGCGCCGGCACAGCGAAGAATTGGAAGAATTGGTCAAGAAACGCGCCGCCCGCATTCAAGAATTGGAGCGCCAGCGCGCCGAAAGCGACAAGCTGGCGGCCGCGGGCCGCATGGCCGCCCGCATTGCGCACGAGATCAACAATCCACTGGCGGGCATTCAAAGCTCGTTTCAGTTGCTCAAAGGCGCGCTCTCCACGACGCACCGTTATTACCATTACGCCGGCATCATCGAGAGCGAGATCGAGCGCATTGCCAACATCATTCGCCAGATGTACGATCTGTATCGGCCGGAAAAAGAGTCCGTGCGCCCGTTCCGGATCGACCAAACGATTCGCGACGTGGTAGCTTTGCTCAAAGCCGGCTCACATGATCGCGGCGTCAGCATCGAGAGCGAAGCCAACGGCGCTGCCGAGACGATCACTTTATCCGAGGGCCTGCTGCGGCAGGTTTTATATAATCTCATTCAAAACGCGCTGGAGGCCTCACCGTCCGGCAGCGTCGTCAAGGTTTCGGCGGCGACCGCGCCCAACCATCTCAACATTGCCGTTGCGGATCAAGGCCACGGCATTCCCGCCGAATTGCGTTCCCAGATTTTTGAGCCTTTCTTCACCACCAAAATCGGCGAAAACCGCAATAGCGGCTTGGGCTTGGGCCTTTCCGTGACGAAGAGCATCGTGGACGCGATGGGCGGAACGATTGCTTTTGAAAGCCAGGCCGACACCGGAACGGTTTTTCGAATTGAGCTTCCGATTTAATTCAACGGAGTGCAAGCTTCAGCTTGCGCGCGCAAGGCGGCAAGCTGAAGCTTGCATTCCGATACAAAACGAAACGGAGAGAACACGTGGCAGATACAGGCCGTATTCTTTTTGCGGATGATGAAGTCGTTTTTTTAAGCGCCATGGGAGATTTGTTGCGCCAGGCGGGATATGAATGTGACGGCGTTTCCGATGCGCCGGCGGCAATCGACTTGTTGCGCCGGCAGCAATATGATCTGGTGATTTCCGACATCAAAATGCCTGGTAACGCCGAGTTGCGCCTGATTCGCGAGCTTGCCGAAATCGCCCCCGGCACGCCGGTGATTCTGGTGACCGGCTATCCCTCGTTTGATTCCGCGGTGCAGTCGATCAAGCTGCCGGTGGTGGCCTATCTGACCAAGCCGCTCCGTTTCGAAGAACTGTTGGAACACGTGCGCTCGGCGATGTCGCGCTCGCAAAATGTTCGTCTCGTGCGCAACACGCGGCAACGCCTGCAGGATTGGCGGCAAGAGTTGGATCGCCTCGAGCAAGCCATGTCCGGCAAAACCGCGAGCACCGCTGCCGCCAGTGTTGAGGCGTTTATGGCGCTCACCATGCGCAACCTCGCCGGCTGCTTGACGGATTTGCAGCGCATTACCGACGCGGTAAACACGCCGGCCTCGACGCCGAGCGCCTGCCAATTGCTCAATTGTCCGCGTCCCGCCAGGCTCACTGAAGCCGTGCGCAAAACGATTCGCGTTCTCGAAGAAACCAAACGCTCCTTCAAATCCAAAGAACTCGCCGAACTGCGGCAGGAGCTGCAAGAGTTGCTGGAGCAGGGATAGCGGAGTGCGACGCTTTAGCGTTGCTGCGTTACTATTGAAGATGGATAATTTTGCACCATCGAAATTTGCTAAAGATCAAACTCGTGCAAAAAAAAGCAAAGATCTTCCATCCGGATAAATCCGTGTGTTGCTTTTTATCCGTGTGGAAGCCTGTTTGGCTGCGCCCGTTGGATTTCGGCTCGCCCGGCAGATGTTCTCAATAAATGAACACCAATAAAACCAAAGTCACCACAAAACTGAGCAGCGCGCCAAAAAGAAAGAAAACCGCCAACACCGCATATCCGATTGCCGCCCAATCGCCGCGCTTGCTGCGGGCGATGACGCCAAACGCCACGCCGATCACCAACATCGACAACGGCGCCAAGTAGCAAATGAAAGCATGATCTTGATGATGGCGCGCCACGAAATAAACATACAGAAAAGTCAAGCCGGCGGCAATCAAACCCACGACACTAAACATCGCCACCAAGCTCGTATTCGAACCCTTGGCGTAATGTTGCAGCGATTGGCGAAAATCGTTTAGCATATCATTTCTTCCTAAGCGATCGCGCGACTTCATAAACGTACTTTTGAAACACATGATTGTCCGCGACCTCGGTGCCGGGAAACTCGCGAAACGCCGGAAACCAGCCGTGCAAAATCGGCGGCGCGATAATCACCGGCTGCGCTTTCACGGCTTGCTGGCAAAGGTATTCCATCACTTTGGCGTCCGCATTCATCGGCAAATGCGGCCCATGCTCTTTCGCCCCCGCGCCGAACGGCAACACCACGACTGGCGCCGTTTTGAAACGCGCTTCCGCTTCCGGCCAAGCCAGATCGCCGAGAAACGCGCCGGGCGTTTGCGCCAAAGCGCAAGAAAAAAATAAGACGTTAAAAAGGAAAAAAAGAGACCAGTTCACCGTATCTCTTGCCAAAAAGTTTTTTAATAAATCCCAACACGAGCCGCAACCCAACGGGCGCAGCCCCAAAAGATTAACCGGAGAAAACAGAGCAAACAGAGAAGACAATGATTGGGAATTGCTCTTTAGCTTTTTAATCTCTGTTTGCTCCGTGTTAAAAAATCTTTTTAAAAAATGCTGTAAAGTTTTTCACTTCACAAACGCTGGCTGCACCCACGCGACGCTTCCGCCGGAATCATAAACTTTCGCGCGCACGTAACTCTCACAGCCTTCGAGCCGGTAAATCGCCGGATTGTTTTCAATACGGGACAAAATTTTCCCGTCGCTGCCGATGAACTCCGTGCGAAATTTGAAATCGCGATTCGGCGCCATGTGAATTTCGAGACGATCCGGTTTGACGATAATGTCGTTCAATTCAACGCCAGTGCTTGCATAAAATAAGCCTTTATCCAAATTCGCAATGATTTCGTTGGCGTTTAAATTTGAGGCTCGCACCACGACCCAGCCGCGTCCGGGATTGGAGCGCGCCGGCGCGAACTCGCCTTGAAAATGGTGCGCATCATCAACGGCGAGGCCGTAAATTCTTTTGCCGTTCGTGAGCAAATGATCCCACACTTGCTCCATGCCCGGCCAATCGCCGCCGCCCAAATTATTCACCAACGGATGGCCGTTGAAAATTTCGAGCAGGTTGTCGTTATTGATTTTCAGCAGCTCGTTTTGCGAGAAGGCCCAGCCGAAATTCGGATGGTTAATATGCGGCACGGCATTAACCGCGCGGACGGCATCGACGTTTTTTTGAATGGTGCCGACGAGTGAGGTATCGACAACGGGAGCGATGACCTGGAAAATATTCAAGCCGTTGACGTGAACCGGCTTGCTCTGAAACTTCGTGGTGACCTCCTCCCCGGGAATCAGCAGAAAATTTGAATCCACCAGCGCCGGCAAATTTGCAGGATCGGTAAAAACATTGTGGTCGGACAGCACGAGAAAACGATACCCGCGCTCTTTATACCAGCGTGCCACCACTTCCGGCGGCGAATCGCCGTCGCTCATCGTCGTGTGCGCATGCGTGTTGCCTTTGAACCAGCGCCGGCCGGCCGTGTCGGGAATTTCAAACTCGGCGCGGCCTCTGCATGTGATGCAACCAAATGCCGATAGGATTAAAATGAAATGATTGAAGAATCTTCCGCTCACTTCTCCTCCGCGCTGTAATTTAACCGTTCTAACTAAAAATTTTCGTTGGCAGACGGGCCGTCGGCGTTACGAATAGCACAATAAAGCATTTGCAAAATGCAAAGTCAATCATTATTTTTCTCTACACCCAGGGTAAATTGCCTGCCGATTGAAGAAGCCCGCGGATTGAGCTCGGCATCCGCAGGCTTCTTCAATCGGCGGGGAAACGCAAAACACTTTAACGTGTTTTTTATATGCAAAAAAATTTAAATCCGTTTTGGCCGTTGCTTCTCTTAATAATTGCGATCCCGTTTTGTTTTTTTGCCCATCGCATATCCAGCGAAACCGCAGCACCCTACATTATGATCCTCGGCATCGCGCAAGACGCCGGCGCGCCGCAGGCCGGTTGCCAGAAAATTTGCTGTCGTGATCGCTGGGATAATCCGGCATTACAAGACCGTGTCGCCTGCCTTGCGATTGTTGATCCGATTTCATCCGAACGCTGGATCATCGACGCCACGCCGGATTTTAAAACACAACTGCGGGCATTGGATGAACTCGCACCGATGCCGAACCTCTCCGGAATTTTTCTCACGCACGGCCACATTGGCCATTACACGGGGTTGATGCAACTCGGCCGCGAGGTGATCGGCGCGCGCGAAGTTCCCGTGTTTGTGATGCCGCGCATGGAAAAATTTCTCGGCGCCAACGGCCCGTGGGATCAACTCGTGCGGCTTAAAAATATTGTGCTGCAGCCGATGCGAAGCGACTCCACCATAGTATTGAATTCGCGGCTGCAGGTCACGCCCTTTCTCGTGCCGCATCGCGACGAATATACCGAGACTGTCGGCTTTCGCATCACCGGGCCGAATCAATCCGTGCTGTTTATTCCGGATATTGACAAATGGGAAAAATGGGATCGGCGCATTGAAGATATGATCGCGAGCGTCGAGGTGGCTTATGTGGACGGGACATTTTATGCGGACGGCGAAATCCCCGGGCGGAACATGAAAGAAATTCCGCATCCTTTCATCGTGGAAACGATGGCGCGGCTGGCGGCATTGCCGGCCGCGGAAAAAAACAAAATTCGCTTTATTCACCTCAATCACACGAACCCCGCGTTGCGCCGCGAGGGCAGCGCGCTGCCGGATATTCGCCAAGCCGGCTTTCATGTTGCCGCGGAAAAAGAGCGGGTCGGATTATAAGCAACACGGATAAGATGGAATTCGTCATGCGAAAAACCGGATAGGAGTGACAAACTAAAGTTTGCCATTCCGGGCAACATACTTGCTTTTCAAAAGGTATTTTCTTAGATTGATAAATTCCAATTCGGTTGAACGGTTTTTATCAAGGAGAAATTGTGGCCATTTTCCAACCGCGGGTGATTTTCAGTTTCGGTTTATTGCTCTCGCCTCTGCTTCCAACCGTTGCGCCGGCTCAAGCCAACAACTTTAGCGGACAGTACCAGGCCGCGCGCCATCTCTGGCAAAACGATTCGTTGCAAACGGCGTTGCGGCCGCGGCTCTGGCTCAACGGCCGTTGGCAGGCCGCCTGCAAAAAGCCGTTGTTCAGCGGCGACGTCGAAATCCCCGGCGCTTTTGCGTTCGAGGGCGAAGTTGAATTGCAGCACTCGTTTCACCTCGACTCGACTTTTCGCCATCGCCCGTTGCGGCTCGTGGTGCAAGGCGCGCATTATGCCGCCCAGGTGAAAATTAATAACGAGCTGATCGGCTCGCATCAAGGCGGCTACACCCCTTTCATGCTCGATGTGCGGCCGGAGCGGCTGTTCTTCGACAAAGAGAATCTGCTGCAGCTCGCGGTGAGCAACGTGCTGTCGCCGCTGCAAACTTTGCCGCCGCGCCATCGGCCGTGGGGCTGGTTAAACGAGGGCGGCGTCGGCCGCGAAATTTATCTCGAAGCGCTGCCGGAAATTTTTATTGAAAAAAACAAGCTCAACTACACGCTTTCTCCCGAAGCCGCGGCGCTCAACGCCGAAATTGATCTGCGCGCGCAAAAAAAAATGTCGGCCGAAGCAGTGGCCGGCCACACCGCGGTTTTGGAAATTTGGGATGCCGCGCGCGCCCGAAAACTGGCGATGAGCGCGCCGTCGCCGTTAAACAGCAGCGAACGCTTGCAACAGACGCTCGCGTTGAATTGCCGGCTCGAGCAACCGGCGCTTTGGTCGCCGGCAACGCCGAATCTTTATGCCCTGCACCTCGTCTTGCTGCGACAGGGCCGGGTTATCGATGAAATTTGGGAGCATGTCGGTTTTCGCAAAATTGAATTTATTGACCGGCAATTGCATCTCAATGGCGCGCCGTATGTTTTGCGCGGCGTCAACTGGATCGAGGATTATGGCCGCCGTTCGGCCTTGTTGGATACGTCCGGCTTGATCAAGCTTCTCGCCGACGTTAAAAGTCTCGGCGCCAATGCCATTCGCGTCGTTGGGCATCCGCCGCATCCCTTGTTGCCGAAATTTTGCGACCGCGCCGGCATTTTCCTGCTGGAAGATTTGCCGCTATATTATTTAACCGCCGCGCATATTCGGCAACCGCAATTTTTTGATTTGGCGCTGTCGCAAGGGCGCGAGCTGATCAGCCGCGACGCCTTGCGCCCTTCGGTGCTGGCCTGGGGCCTGGGCGTGAACGGCGATATTGGTTTGCTCGAGGCGCGCGTGAAAATCAAAAACCTTTACGAGGCCTTGAAGCAGTTCGATGATCGTCCGCTCTACGCCGTCGTGCCTCCGGCCTGGGCCGGCGAGTGGGAGGAATTTGTTGATCTGCTTTTGCCGGATTTGTTTGAAACCGAAAACCTCGAGGATTTTCACGCCGTGCTCACCCGCACCCGCAAGCCGGTTTTGCCGGTGATCGGTTTCTGGATTCGCCACGACCACAATACGCCGAACGACGCGCTCGCCGAAGAACGGCAAGCGGAAAGAATGAATGAGCTCTTTAAAAAATTTGACGACACGCCCAAATTCGCCGGATACTTTATTCAAGCGCTCTATGATTGGCCCGCGGCGATGCCGGCGTTGGTTTTGGGGCCCAATGCCGGCCGGGTTGCCACGGCTTCCAGGGACACCAGCGCGCCGGCGCAGATTTTTTTTGTTCACCCGGCCGGACTGGTTGGCCAGCACGGGCAACGACGCATGGCCTTTCAGTTGACGCAAGCTTATAATCGCGGTGATCGGCGCCCGCCGATGATTCTACCGAGCGCGGCGCAGATTTTTCCGCAGGAATATCCGGTGGTCGGCCTCGCCGTGATTTTGATTCTGCTGTTTTATCTCAATCGTGATCGCCGGCTGCGCGCCAATCTCCAACGCATGTTCGTGCATCCGCACGGATTTTACGTTGACATTAACGAGAATCGCAAAATGCCATGGTTTTTGAGCGCGCTGCTCGGACTTGCCGAAGGTTGCATCATGGCCATTCTGCTCTCCGGTTTTTGCTATGCCAACCGCACCAATCTGCTCTTTGATCAGTTTATCAACTTGCTCATGGCCGGTCCGATTTGGAAAGCGCGGCTCGTTTGGCTCGTTTGGCATCCCGCGTGGTTCATTGTCATCGTGACCGGGGCGTTATTTGTTCTCGGGGTAATCGTCGCGCTCCTTCTCCGCATCCTGGGATTTTTTCTCGGCCGCAGTTTACCGCTTATGCAATACGTCACGTTTGTCTTTTGGACGGCGACCAACCTGCTCATTCTCGGCATTCTCGCGCCGTTTTTCTACCGGCTGCTGCTGTATAAAGATCTAACCGTGCCGCTGCTGCTTGGAGTCGGCGTGTTTTTGCTTTGGTTGGTCGGGCGTTTTTTCCGCGGCTTGCGCGTGGTTTATACCATGAGCATTCCACGCACGATCATCATCTTTACCGTGCTCGTCGGCGGCTCGCTCGTCTGGCTGGCGCTGCATTATCAGCGCACCGAAGCGATTTATGAATACGGGCAATATTACTGGCAGTGGTTAATGGCAGGGAGGTGAATTGGGAGGAATTATACTCGTTAACGCCTAAATCAAATCTTCAAACAAGATGAAAACCGAAGTCTCCAAAACGGTTATGAAAAAATAAAATTTTCCCAACGGATAGATGAACCCAACTGTAGGGCTTTTCCGTTGGGTTCATCTATCCGTTGGGCAGTAGAAAACTTTCAGAATCTTTTTCCGTGGGCAAAATTTTTTTCGTATAAACGTATTCGCTTTTACCCCACCTTAATAAACACCAGCGGATACACCACCCGCACCCAGCCTTCGTCGATCACTTCGAAGCGCCAGCGCTTGATCGTGGCGGCCAGCTCGTCTAAAAAAGGTTGGAGGGGAATTTCGGAAGAAAGAAAAGTGACTTTGGAAACCGTGCCATCGGAGCGAATGATCACTTCCACTTCGATTTTGCCGCCGATGCGAGGATTCTGTTGCAAATATTTTTCGTAGATGTATTGCAAGCGGCCGAGATTGCGATTCAGCACGGAATAAAGCGAAGCCGCCGAACGCGCGCCGTATGCGCCACCGGTGCCGCCGGTTCCGCCGAAGCCGGCGAATTGCACGCGCGTGCCTTTCTTCAATGCCACGCCTTCGCTCGCCTCGATCACCAGCAGCTCATCGATGCCCTTGCCGTCACGGCTGGTTGCCTGCAACGCGCCATCGACTTCCTGGCCGCGAGGATTGTTGCCTTTGCCCACCGTGAGCGAGCGATTCATTTTCAAACCGGCGACGGCATTATCCGCCGCCTGCATGTTCAGGGCGAGGTCGTTCGCGCCGTCGTTGTTTTCCGCCACCCCATCTAACAACCCTAAAACGCCAATCTTATTGACATTGGTTTCTTGCTCCGCGCGCTCGGCGTTGAGGGCGCCGTTTTGGTTTTCCGCCGCGGCATTTCCGGAAACCGTTGACGCGCTGGGGGCCGGCGCCTCGTCGTCATCCGTTGTGCCGCCGGGAATCGTTAACGTCCGCGACTTGCCATTGCCGATCGGCGCTTCCGGCTCTTCTTTTTCCACCGGTATCTCGTTTTCATCGACAAAACTGATTTCGCGAATTTCCAAAATTTCCGGCGGGTTGATGAGCGCCGACGACCACCACAAACTAAACAGCACCACATGCACCAGCAACGATCCTAGAATAGCCGTGCGAAAACGACGTGACGGTTGATCGCCCGTCCAATTTGCCGGTGCTCCGGCCCGGCTCAGGCGCGCCGAGGTTATCGATTGCGTTTTCAGCATATTGCTTTCATTTACTGGCGTGGCCGCTGCACGGTGGCAATGGCGATTTTTTTCGCGCCGCTCTTTTTCGCCACGCCCAACAATTCCAAAACCTTTTGATGGGTCACTTGCTTATCGGCGCGAATCAACACCAGTCGATTGGGATATTTTTCCACCTTCTCGCGCAAAGCCCGTTCTAATTCACGCACCGATAGCATTTTTTCGTTTAATGAAATTTGGCCCGCCGGCGTCAGCGTAATGGTGAGATTATCTTCGGAATTGGCTTCAATCGTCGCGGCTTTCGGCAAATCCACCTGCAGCGAGCCCGGCGTGTCGAGAATCGGCGCCGTCACCATAAAAATGATCACCAGCACCAGCGAAATATCCACCAACGGCGCCAGCTGCATGTTGCTGATAATGTTTCCGACAGAATTATTGGATTGCATATAAGCCTGCTTTAAACAGAAAACACAGATAAAGCGATCTCCCTATCTGTGTTCATCGGTCAAGTCCGTGTTATCGGTTTTAAGTTTTGCGTCGACGTTTTACGATAGATAATTCTTTGGCGCCGGCCTGGCGCGCTGCATCCAGCGTCGCGACGACGCGCTCATGCAGCACCTCTTCATCCGCGCTGACCACCACAAGTTTTTTTTGCGATTTATCCAGCAACACGCGGAGGCTGTCCGTTACCCCTTTGCCGGCGATGGGCACCCCGTTGATCAAAATCTCGCCCGTGCTTTTCAAATAAACTTCCGCGCGCAGCTCGGTTTGTTTTTCGCCGCCGGCCGCATTGCCGACATTTGGCGCGGACACCGTGATCGTCGATTGCAGAATCATCGGCGTCATCACCATGAAAATCACCACCAACACCAACGAAACGTCGATGAGTGAAGTCAGATTGATTTCCGTGAGGCCGGCATCGGTGTCTTGAAATTTGCTTTTCATAAATCCGGATAGCGCGCCACGCTAATTCACGTTTTCTAATTACACATTATTTTTACGTCTGCGCTTATTGTGCAATGCCCAAAATTACGCGCAGCTTTTTTGTCGCCGCTTCAATTTCCGTCATGACCGTGCCGACGCGGCGTAAAAAAAAATTGTAGGCAATGACTGCGGGAATCGCGACCACCAGACCCGCGGCCGTGGTAACCAAGGCTTCGGCGATACCGGCCGAAACCACCGACGGCCCGCCGGAGCCGGACACCGCCAGATCGTCAAAGGCGCGAATGATGCCGACGACCGTGCCGAACAATCCAATGAATGGCGCGATGTTGCCGAGCGTGCCCAGAATACTCAAATACCGCTCCATTTTCATCTTTTCCTCGAGCGCCGCCGCCTCCATCAACTCAGAAACATTTTTCGCGCCAAGCGAAAAGTTTTGCAATCCCAGCCGCACCACGGCCGCCAGCGGCGTGGGCGAGCGTTGGCAAAACTCGATGCCCGCCTTCGTGCCGCCCTCCCGGACTTTTTTATTCAGCGTGTGAATAAAAATTTCGGCATTCACTTGCGTGCGGCGAAAATAAAGCCAGCGCTCAATAATGAAGGTGATCGTCACGAGCGAACAGAGAAACAGAATGATAAACGTCGGGCTGGTGCGAACCGTTTCCCAGAAATTCAGCTCCATGCCACGCTCCGCAAAGCCCGCTTAGCTTGTTTTAATGAAGATGATCGGATAAACAACTTTAACCTGTCCCTGTGTAATCGTCTCATATCTCCACCGGCGAATGGCAGCCATAATCTCGCGTTGAAAGGCTTCAACGGTAATTTCAGACGCGAGGACTGCGGCGTTGGTCACCGTGCCATCGGCATTGATGGTCACCTCGACTTCGATTTTGCCGCCAATCTCCGGATTCGTTTTTAAATATTTGTTATAGAGGTATTGCAATCGTCCCATATTTTCCGCCAGCACCTTCCGCAGCGATTCGTCGGTGCGCGCGCCGAGCGCTTCCTTCGAGCCGCTGACTTTGCTAAGCTGTTCGACGTTGACTTTGCCGGTTTTGGTCAACTTCAACGCGGGTTTGTTTTTGGCAACGTCGCTTTTTAAAATTTCATCAATCCCATTGTTGCCGCTTTCTACTGAACCAAGCCCGTCCAGCAATTCACTCATATCCGTATCAGCGCTGCCGGAACCGTTGCGGCCACTCGATAAACTTTTACCCGTTGCTATACCTGGCGTGGACATGACTTGATCGAGGTCTTGCGCCAGATTATCTTCGATCATTGACAGCACGCCGGTTTTTTTCAATTTCGCCTCTTCGCTGCTGGCCTCGACCTCGTCGTCTTTTCTTCTTTCTCGAGGTTTCACTACTTCAAAGTTTTTAGTAACCATGCCCGACATCGGCTGCCGTCCCGACGAAACAACTTCCTCCCAGGATTGTTTGGGAGGCGCTTTTATTTCCGGCATCACGATTTCAGTGTATTTCATGAGGCGCACCGTTTGCGCCTGCTCTTCGGCGCGGCTTAGTTGCAGGAAAACAGCAAGGCCGATGAAATGCAAAAACGCGGCGGCAACCAGACCAAACACCAGACGGCTTCGAGGATTTTGCTTGAGAATCGAAGGCCACAAGTTAAGCGGATCATCAATAAAAATATATCGCCAAATTCTCTGATGACGCGCGACGCTTGGCATCGTGGCTTGCAACGGCACGCCGGGTTGCTGCAGCCAGGTTCGCAACGTGACCGCCGGCATTCCAGCCGCGCAGGCAAATTCCCGTCGCGTCAACGCGTCGCGCTCGCGCTCAAATCGTTTGATGAGAAAATCTTTGAAAGCGGCGCTATAAACCGTGGTGTTGCCATTTTTCGCCATCGCCTCGAGATGATCAACCTGGTAACGCAAGACTTCAATAGTAATCTGATCTTCCCGCGAACGGCCAGCACGCGGCGATTCCACCTTTGACAAAACTGCTTTCCGGCGTTGCAATTTAGACAAAGACAACAATGACTTTTTAAAGCGGCGCTGTGTTTTATGAACGAAGGATCTTGACACTTTTATTTCTACCTTTAACCAAACGCTTACACTGAAACCGTTTTAGTTTGCTTTAACAAAGATGATCGGATAAACAACTTTAATCTGTCCCTGCATAATCGCCTCATATTTCCAGCGGCGAATCGCGGCGACGATCTCGCGCGTAAAATCATCGAGGGGAATTTCCGAACCGAGAATCACGGCGTTGGCCACCGCGCCATCGGCATTGATGGTCACTTCAACTTCAACCTTCCCACCAATCGCTGGATTGGCTTTTAAATATTTATTATAAATATATTGCAACCTTCCCATGTTTTCCGTCAGCACCTTCCGTAGCGATTCGTCATTGCGCGCCCCTTTGGCTTCTTCCGAGCCGCTGACTTTACCGAGTTGCTCGACGTTGACTTTGCCGGTTTTCTCCAACTTGACGACTGGCTTATTTTTGGTGACGTCGTTTTTCAAAATATCGTCGATACTGGAATTGCCGCCTTTGCCTTCGCCAAGCTCGCTGTAAGCCAACAGCGCATTCAAATCCGTGCTGCTATTGCCGGATTGGCTGCGTCCGGCCGAAAGCTTCCCGCGGGTCATGACTTTATCGATGCCTTTGGCCAGATCATCTTTGATGAGTTTATCCATCAAACCGTTATTGGCGTCGCTGCTGCCGGTGCCGCCAATCAGCGCCAAAACGCCGACGTTTTCCAAATTAACGCCTGCACCGGGTTTATCCGCGCCGTAGCCTTTTTTCTCATTGGCCGCCGTGGATTTAGCTTCGTCTTTTTTTTCTTCTGTCTTTTCTTCGTTAGAAGATTCAGATTCCGATGTTGACTTCGCCTCCGTGCTCGCGACCGGCTTGGGGCGAAGTTCTTCAACCGATTTAAAGGACGCTGCAATCCTCTGGACTTTTTGCATCAGCTTGGTTTGGTCGGCCAACTCCGGCGGCTTAATCTCGACCGTATTTGCCCATTGCACGACAATCAATTGTAGAATAAGCAAAGCCGCGACCAAGCCTTTAAAGAAAGGATCTTCGTGCAACGATTTTTTGAGCGCGCCCATCGGCGAAAAACCTTCAAACAGCAAGGCCGCCGCGTCGGCGCTATCAAAATTAAAATCGATGCGCAAATTATCAAGAATCAAATGCCCGGTTTTTCCCGGCGTCAGCGGCATCGCCGGGCAGCCGTTGCGTTTAGGCAACAAATTATGCGACAACAGGTCGGAAAATGTCAGCGTGCGCTTGCCCAATATTATTTCGCCCTGCGCCTCGTCGGCCAGGCGCAATTCATAGCCGCCATTGACCGGCACAAACATACGCAAACGTTTCGGAAACTTATCACCGTACAGCACAACGTCGTTTTCCGGACTGCGGCCGACGGTAAACTCCTCATCGCCGCGCAAATGGCGATCTACCACCTTGCCGTTTTGCTCAATACGCAGTTTTAAACTTTTATTTGATTTCATTAAACTGTTGGCTTGTTTGCCATTAAGCCTCTTGACTGCATAACGGGTCAAACCGGCTACAAACTATCGTCATTCCTTTTGGTAAACGGCAAGCAGCATATTGTTGAAGCCGACCTGTCCGCACGTGAACATCACGCGCTTGATCACCGCAAACGAAGCGTCGCGGTCGCCCATAATATCCACCGTGCCGTTGAAACCGACGCGCTTATCGATTTGTCCAAGCTGTTCCGAAAACGACCGGCTTTGTTGCAGGCTCGCCTGTAAGGGTTGAATGAGCAAATCACTATCGGTAATAAGATCGGCGACTTTCACCAAAGGCTTGTCATCAAGCATCACCCACTCTTTCGTCACTGCAATAATCGGCGCCGAGCGCGGCGGCTTCAAGCTCGTGGATTCCGGCAGCGTCAAATCTTCCGTGTTCGTCACCATCTGCCCATCCGCCGAAAAACTTTTGAGCAAAAACACCAGCAGAATCGTGAACATGTCCAACAACGAGGTCAGCGTTAATTCCGCGGGCGGTTTCGGCCTCGAATGGCTGCCAAGTATCGAAAGCGATTTTTTATTGGGGGTTAAATTCAACATCATTCAACCTGAGATCGAAATATTCGGAAAACCGGAATCGCGGCAGCGATCCATCACTTTGATCACATCATCATATTTGATGGCGTCTTCCGGCTGAATCACCATATCTTCGGAATCCGGAAATTTATTTTTGATTTGCTGTAGATCCGCTTTCAATTGCTCAAAATCATATTGCTCGCCCTTCTTTTCAATAAATAAAAAAGTCAGGGTCGGACTTTTTAGCTCAAAACCATTTTGTCGAACGGCAAGCATATTGAGCACCAGCGGTTTATTAGCTTCGCTCGCTTGTGTGACACTGCCACTCGTATTTTGACTGAGCGACGGCAGTGTCATTTCCAAAACAGCGAGCTTGACAAAAGACGCCGTCAGCAGCAGAAACGGCACCAGAATCAAGAAGACATTCATGATCGGCGTTATTTGCAAGTCACGGCTTCCGGCCTCGCGCATTTTAATCTTCGCTTTCAAATTCATTTTCAGCCTCGGCCGCGAATCAGGCGTTGGTAAATACGTGCGGTATTTTCGTTGATCTCGTTGATGATCGCGCTCGAGCGCTCATTCAGCATCGAATACACCACCAGCGTCGGAATGGCGACGACGAGGCCAAAAGCCGTGGTGTTCATGGCAACGGCAATACCCTGGGCGAGCAACGCCGCTTTCTGGGAGGCTTCGGCAGCCGTCACCGCTTTGAACGAATCAATCAGGCCGAAGATCGTACCGAGCAGTCCCAAGAGGGTGGCGATATTCGCCAACAAGGACAGGTAGTTCGTGCGCTTTTCGATTTTGGGAATCTCGTTCATCGCCGCCAATTCCATCGCCTGCTGAATATCTTCCGGCGATTTGCCGGCTTCTTCCAAACCGGCTTTCGTGATGCGCGGCAATGCCGCTTTGGAAACGTTGCACAACTCCACGGCGCTGGCGACGCTGCCTTTTTGCAACAACTCTAAAACTTTGTTGACAAACGCCGTGGTGTCAATCCGGTTTTTAAAGTTTATATAAATGAAACGCTCGATCACGATCGCAATAGAAAAAACCATCGTGAGCAGAATGGCGTGCATCCAGCCGCCGCCGTCACGATAAAAACTGATGATACCGTCCATCTAAATCGATTCTCCTGAAGTCGTGTTGCTTTATTAAAATGAGAAATGGTGTCGCGATTTAACGTTATTCATTCTGCGGCTTTGGCCGCAACCAAACCTCACCACGGAATCTGGCCGCGCGGATATTGGCGGGAAGTGCGAGAAAAACGATCTTTTTCCATCGGCCGAAAGATTTCCCGAAAAAAAGACCGGTCGATCTGAATGCCGTCCACTTTGGGATCGCTGCCCGGCAGGATGAACAACGCCTGCGGCTTGGCGACGCTGCCGAGCACTTCGACTTTGTCGAGAAAAATACGCACGTTTTTCGAGTCATCGTCGATCACCGGCGCGGGCAGCGTATCCGCCGCCGCGGCTTGCGCCGGCGGCTGCTGGGCAAAAGCGGAATTTGCGACGAAACAGAAGATGGCAGAAAAAACAGCGACAAATAAGATTAATTCAATTCGTTTCATGCGTGTTACACTAAAAATAATTAATTCTGTCATTCCGTAGAAATTTTGTTTCAATCCCACGTCAACTAACGCTATAATTCGACAAGGACCTCGAATGTGTCATCGTGGAGCGATCTTGTTAATATCAAGCACAGTGCTTGGCTTCAACAGGATTCTTCGATGACATAATATTTGGAAGCACCGTGTTCGACTTTAACAGGATGCTTCCAATCCCAAATTTCACTTTATTACTTTATTTCTCCATTACCCGCATTATTTTGAGTCGTCGTGTTACTCGCCCCAGTGTCTTTCGGTTTCTCTTCAACGGTGCCGTTCGCCGGCGTGGCTTCGGTTGCCGGCGGCGCGAGCTCAATGCCTAATTCCGCGCCCAAGGCTTGCAGGCGTTGCCGGCTTTGCTCAACCCACGGGTTGTTGACGCCGTTTTCTTCCGCTTGCTTCACATTGGTTTGATAAGCCGCCAACGCTTTCTCTTTGAACGGGCGAATGGTCAGTTGCAGTTGTTCTTCATATTTCGCCAGTACGTCAGCGGCAATGTTCTCGCGCGGCGATTCCCAATAGAACCGGGCAAACTCTTCCAGCGTCGCGCCGATTTTGAACGACGCCGCGATCGTCCAATCCGCGACTTGATAACCCGCGGCGTCTTTATAACTCGTCAACACCTCGTTCAACAGCGCTTTTTTGCGTTTCAAGCTTTTATCCAGCGGCGGCTCAAAATTGACTTGGCGGTACGCTTCAAACTGAATCTCACCCAGCAGAAATTGCGCCTGCGCCGGCATATAAACGTCCACGGCGTGCGAATCGCGGACATAGTTTAGATAGCTCGTGAGCGTGCGGTTGAAATACGAAGTCGCCGGCGGATAATCTTTGCGCTTGTAACAGATTTCGCCGGCGCGCACCAGCGCTTCCAGATATTGACCCGGGTCGTTGAGGTAATTTTCTAAATAGCGATCGTACGTTTTCAACGCATTTTCCAACAATCCGGCGTTTTCATAACATTGCGCCGAAGCAAACACCGCTTTCGCGGCATACGGCGAATTGGCGCGCAAGCTCACCAGCCCGAGATAGTTTTGCGCCGCCCGCGTCCAATTGGCGGCTTCTTCGCACAGCACCGCGGCTTTGAACAACGCTTCATCAACGCGCGGCGAGCCGGGAAATTTGAAATACAGTTTTTCATACGTATCGATCGCGCGCTCTTTATTTCCGGCTTGCTCATATTGCAACGCGGCTTCGACCAACGCCATTTCGGAAATCGTTGAATCGTTGCTGCTATTGGCGAGATTGGCAAACGTTTCCGCGGCGGTCGCGGCATCGCCTTTTTTCTTATGAGCCTCCGCGACTTTGAATTTGGCCGAATTGATCAAGCGGTGAGCGCGCTCGACCTGCCGCGTCGAATCCGGATATTTTTCCACGACGGTGCGCGCCCATTGCTCCGCCTCGATATATTGCTCCATTTGAATCGCGCATTGTGCATTCAACAGATGCGCTTGCACCACAAACTGGCATGCGGGCAAATCTTTGATCAGCTTCGCGTAAACTTTCTGCGCCATCGCATATTGATTGAGGCCGAACAAGCTTTCGCCGTATTTCATCAAAATATCCGGCATCTTTTCGCTCGCCGGCAGCAGCGCAATAAAATCGTTGCAAGCGATCAGCGCTTTCGGATAAATGGAATTGGGTACGCGCAGTGTATCGTTCTTGCCGCCGCCGAGGAAATTGGTCAAAGCAAATTTCGTCGTGTCGGTCGAGGGGGCGGCGCTCAACTCATATAAATGCGCGAGAATGCGATTATACGCCGCTTCGGCGCGAAATTCCGAATCGGGGAAGTTGAGCACGACCTGGTGATAAGCGCTCGCGGCATTCGCGAAATCTTTGATTTCGTAATATGATTCCGCTTGAAAGTATTGCACCTTCCCCGCATGCGCGGATTTCGGAAACTTCGTCAGGAACTCGCTGTAACGCTCGATCGCGAGGCGGTAGCTGCGCTCGCTCATTTCTTTTTGGCCGCGCGCTTGCGCCTCCGTGGCCAAAGTGAACAGGGTTTCTTCCGATAGCGCCAGCGCTTTTTCGCGCGCCGGGCCTTCGGGAAATTTTCCGAGCCAAGCGCTGTTCGGGCCGTAATTTTTCACCATCGTCACGCGTGCTGCTTCAGCTTTTTCATGGTCGCCGGCTTGCAAATAATTGGAGACAATGCGATTTTGAAAATCCGGGGCCTGCTCGTGATAAGGCCACAACCGCAGAATCGCTTCGAGGGTTTGAATCGCCTCTTCATAAAAATTTCGTGCCTGGTACGTTTCCGCCAGCCGGGTAAAAATCTCCAAACTATACGGCTTTTCGCCAAACTGATGCATGAACGTTTCGGCCTTGCGCGCGCCGCCGTAATCCGCGAAGCACTGCGCCACATACATGATCGATTCTTTGCGTAGATCGGTTTTGGTTTTGCCTAAAACTTCGGTGTTCGAGGCTTTATTCACCATATTGATGTCGTCGATCAAATACGTGAACGTGCTGATCGCTTTGACAAAATCGTTTTGATTGTAATAAGACCAGGCCAGCTTGTACAGCGCCATATCAAAAAACGGGTTTTGCCAATTGTTCATCAACTTCGAATAATGATTGATCGCTTCCGCGTACTGCCGGTGATCAAAAAAATATTCACCGAGGCGGAAATTGCTCTCGAATATATATTCGCTCTTCGGATATTCGGCGAGCAGTTTCTGGAAAAACTCGCGCGCGCGCTCCAGGTTATTTTCTTCGAGTTGGCAAATGGCGATGCGGTAAATGACTTTATCGAGGAAAGCAGCGGTCGGATACTTATCCAGTATTTTATAGCCCATTTCCAGCGAGGCGCGGTAGCTGGGACGCGGCATCGCCGGCTCGGTTTTGAGCGCACCGGCGTCATAACGCTTCAGCAACGAGTCGTATTCCGCCATTTTATTCTGATAGTCGAACGCTGCGCGCTTGACGTGCAACTCGACCAGTTGAAACATCACCGTCGGCGTAAAATCGCTGTCGGGATATTTGGCGATCAGTTGCTCGCCATTAACAATAGCCTTTTCCAAATCCCGCATGCTCGGCGCGAGCGGTTGCGCCACCACCGAGGTTTTCTTCGCGTCTGCCGGTTTGTTATCGGAGGTTTTGGCCGCGGCCGTTTTGGGTTTAGCTGCCAGGCTGGGTTTATCGGCGTTCGCAATTTTATCCTGCGCCGTAGCCAAGCCACTGCAGCTCAACGCGATCACCAGCAAAGACGTCGCCAGGCGGAATGGCGAAAGGTATGGCATAATTTTTTTCATGTTCGAATTCAACCTTTTCCCTGACCAAGCCCGTTCACGTTATTTCGGCATTCCTTTGAGAAACAACGAACGCGCTTTGCCGTATTCGGCGTAGGCGTGCCAGTGTTTGCGCGATTCCTTGCGCTCCATCTCTTGTTGCAACAACTCGATAATTTGTGAAGCTTCTTCAAACAACTTGCGCTCGGAAACGATGCTGGCGATCAAATGCTCCTGCTGCTTCGCCAGCCGCTCATGCTCGTCTTTGATGTATTTCGGAACGGTTTTTTCCAAGTTGATCGTCGTCAATAGTTTTGATTCCAGCACCAGCAACTGGACTTTCAACTTTTCCATTTCCTGTTCCTGTTGCCGCAGCCCCAATTGCACCTCGACGACGCGCTCGGCGATACCGTTGGCTTCCGGATAACGCTGGCTGATTAAGTCGTATTCTTTAAAAGCGAAGTCATAAAAACTCATTTGCAAATAACATTGCCCCAGCAGAAAGTGCGCCTCTTCGCCGAATTGCGCTTCATCATGGTTCTTGATGAGTTCATTCAGCGTAATTACCGCCGTTTGATAATCATTCTGTTTGATGGCCGCCCAGCTCAGAGCGAGCAGCGCATGTGGAAAGGCCTCGTGCTCCGGACTGATACGGCGAAAATGCGCGGTGGCCTCCGGATAGTAACCTAATTCATAATAAATGTAGCCTAACGATAAATGCGTGTTGTTGATAACATCGCGTTGTTCCGGCCGAATCAGCGGCAGGGTCAGCAGCTTACGCAAGGCGGCAACCGCCTTGTTGACCGTTTTTTTTTTAAGTGGGCCAGGCCGACCGTATAAAGACTGTGGTCGAAATATTCGCTGCGCGCGCGCACTTTGCTCAAGGTCGCAATGGCATTATCATAATCCCGCTGGTTATAATAGGCCATCCCGGCGTAATAGCGCGCTCCATCGATGACGTCGTCATCGCCAAATTTCGCGTCGAGGCCGGAGTAAATTTTCAGGCACTCGGCGTGATTTTCCGTTTGATAGGAAATTTTTTGCAAGCCATAAAGCGCCGCTGCGGCATATTCGCTCTCGGGATATTTCGTGAGCAAAAACCGAAACATTTTGGCGGCGGATTTATACATCGTCATTTGATACATGCTTTCGCCGAGGTGGAAGAGCACGCCGCCGGCCTGCGAAAAAGCCGGATAGTAATCCAGCAAGACGATAAACTCGCGCGCCGCTTTCCAGTGCGCTTTCTCCTCGTAATACTTCAGCGCATTCTGATAGAGCCGCAAGGCGGCCCGATCCATATTGCGATCCTGCAATTGCTCGGGAACGCCGTTCGGTTTCGGCGCGGATTCCTGCGCCCAGGTCTTGCCGCCAGTCAAATCCGTCAGCAGCAGACAAAGCATAGCAGCAATAAAATACGTTAATCTTATTTTCATTCCAGTCAAATTTTGTTAAAATAGTTTTTTCTTAACCGGCTGCTAACACTCATTGCACCGGAGGTTTTTCCGGAGCCTTCTCTTCCGAGGCTTTCTCTTCAGGCGGTTTCGTTTCGGCGGGTTTGTTTTCAGCCGGTTTCTCTTCCCCGGTGTTTAGATTCTCTTGCAAAGACTCCTGCATGGTTTTTATTTTTTTATCCGCGCTTTCCCGTTCGGCGCGGATCTGCTCCAATTCCTGCATCGCGCGTTTATCTTCCCGCAAGCGCACGGCCGTGGTGAGGCGCCGTTCTGAACCGCCGGCGCCGTTGACCTGGTAATTCAAGCCCAACGTGATCTTCCAATCCGCATAATCTTTGCGATATTTCGCATTCACCGGGTCAATCACGCCGGCAACCGGATTGTCCAGGCCGAGGTCGCCGACCAAATCGATAATAAAATTCCACGGGCCTAAAAATTTCAACCCCTGGGTAACGCGCGTCGAGTTTTCCGGGCGGCTAATGGCGGCGTTGTTGGCAAAAATTTCACCGCTGTACTCGGTGAAAAAAACCACCGAGCGAATTGGAAATTTCACGCCGGCGCCGACCAGATATTGATCATCTTCCGCCGCAAAAGGCTGGCCGCTGAAGCTGTGATCGTAATAGCCAAAATTCAAATAGACTTTCAACGGCACCAGCGGAAAGGCATCCGTCATATCGATGGTGACAAGGCCGAGAGCGCCGCCGCCAAATTTCCCCGACGAATACGGTTCATAAGCCACGTTATGAGTTTTGGCAATTGGAAGGTTGGCAAAGAAATTCAGTCCCGTGGAAAAAGCGCGATACGATATCGGCGAGGCATATTTTAACCCCACGCGCAAATCGCCCGGCGGGCCCCACACGTGTTTCTGATCGTCCTGATAAACGATCGGATTGACGCTAAGCTCCAAACGCCGCGTGACGCCGAGCGTAAACGCCAGCGACAGCGTGTGATCTTTACCCAGACTCTGGTTGCGCTTGGAGGGATCCAGAAAGGTTTGGAAATAGGCGTTGACAAAAAACTGGCCACGACCGATAGGCTCGGCCGTGAATACTCGCATCAGGCCACGTCCACCATATACGGTCGTTTGACCGAAACAGGGCAGGCACCAAATGAGCAGCAGGCAAAAAAATTTCAAAAGTCGAGAGACGCTCTCCACGATGCAGTCCATTGAGGTTAATGCGATGGCTCAACTGTTTATTTAGTCTAAAACAATACCGGCACACTTGCTGTTTTGCAAAATTATTTTTTCGGGTTGGAATTTTCGCAGAACAAGATCAACCTGTTGAAACTTTCCTCACGCCGCAATGGGAAAGCACAACAAGCCTATCCAACACAAGTTTCATGCCAGCAGTGAGAACGGCAATAACAATATTGTGCGGTCAAAAATATCGCAGGCAAGCGTCTAAAAAACTGCGGGTAAAGCCGGAAGGAACGACGAGGCAAAAAATTTTAAAAAACTGCAATGCTGACTCATGCTGAAACAAGACGATAAAAAGAATTTCATTTCCGTAAGCGCATTGGCAGCCGATTTATCGGCTGGCGCGGCTCTAAATCTTTTTACCGCCTTTGCCGGGAGAAGAATAAAAGCGCCTCCAGAACCATTCGAAGATAAATGCGACCACGACACCAGCTACGGCGTCAAGAATGTAATGATATTGTAACACAAAAATCGAAATCGTCAGCGCCATGACCAACGGCATTAACCACCAGAATACACGGCGTTGTTGATCCCATAAGGCCAGCGCCGCCACCCAAGTGACGGCCACATGCGAGCTCGGAAAGGCCGCGCCGACGACGGCAACCTGATTCTGTACCGTCGCGATTAGATTAAAAAAGAGGCCGCCTTCGAGTTGCAACATGGGGCCCAAATCCAACGCATGGCGCGGGCTTCGCGCGGGAATCAGAATAAAAAGGAGATAACAGATATAAAAGGAGAGGCATAGGCGATTCATGAAATCAATAAAAGCGAGATCAATTTTGGCATGGCGCGCCGCATTTGTTGAACGCGATGAGTAAAAATACCAGGTAATGCCAAAAACCAGCGGGTAATAACTCCAATACGCGAATGCCATTAATTCCACGCCCCACTTCGGGACGAAGTGTTGAATAAATTCATGCGGCGGTTGTTGCAGCAACCACAGATCAAAAGCAATCAAATATTCTTCAATGGCAAAAGGAAAAAACAGGCGCACCAAATAAGTAAACTCGCCGAAGAGGAGGAAGGAAAACCAGCCCAAGGGATGCCAGTCGCGCAAAAATAGCAGCCATTTCGGAGGTATATAATCGCGGTTCGTTCGGGATCGTAACTCGGCCCAATAGATGAGCGCGATAATATAAATCGTAACCGCAAGATGGCTGACAACGAGGCGCTCCTGAATGGGAACCGCCTGCGGAGAAGAAATGACCAGTAACGCAGTAAACCAAAGATAACCGATAGTCAAGCGATCGTAAAATCGCAGGTGCATCCAGAGCGTTTTTAAATTCATAACCGGATCGACGGCGTCATCTCCAAATTTAGGCAGTTCCTCAAGGCCCACAGCAATTTACCGGCGAAGCCATCACCGGTAAACGCCGCCGGCTTTGGCGCTCGACCGTGCCGCGCAAGGTGTTGGTTCCCGCCGCATTAATGCGCACGGAAACGAAATCACCGGGTTGCGCCGCCTCATCAAAAAAAACCACGCCTTTGTAATGATCGGTGCGGCCCAGCCATTCCCGCGAATTTTTTTTGCTCGGCTCTTCAACGAGCACTTCATAAACTTTGCCGACTTCATTGACGTTGCGCTGCCGGGAAATTTCGCGCTGCACGTCAATGAGTTGCATGAGACGCTGCGTCTTGATTGCTTCCGGAACGTCGTCGGCAAATTTTCGCTCGGCGATGGTCTGTTGGCGCTGGCTATATTTAAACATGAAAGCGGAATCAAATTCAACGCGGCGAACGACTTCCAACGTGTCGGCGAAATCGGCATCAGTTTCGCCGCAGAAACCGCAAATGATATCCGTCGTTAAAGAAACCTCGGGCATGATCGCGCGAATTTCATCGACGAGATCGAGAAACTCCTGTTTGGTGTAAGTTCGATTCATGCGGTCGAGCACGCTGTCGCTGCCGGATTGCAACGGCAGATGAATATGCTTGCACAGTTTGGGATTGGCCGCCATGGCCCGCAAAAGCTTGCGCGGAAAATCTTTCGGATGCGGCGAGGTGAAACGCACGCGGCGAATGCCCGGCACTGCAGCGACGCTTTCCATTAAATCGGCAAAATCGCTTTGTTCATGCCGATAGGAGTTTACGTTTTGCCCCAACAGCGTCACCTGCTTGAAGCCTTCGGCGGTGATCCGATGCACTTCGGCGACGATATTTTGCGGCTCGCGTGAACGCTCACGGCCGCGCGTGTACGGCACGACGCAGAACGTGCAAAAATTATCGCAACCGCGCATGATCGCAATCCACGCATTGACCCCGGGTTGGCGTTGCGGCGCGATGTCGGAATAAGTTTCATACTCCGACAATGAAAAATCAAAGCCCTTCTCCCCTTTTCCACTGGCAGCATCAATGAGCAAAGGCAAACGTTTATAACTATCCGGCCCGGCGACGATATCTACGATTGGCGCGTGTTCGGCAAGCTCTTGACGCAGATTTTGCGCCATGCAACCAAGCACGCCGACGACGAGATTCTTTTGGCGCCGTTTGCGGCCTTTGAGATCGTCGAGGCGATGATAAATTCTTTCATGCGCATTCTCGCGAATGGCGCAGGTGTTCAGCAACGCCACTTCGGCCTGCTCGAGCTGTTCGACGAACGTATGTTCATGGCTGCGCAAAATCGACCGGATTAATTCCGAATCGTATTCATTCATTTGACAGCCAAAAGTTTCGAGGAAAATTTTCATACGAATGATTTGATTTTTTCGCCTCTTTCAAGAAGAAAGCGGTCTTTTTCAAAAATAATTACGCCTTTTTGTTGAATTTCACCTAAAACGCCCCAAGGATTAGTTTCACCGTATTCATCCGAGGTAAACCCTAATGGCTCCACACTTACACCAAAGTCGAATTCATGCACCTTACTCAAAAGGTAAGCGATAACGTCAACTGACCGTTTACCAGTAAACGACGGAGAAATAATAGCCAAATCAATATCACTATTAGGCCGCGCAAAGCGAGTTGCACGTGATCCGAAAAGAATAACCTTGTCGATAACAATATCCTGCGACAGCCGCTCTATATATTTTATAAGCGCTTTCTTCATTTTAACTGTGAGCTTAACCATCGAAAAGCCTTTTTGCTTAACGTGAGAATCTCTTGCGCTTCTTGCCGGTTGACTAACTTTGACAACTTTTGCTTATCGGATGGATAGCGTCCTTTGAGATAAAATGCAAACAAGTGATGAAAAAGCTGAAGATGTTCCGGTGGAAATTGCACGAAAGGTAACTTCTTGATGGCAATTTCCCCAAGATCGTGTCCCCAAGGGTGATTTTCATCGACTTTAGCTACATAGACAGCCTTCAACAATTTTTCAAGAGCCTGCTCACACATGAAAACGGTGTAGAGATATCTCCGGCTTTTGAGCATTGCCGTTGCTGTTTGCAGATCATATTTTGCGATATCTACCCAGTATTCAACTTTCTCCGCGCGCGTCATCATAGTTATCCGCGATCAGAAAAGTGCTTCATTCTATTCTACGCTTTGAATTAAATTCATTTCTGCATCTCGCCAACACCCGTTTCTCCGTTTATAGAAGCCAAGCGCACAGTCACCAAGGAATTTTCCGATAAATTGCCGGCAGGGATAGCAACCTTAATATAATTGTCAGTAAATCCTAACCACTGTCCGTATTCATTTTGTTCTTCAGTCAACACCCGCAATTGTCTTCCAAGAAAACGACGATAGAAACCAAGCTTCTTCTCATCCGAAAGACGATGCAATTCGGCGCTGCGTTGTTTTTTGAGAGCTGGTGAAATTTTATGTTGCAGCTTCGTCGCCGCGGTGCCGCCGCGTTCGGAGAAAGGAAAGATATGCGCATAAGCCAGCGGCGATTTTGTGAGCAGATCACAGCTCGCTTGAAATGCGGCGTCGCTTTCGTCGGGAAAGCCAATCATAATATCCGTGCCGATCAACATATCCGGCACGCGCTTCACGGCATATTCAAGGAAATGCAAATATTCGGCATTAGTATAAAGCCGCTTCATCGCGGCTAAAATTTTATCGTCGCCGCTTTGCACCGGAATATGCAGATGCGGGCAAAGCGCTTCAGCGCCCGCCATCAAATCAATCAACTCGTGCGGAATCGTCGTCGGCTCGATGCTGCTGATGCGCAAACGTTTCAAAGCGGGAATGGTCAACAGCATCTTTACGACGTCGAGAAACGTTTTGTCTTCAAATTGATACGTGCCGATATTCACACCGGTAAGCACGATCTCCTTATGGCCGGCGTCGATGAGTTGTAACGCTTCGCGTTGAATATCCCAAAAGGCGCGGGAACGGGCGCGGCCGCGCGCAAAGGGGATGACGCAAAAGCTGCACATGAAATCGCAGCCGTCCTGAATTTTTAAATTCGCGCGCGTGGTCGGCGCGGCGCCGTCCGCGGTCGCAATCGTGAACGGCGCTTTGGTCATTTTATTTTTGATGATCTGCGGCGCCGACAATTTGATCGGATCGTCGATAAAATCGCTAACGCGCAGTTTGTCCTGCGTGCCGACGATGAGATCGATGCCGTCAACGCGACGCAAAGCTTCGCTCCCAATCTGTGCGTAACAGCCGACGACGGCGACAAATGTCGCCGGGTTTTTGCGCAAAACCTGCCGCACGAGCTGGCGGCACTTGGAATCAGCCTGCTCGGTGACGGTGCAGGAGTTGATCACGCACACATCCGCGGGCCGGCCAAACTCCACCAGTTCATAACCTTTCTGGCGAAAGGAATTGCCAATCAGCGCGGTCTCGGCTTGATTAAGGCGGCAGCCGAGTGTGTAGAAAGAGGCTTTGAGTCTAGAATGTGTCACTTTAAAAAATCTTCAATTCGCTGCAAGGCGTTACGATCATCAATTCGCGGGCTGCAAAATTGATTTCAACCAGCAAGAATGAGAACTCCCGTTTCATCTTCCAATTCATTCGCCACCTTTGCAGCCTGCAACATTTTTCTGTAGCCGACTTTTTTTTGCGATTCCAAGCCAACGTTAATTATTCGTTCATTATAAGGACGAACCCAGACGATCCGATATTCCGGAACCTTTGCGCTTAATCGCTGTCGAAACTTTCTCAAGGTTCTCAACTGGTTAGCCGACAAGCTGCCGTTTTGCTCATCAGAGACTTTAGATTTCATAAAATGCCTCGTTCGATTAAATTCTGGAGTAGCGCAACGAATCGATTTGAATCGCGCCACAGAGTCCATGCCAGCAGCAGATCAATACCCCTGTCAATGCCATAATCGGCATGACGTCGCTTCGTCAGCAAAAGCCAAAAGTCATTTCGCAGTTCGAGCAACGCATTTTTTTCTTTATGCCTCAAATCCACCTTTTGGCAAATGTGTATACGAAACATATTCTGCGTTTCTTCATGCGACCAGTTGCCGTATTCAATCCTCGGGCTAAGCTTGAGCTTGATCAATACGCCGGTCACCATTTGATACGCCGCATAATAAGCGCGACTTGCCGCCTCGACGGGTTTGCCGTTTTCCAGCAAAATCCGCGCGGCTTCCAAAGAGCTTTTGGATTTCTCCTGCCACTGCTCCCACGTTAGCATATTTGAATACTCCACCCTCGTTTAAAATTCAATCATTCCGGCTGCCGCTTTCGGAATAGTTTTCGAGATGAAACAGAATGATAAATTTTTCGAAAACCGCGATACGATGACGCAGGGTATTGCTTCCTCTTTCCTTTACATAACTCGTAAACAATAATACAAAAAAACAGAGCATGAAAAGCAAAACCCAAATGCTCCACGTTCCGACGCCGCTTGCGGAAAAATTCGCCGCCAGCATTTTGCTGGAATCAAATGCTTGTTTAAAAAAATAAATCCCCGCCACTAAGGCCAGCGCTTGCACGGCCCAGCGCCAGTTAATCCGAATGGCGCTCCAGCGCGTTCCGGATAAACGCCGGCGCGGCGGCGCCGTTGCATTCGGCGGCTCAGCCATGTTCGGCCTCGAGATAACGCTCGACGTCAATCGCCGCCATGCAACCCATGCCGGCGGCGGTTACGGCCTGGCGATAATAATGATCAACAACGTCGCCGGCAGCAAACACGCCGTCGATATTCGTAAAGGCCCGATGCCGCAATTTAATATAACCAACCTCATCGACGTCGATTTGGCCTTTGAAAATTTCCGTGTTGGGTTGATGGCCGATGGCGACGAACACGCCTTGACAATTCATATCGGTGCGTTGATCCGTTTTGAGATGGCGCAACGTCACACCGGTCACCGTGTTCTTGTCAACGTCGTGAATTTTATCGATCGTGCTATTCCAGATAAATGAAATTTTCTGATTTTTAAACGCGCGCTCCTGCATGATTTTTGAAGCGCGCAACGTGTCGCGGCGATGCACGATGTTGACTTTGCTCGCGAACTTGGTGATAAACGTGGCGTCTTCCATCGCCGTGTCGCCGCCGCCGACGACGATGACTTCCTGATTGCGAAAAAACGCGCCATCGCAGGTTGCACATGTCGAAACGCCGTGGCCGAGCAATTGGCGTTCAGATTCGATGCCGATCAATTTCGCCGAAGCGCCGGTGGAAATGATGACGGTTTCCGAAACATACTTTTGCTCGCCGACAAAAATCTCAAACGGGTGCGTTTTAAAATTAACTCTCGTCACGGCGTCATGAATGATCTCCGTACCGAACTTCTCCACCTGCATCTGCATTTGATTCATCAACTCCGGTCCCATAATGCCTTCAGAGAACCCTGGGTAGTTTTCCACCAGCGTGGTCAACGTCAATTGCCCGCCCGGTTCCGGGCCGGCAAAAACCAACGGTTTTAAATTCGCGCGCGCCGAATAAAGCGCCGCGGTGTAGCCCGCCGGGCCGGTGCCGATGATGATGACTTTTCGTGTATCTGGCATTTTCTTTTCTCGGTTTTTAAAACTTTTCAGGCCGTTTCGTATTCAGGAACCGCCGGCATTCTTGTACTTTGAGACCATTCAAAAGGCTTGTGTTCTGGCTCGGAATATTTCGCTATTAACTCAATTAACGCGGCTTCATCCGCAATTTCACCATCGCTAATAAATCGTTCGACTTCGACGGTTCCGTTGTCAAAAAATTCAACTTCCCAACGTTCGCCGGGCACAACAATACTGACCATAACAGCATTTTCGCGTTGATGCATTAAATTGTAATGAATTTTACCTTTCTCAAGGTTGGCCAAAAATGCCATCAAATCATTAAAGACATTCTTTTTCATTTGTCAAACCTCGAATCAGTTAATAGTTTGCGGACGACTTTGAAGCCGGGTTCATTCAATAAAGCTCCGTCTTCAATTTCCTCCCATGTCATCTCGCTAAAATCATCCCAAGCCGGCGACCCTTTTGGCAGTCGAGCAAGCTTAATGCTAGCTTTTTTGCCGGAGTATATCAGCAACTTTTTGTCCCGCGAATTTATGGATAGCCTTTCCTCCTCATGAACGAGTCACATAAATTGACATACGGCTTAATAAAATACAAAATCGCGCCAAGATTATCAAGCTTTTCTTCCTGGTCGCGATTTCAAATTCCCCGCAAGCCCTGAACGGTTTCACCCGCCGATTTGCGACATATTCCGCTCGGGTTTGATGAACGTGACCAGATTGATTTGATGGCCGGCCCATTTGCGCCAGACCTCGCCGCGAATCAACTCGGCCAACTCCGCGTCGCTCGCGCCAGCGCGCATCGGTGTTTTTAAATCCGACTCCTCAAGCGAGAACAGACAATTGCGAAAATGACCATCTGCCGTGATGCGAATACGATTGCACGACTCGCAAAACGGCTCGCTCACCGAACTGATGAATCCGACTTCGCCCTTGCCGTCAATAAACCGGAACGTGTCGGCCGGAACGTGATCGGCGCGCGTTTCTTTGGGGATGAGATCGTGCTTCAGGCGAATAATGTCTAAAATCTCAGCGGTCATCATCACTTTGTCACGGCTCCAAACGCCTTCGCCGTCCAAAGGCATAAATTCGATGAAGCGAATTTGGTAATCGCACGCGCGAGCAAATTCAACGAGCGGCAAAACTTCGTCTTCATTGAAGCCTTTCATAATGACGGTATTAATCTTCACCGGACGAATCGGATATTTTGCGAGTTCGTCAAGACCATCCATCACTTTTTTGTAGGCGTCGCGTCGCGCCATGGTGGCGAAACGATCCGGTGATAATGAATCCAAACTCACATTAATGCGACGCAAGCCGGCACGATAAAAATCACCGGTAAATTCTTTGAGAAAAAAGCCGTTGGTGGTCATGCTCAAATCTTTCAAGCCAGGCAACGGCGCGAGCATGCCGATCAATTGCGTCAAATCTTTGCGCAGGGTAGGCTCACCGCCGGTCAGGCGAATCTTGTTGATGCCGAGGGTGATAAACAATTTTGCGAGTCGCAGGATTTCCTCGAAGCTCAAAATCTCTTTGCGATTCAGCCATTGCATGCCTTCTTCCGGCATGCAATAACGACAGCGAAAATTGCAGCGGTCGGTGACGGAGATGCGAAGATTGGTCGCGACGCGGCCAAAAGTGTCGATTAAAGGTTTCATGTGTTTGATCAAGAATTCAGATTATTGCTTCATACTCTTTTAAACACGGATGATGGATAACGCGGATTTACACAGATAAAAAATCCGCAAGAATCCGTGTCATCAGCGTCATCCGTGTTCAAAACTTTTTTCAAAAATCAATCCCCTTTTGCGCCAGCTTGCCTTTTTGATACGGATGTTTGATCTCTTTCATCTCGGTGACGAGATCGGCGCGGTCGATCACTTCCGGCGGCGCGCCGCGGCCGGTGAGAATCAGATGCACACTTTCCGGCTTCGCGTCCATAATCTCCAACACTTTTTGCACCGGCAATAATCCCGTCATCACCGCGACGTTGATTTCGTCGAGAATCACCATGTCGTATTCGCCGCTGCGGAGCAGAGCAATCGCGCGATCGGCCGCCAGCAGCGCGGCTTGGCGATGCTCGGCTTCGGGAAGCTTGTCATCGAGAATTTTATAAAAACCTTTGCCCATCGGCTCGATGGTAAAATAAGGCGCCAGCAATTTGGCGCCATCCAATTCGCCGTAATGCCACGAGCCTTTGACAAATTGCAGCATGAACACGCGCAAACCGTATCCCACCGCGCGAATCACGGTTCCCAACGCCGCGGTGGTTTTACCTTTGCCATCGCCGGTGTAAACAACGGTCAAGCCATGACGGATATCAAGTTTTTTTGAAATTTTTTCCATTTATTATGTGCAAAAGTTAAGAAACCGTTTCCTCAAACCAATCGCTGAAATTGTTCAACGAAATCCTTTTCCAAAACAGATTTGCGTTCAGGCGACAGCAGCGAAGCGCGGAGCGCATTCAGAACGAAGTGTTCTAAATCCTCCCTGGTAAATCCAAACTGTTGCGTGACGAGAATGAATTCGTCGGTCAGGGTTGTATTGAACATCGGCGGATCGTCTGAGTTAATGGTAACATACAAATTTTCCGCCAGCAATTGCGGCAAAGGGTGGCTCGCTAAATCTTTAACCACGCGCAAACACACATTGCTGGTGGGGCAAACTTCCAGCGGAATCTGCCGCTCGCGCAGATGTTGCACGAGATGCGGATCTTCAAGGCAACGTACGCCGTGTCCAATGCGAACCGAGCGGCCCAATTGCAGCGCGCTCCAAATGCTCGCCGGGCCTGCGGTTTCGCCGGCGTGCAACACGGTGGTGTATCCCGCTTGCTGCGCCCACTCAAAAGCGGCGCGATATTTTTCAACGGGAAAATCCACTTCATAACCGCCCAAGCCGAGCGCCGCGACGCCTTGCGGCCGGTGCGACGACAGCCATTGCGCCAATTGCAAAGCTTCTTCCGGCGGCGCAAATTCGCGCGGAATGTCGAAGATCATGAGCAGCGAGGTGTTCAATTCACGTTCGCCCCACTCTCGCGCGCGGTTGATCGCGGCAATCTGCTCGTCAAACGTAATTCCGCAGTTGCGATAATGCGTGAGCGCGGTGAATGTGGCCTCCGAGTGCCGGATGTTCTGCTCCGCCTGCCCGATTAAAAATTCGCGCGTGATGAATTCGATATCCTCCGGCGTGCGAATGCATTTGGACAGCGTTTGATAAACTTCGGCGAAATGCGGAAAATCGCGAAAGATATACCACGCTTTGAGATCAGCAAGATTATCTGCCGGCAGCGCCACGTGATTTCGGCGGGCGAGCTGCAATAGCGTTTCCGGCCGGATGGCGCCTTCGAGATGCACGTGCAGCTCGACTTTCGGCATCGCGTGAATAAAGTTTTCGATATTCAAAGTATGCGCTCGAAATGAAAAACATTGTCATTTTAAAATACGGTTTTTGTAGTTCAAATGTCAAGCAATAAGATAAAAAGATAAAAATCGTTTTTAAAAAATTGTTGCTTGAAATTTTATTTTGAAAATTGTACTATGAATAGACAAATATGAACAGAAAATCTAAAGTGGCATTCTCAACGGCCGACGACAACCGCGATCTCGGCTTCGGCTCCGTGGTGGCGCGGGAGAGCCGGCAGCGCTTGCTCAACCGCGACGGCAGTTTTAATGTGACGCGCGGCGGCTTTGGTTTCTGGCCGTCGCTGAACTTGTATCACACGCTGATCACCACCTCGTGGCTGAAATTTTTTGCGGTGGTCACCAGTTCTTATCTGGTGCTGAATGCGATTTTTGCGGTAGCCTATTCTTTATGCGGCCCGGAGGCCCTCAACGGCGGCGGAACGGAACTTGGCATCTTGCGGACTTTTTTCTTCAGTATTCAGACGTTTGCAACAATCGGCTACGGCCACATCAACCCGGTGGGATTGGTGGCTAATGTTATTGTGACTTTTGAATCTTTGTTCGGCCTGCTCTGGCTGGCGCTCGCCACCGGATTGGTTTTTGCCAGATTTTCACGGCCAACGGCAAAGATCGCTTTCAGCGAACGCGCCGTCATCGCGCCGTATCGCGGCATTACCGCGTTCGAATTTCGCATTGCGAATGAGCGCAAAAATCAAATTATCGAGTTGGAAGCGAAAGTTCTGTTCAGCCATTTTATTGAAGAGAAAGGCATGCGCACCCGCCGATTTGATCTACTGTCCTTGGAACGCAGCAAAGTCAGTTTTTTCCCGCTGAACTGGACCGTGGTGCATCCGATTGACGGGGCGAGTCCGTTGTCTGGCCGCAGCGAAGACAATCTGCGCGCCCTAGAAGCGGAGTTTTTAATTCTGCTGACCGGCATTGACGAAACCTTTTCGCAAACCGTGCATGCGCGCTCTTCTTACCGCTGGGATGAAATCGAGTGGAATGCCAAATTCGGTTCCATGTATAATCAACCGCTGAATAACAGCGAGCTGACCATCGATATGCGGCGCTTGCACGTCATCGAAAAATTGCGAGGAAAATAATGCAATCCTGCCGTTGGATAAAAAAAGCATGCGGCGTTTTTTTGCCTTTCTTTTTAGGGGAAGCGCTGGCGCAAGCACCACCGCAGATGCG
>Ga0247727_10001759_pt1 | contig 50451 bp, 52 predicted proteins | sample WisWelCaveWW1625_FD_202498 | JGI IMG/M metagenome (GOLD analysis project Ga0247727, IMG submission 202498) | Biofilm microbial communities from Wishing Well Cave, Virginia, United States - WW16-25 | ecosystem: Environmental > Aquatic > Deep subsurface > Groundwater > Cave microbial mat | place...
GATTGTAAGAAATCCCGTGACGGGTGAACCGACGGGTGTGCTCAAAGATGAGGCGATGAGCTTTGTGTATAAGATTATTCCAAATGCGAGCATGGATGAAATGATTGAAGCAGCGCGGCTTGCGCTTGCAGAATCGAGAAAATACGGTCTCACCAGCATTCAAGACATGTCATCAGCAGCAGATTTGAAAATATATCAAAAACTCAAAAGTGTGGGCGAGCTTACTTCTCGTCTGTATTGTCGATTACCGATTTCACAATACGAACATCTTGTAGGAACAGGGATACAGGTGCCGTTCGGGGATGAATGGATCCGTCTTGGTTCACTGAAAGCATTTGCCGATGGTTCACTGGGCTCATCAACGGCATTATTCTTTGAGCCGTTCACCTCCGATGCATCAACACATGGGTTGCCAAGCGATATTGTTCTTGATGGGCGGCTGAGGAAATGGGCACACGCCGCAGATAGCGTCGGCTTGCAGCTTTCCATTCACGCCATCGGTGATAGTGCAAACAGTTTGATGCTCGATATGTTCGAACAGATTGTCAAAGACAATCCGAAATGGGATCGTCGCTTCCGGCTTGAACACGCACAGCACATTGCTCCAAAGGACTTTAAGCGCTTTGTGAAATTAGGTATGATCGCATCCGTGCAGCCCTACCACGCCATCGACGACGGCAGGTGGGCTGAGAAACGCATCGGTTATGAACGATGCAAGACAACATATCCGTTCAGATCATTCATTGACTCTGGAGTTAAAATTTGTTTTGGCAGCGACTGGACAGTTGCTCCTCTCAACCCTCTTCTTGGAATTTATGCCGCAGTTACACGTCGTACCATTGATGGAGCAAATCCCAACGGATGGTTTCCCGAGCAAAGGATAACTGTCGAAGAAGCAATAGAGGCATATACTATCAATAATGCCTACGCTGCGTTTGAAGAGCACGAGAAAGGCTCGATAACTCCAGGCAAGCTTGCCGACTTTGTTGTCTTATCTGACGATATTTTCTCCATTGACCCGATTAGAATAGAAAATGTTCATATAGTAATGACAGTGCTTGGTGGAAAAATAGTCTATCGATCTGAACAATGATTAGCGATTGTTTGTACGGGAAAAATCGGTCGAGAACTGAGAATAGAACGAACAAAACGCAGCGATACGAGTACTGCAATCATCTTTATTGAGCAATTATATCCATTTCCTAAAGAAGAATTAGCAACTCTTTTTGAAGATTACGCTGAGGCGAAGGAAATCATCTGGGTGCAAGAGGAACCGGCAAATATGGGTGCGCTTTCGTATGTCTATCCTCGCCTCAAACGGCTTGTTGGTGCTCGACCATTGCGCACGATTAAGCGTTCAGCAAGCGCGGCAACAGCAACGGGTTCTGCCAAAGCACATGAGCTTGAGCAGAAGGCAATCCTATCATTTGCGTTCACCCAAAATTGAACTGCTGTAGATTCTTACCGCTTTCTTACGTCCTGAGTTCTGACTTATATTTGAGATGAGCACCGACGATCATCAGAACGGAGATTAGGGCATATCCGAAATGTATATCAGGAGTGGCTTTGCCATAGACTCCTATAAAATCAAACACAGGCGCATCGTTAGCATTTAATGTAATATATAACAGCATCAGGAAGATAGCGATGAATGGCTTCTGACTTTTTGCAAGCATGCCAAGCCCTACTGCCGCACTTGTTATCAGCATCGAGCCTATCAATAACGATAGCGCCGCATTCGGAACTTCAAAGTATAGTCTCATTAGAGGTATGAGCGTAAAGCAGAGCACAATAATAAGTGCTGATATACATTTCCATAGAATATATTTTGGTTTAAGATGAGGCGCTGTGAAAAGAAGATTCATCATTCCTGCAACATGATCTCGCGTTACGATATCCGCAACAGCAATAACAATGGCGATAGCAATAGCAGGTAAAACGCCGGAATGTAAAGCGGAGATATCTACACTTAGCGATATGATTGCAAAAACGATGATTGCAATGATTGCAAACGGTGAGAGCAATAGCGTCGTGAACACATCTGTTCGTACGGCATTGAGCAGTGTTGCCTGTTGTGAGTGCGCGCTTCCAATCCTGGCAAATGGTTGAAGCAGGCGCGTTGCAGGTTTCAATAACAGGTTAACTCTCGTGAGAATGTTCTTCTTTGTCTGACGAACAGAAAATTTAACCTTCGTCGGATTGAACCGGTGAAACCACAATCGCGCCATGAAAAGAAGTGCAAGGGGAAGTACGAGTGTAGAACAACGCTGTCCGAGCAGCTTCCCGCTCAATGGAATTTCGTTGAGTACTACAGGTGATATTGCAGTGTCGTAGGATGTAGAGCCGATAGATATCGACGATGTGTGAAAATGATCTTGCAAGAAACCAATGATTGGTACGATTCCTACAATATCCATTAGGGCAAGCCAGTTTAATTGACCGCCATTATCTAAGAATACCGCAGATGATCCTAACAATGTTGCCCATACAAAGAAAAACAGTACGTCCCCGAATCTTCCCGATAATAATGGAAATGCTTCAAAAGTGATGGCTATGGCAGAGCAGAACGCAATTGTCGGTATGACAAGCCAGCTATAGATACTTAAGAACGTCAATGGTTCTAAGTTCGCTTCACCGCGGATCAAAAACATCACCATTGAGCTTGTCATACACACCAGCATCACAGCTGTGAGATAAAGAACATTACCGAAAAACTTTCCCACAATATACTCGGCATTTGTAACCGGCGTTGCCGCAAGAACTAACCCTGTACGTGTAAGGATATCTCTGCGTAATGAGTTGCTGACGATATAGAAACCGATAAGACTGAGAAAGAGTGTACAGAACATTCCTGTACCAAGCGCAACCGCAGCAGAGGTGTATAACGCGCGACCATGATCGATTTGGATAAGTGTTCGCCCGGTAGAATTCTCAGGGACAATAAAGTACACAGCCGAAGCAACAATCAGGAACGTGACAACCGCTGTTACTCTGCGGAAACGAAAGAGCGTTTCAACACGAATGATGCTGATGATGCGTTGAAATGATTCAGACATGTAGGGATTTCTCCACATTCACAGCAAAGATGAACGCTTCCTCGAGGTCCGGTTCAACATGGCTTGCATTATCGAGAGGTTGTTCGTGATGAACGATGCGCACATGCACGCCGTCGGGGCGCCTGACGGCACGAGAGGTTTTATATTGTGCGCGCACAACATCGAATTGTTCTGATGGAACAATAGCTTCCCACACGTTTCCCTGTGTCATCTGCAAGAGTTGTTCCGGTGAAGAAGATGCAATGAGTTGCCCTTTGTTCATGACGGCGATATGCGTGGCAACTGCTTCGATGTCAGAGACAATATGGGTTGAGAGAATGACAAGTTTTCCGACGCCGACATCAGAAAGAATATTGCGGAAACGGACGCGTTCTTCGGGATCGAGGCCGGCAGTCGGTTCATCGACAATAACGATATCGGGATCGTTCACAAGCGCCTGAGCAATGCCAAGCCGTTGTTTCGTCCCGCCCGAAAATGTTCCTGCAAGCCGGTGAGCTTCCGTGTGAAGGTTGACGATCTCCAGCAGTTCCTGAATCTTACGCGGATTACGAACGCCTTTGAGGGCTGCAATATAGCTGAGAAATTCCAACGCCGTGAGATTATCATAGACGCCAAAGTCCTGGGGCAGGTAGCCAAGTCGGCGGCGCAGAACATCTGGAGAGCGGCAAATGTCTTCACCATGAAAGAGAATCGTGCCTGAGGTGGGCAAAGTGATCGTTGCAATCATCTGCATGAGCGTTGTTTTCCCCGCGCCGTTCGGACCCAGCAGCCCCAATACACCCTGTTTGAGTGTCAGCGAGAAGTCTGCAACTGCAACAACGCCATTCTTAAACCGTTTAGTAACATGTTGAATATCGAGCATACTGTCTTTGAAATAAAAAGTGATATGTGAATGTACGGAAATTGAAGAGGAATTGTTGCTGGTTGTGTCTAAAGATTTATCTTGGTATGATGATTTGGTGAGAGAGATTCTTCTTTTACAAGAAATAATTATGGCAAGCGTTGTAGCGGATAATGAGTACGATACATGGGAGTCATACAATCAACGCTATGGACCCGTCATCTATCTCATCGATAAGAAGGGAATCATCCGTTAAGTCCACGTCGGCAAAGGCGACTATGATGAAATAGAGGAGATGATCCGGAAATTGATATTAAAGTAGTTGCCGACCATAGACCGGCAACCCTATTTTTTCAATAACGGTTTCTACCGCCACCACCGCCGCCGCTGCCCTTATTCCAGTTGCGATTACCGCCTCCACCACCACCGCCCCCACGATGCGGTCGGCGTTCTTCGCGCGGTCGCGCTTCGTTCACCTCGAGCGAGCGTCCTTTCAATTCCTTGCCCTTCAATCCAGCGATCGCTGCTTCAGCTTCCTCCTTTATCGGCATTTCTATAAAGGCAAAACCTTTCGGTGTGCCGCTGAACTTATCTTTGATAATGTTAATTGTTTCCACAGTTCCAAACGCTTGAAACGCTTGGCGCAGATCGTCTTCAGAGACGTCGCGAGAGACGTTGCCGACATAGAGGTTCACGGTGAACTCCTTGGTGTGTGATGGGTAATGGATTGGTAGTTAAACAGCATATTGCAATAATGTGTACAAACTACAATTAATTTTTTCTGATTGCAAATCTTTATTTTAACAAATATTCCTTCATGAACATGACGGTAGAGTAAAACTGGAAATCTTGATTTTTCTTCTTGGAAAAGCCATGTCCCTCGTCGTTTGCCATCAAATACCAGACCGGCGTCTGGCTTTTTTTGAGGGCAGCGACGATTTGTTCTGCCTCGGAGGCAGGTACACGAGGATCGTTCTTTCCCTGAACGACAAAGAGCGGTTTCTTGATATTCTCAACGTTATTGAGTGGTGCTATCTTTTCGAGATAAGCTCGCATCTTCTGATCACGTTCGTCGCCATATTCTACACGACGAAGATCGCGGCGATAACTTTCTGTTCACTCAAGGAATGTCACAAAGTTTGACATGCCCACGACATCCACTGCACACCGAATCTTATCACTGTAAAAGGTCGACACTGCAAGTGTCGAATGCCCGCCGTAACTTCCGCCGGTGACCATGATGCGGTCACCGTCGAGTTCGGGCTGTGTTTTGATCCAATCAAGTAATGCGGAGAGATCTTTGTACGAATCTTCCCGCCTGAAGCCGTTATCCATTTTAAGAAATGTTTTGCCGTAGCCCGAAGAGCCGCGGATATTTGGAAAGATAATTGCAATGCCCATCTCATTAAGATAATAATTGCTTCTGCCGAGAAAACCGGGCGTAGATTGTCCTTCGGGTCCACCATGGATATTGACGATGACCGGACGCTTACCAGTAAACTTTGCAGGCGGGCGATACAGAAATCCAGAGATTGTTTTGTCGTCGAATGATTTCCATTTAATGAGATGTGCTTCAGAAAAATTTTCAACCCTGATGCCGCCAGTTTCGCTCGTCGTCCAGCGATCGAGCTTTTCAGTTGCTATCTCTAGTGAGTAAACGTCGTTGGTCGAGCGCGCAGTATTAATATTAAAGCCGAGCAGCGTTCCATCCTTATGCCACCGTAATCCAGAAATGATGCCGACAGGAAGTTTTGGTACTGATTCCTCTTTACGAGTTTCGGTGTTGAGAATGTGAAGCACACCGATGCCATCCTCATTGGTGATGAAAGCAATGCGCTTCCCGTCCTGTGAGAGATCGAAGTCGCTAACGTCCCAGTTGATGTGCGATGTCAGATACATGTGTTCTTTCGCTGCAAGATCGATATATGTGAGGCGCTGGAATTCTGATTCACGGTCAGTGGTGACATAGATGCCTTTGCCGTCGCGGCTGAATTCACCGCCGCCATAAGAGATTTGCTCCATTCCGCCTTTCGGTGTTAATGAAGTTTTATCTCCCGTTGCGGCATCGACGAGATAGAGATAGCTTTCGTTTGCCGAGATATATTCTCTGACAAGAAGTTGTTTCCCGTCCGGCGACCAATCATCACAACCCCATCCTCCTCCATCAACATGGAGAACAAGTTTATCCGTCGATGGGTCAGAGGGGTCGATTGTGTAAACATCGGTATCTTTGTTGGTGCGACGTGTAGAGGAGTATGCCATGCGTGTGCCGTCATCGTTCCATGTTCCTAAGCTGTTGCGCGATTTGCCGTCAGTGAGAAGAGTAATATCACCGGTTGCAAGATCGTATCGATAATTCTGAAACCACTCTCCGCCGCCGATATCTTTGCTGAACACGAAATATTTTCCATGTGCCGGATTGTATGACCCGCCGCCAACACGTTCCGGGAAAAATGTCATCTGCGTGCGTGCTCCGCCCGGCGTTCGTACAAGATGAATCTGCGGCACATCCGCAAAGCGCGTGCTGATAAGCATGTCGTGATAGATCGGATGCCAGCTCAAGATCGATGCCGAGCGAAATTCTGTGTATCTGCCTATCGCTTCGGCAATCGATGTCGGAATTGGCGGGATGCCATCGATGACAAGATTGTCAGCCGGCGTGATAGTTTGTGCTTGACTTACAGCGGTGCAGAAAAAAAATAACAATGCAGTGATAAGACGTTTCATACTATGTCTCCTTAAATAATTGTAGAACAACAGTTACGTTATCTTGAAATGCGGGTTTTCGATGACGCCGAAGAGATTGCCGAACGGATCTTTCACAACTCCTACCTTGATGCCGTCACCAACGTCTTGAATCGGTGAGCCCGGTTTCGCTCCAAGTTTTATTAACCGTTGATATGCCTGCTCAGCATTACTCACGCCCCAATATGCTTCGATTCCTCCTACATTCTTCGATCGCTTGTGATTGTCGGGATGCAATCCAAGCTCGAACCCGCCGACATTGAAGCCAACATAAAACTGAGGCATATCGAAGTACGGTTTGAAACCAAGCACCTTAATGTACCACGCTCTCGCTTTCTTGACATCGCGAACAAAATAGACGACAGTTCTTAACCCGTGAAAATGAGAATTTTTCTTTTTTGATTTCGATGGCATAGGTCTCTCTTCTTGTAAAATTACTTTTTCTCAGGTTTTAATTCCCACAACACATTAACTATTTTCCATTCACCATTCCATTTTGCCACGTGAAGATAATCGATCCAGTCGGAGGCAATAACTTTTACACTTGCACTATTATTGTAGATATCCAATATCGTGACATCCTTCTGCTGCTGCTCAGTCGGGGTTTTCTTACCCCCGCCTGCTTTTGTGCTGTTGATGAGCGTGAGCGCACTCATCTGACCGAATCTGCTTTTGCCGCTCTGTGCATCGGTGGTGACAATGCGTTTGGCAAGCTCGGGATGCAGCGCACGTTCCATACGCTCACCGTTTCCTTCGTACCAGCCTTCAATATAATTGAGTGCAGTCTGTTTAATTGCCGCTGAGTCTGATGCAGTTTGGGCGAGCAATGTGGAGATAGGCAAGATGAGCATACAGAGTATTGCGTTGAATATGTTTTTCATGGAAGTCCTTATGGTGTAGAGCAGTTCTCACCAATGTACGAAAAAGAAAAGAGATAAGTTGCGTGATGGTCGCCTCCATTCTCCCGATAGAAATGCCGACCCATCTCTCTGCAAAAAAAGAATCGCGTGTCAACAGCCAAACCGTTACGAGCGCGCCGGCGGTGTTCTATCTGATCGCGTTGTTGCCGAAACATATCGGCGTTGGGCTTCGAGCTCGTTTTTTCAGTTACTCAAATGTAACTTGCGACGAAGAGGTTTTCCATTTTTATTTCCACTTTCAATATAGGTTCTGTTAGGCGGAAGGACAGGCTTGAGTGCACTGCTACTGCCGTATGAATGTCTCATCGCGCAACTCCAATGCTGTTGCCGGGCCAGACCGTGGAAAGTCGAATGTCACTGAGTTACCGGTATCGCCTACTTCGATGCGAAGCACATCACTGTCCGAGTCGAGCACCTCGGCCTCACCGTGCATTGCTCCCCACGTGTAGTGGAGCTTATCGCCGCGCACCTCGAACGTCACGGTCCCGTACCATTCATGACGATAGGACCCGGCGAAGTCTGACAAAGCCGGTTTAGCGGTTGTTGCCGCGAGGCGCGTTTCAGTTCGCTCTTCCGAATGTCGGCAAGTACGGCAGGGCGTTTATCGATCAACGCCTGTAGCCGCTTCTCGGCCACAGCACGAGCGTTGGGGTCGCCCATCTCAAGATCGTATGCGAACGCGGCCAGGATATCAGTGGCCAGGGACCCCAAATCGCCGTTAGTCTGCGCCACCACACCGATATGAGCCTTCGGCAGAAACGACAAGTGCGACCGCGTGGAAGAATAGCTTCCGAACCGACTCACCATCGGCTCGCCTCGATATGACCCGATATCCCAACCGGACGCCCATCCCTCGCGATCGAAGAATGCGAAGCGCTTTCTCTCTTCGCGTGTTTGCCGCGCGATGAGACGATGGCTCAGCGCTACCGCGTCCGCGGGAAACACGCGCTTACCATCGATCATGCCTCCTTCCATCTGCACCGTCACCCAACTCGCGAGATCATGCAGGGTGGCCAAGTGTCCGCCAGCGGAGTTCATCGTTGCATCGATCTTGTAGAACGGACTTGTCACATAGCTACCGTCCGTGAGTAACTCGTGCGGTTTCGCAATGAGGCTTTGCTCCAGTCCGGAGATGCGGGTGTACGTCTCGGTCATGCCAGCAGGTTTGTACACCGCGCTATCGAGATACCGACGCCATCCTTCGGGCCGGTTCGCGTCGATAACCATGGCCGCGACGTTGTAGCCAAAGTTGCTGTAGGAGAGGTCTCGCCCGGGTATCGGCGTCGCATAGCGGATCATCGCTGGCCACTGCGATTCAGAAAACGCACCCGTATACGCCGCGCTCATTACGATTGCGACGTCATTTAGCTGGTGGGTATGCGACAGAAAGTTCGCCAGTGTGAGCTTGCTCGCGTCCACACTACTAGGCCACTGCGCATGCGGCAGCAGCGTCGTGATAGGCGTGCTGAAGTCGATGACGCCCTGTTGTGCCAGCAGCGATACGCCGAATCCAGTGAACGACTTGCTCGTGGACGCCACGTACCATAACGTGCGATCGTCCGCAGGGATACGATCTATAACGTTGGCCATGCCGTAGGCTTTGGACAAAACGGTCCGGCCATCCATAACGAGTGCGACGCCGATCGCAGGCGTGAGGCCTTCGGCAACGATGCGTGCGGCCAGCGAATCTACAGCGTGTGCGACGGCCTCCGCCGTCAGGCGCGGGCCGGGTACAAAGGTGGAATCGCTTTGCGCGACGCGGTTATCGGACGCGTCCTGAGGAGTGCACGCCGCGGCGAGGATGCTCACGACGAGTAGCAACATTGCAGACAGGCGGCGAGCCATCAGTGGTTCCTTATGTGAAAAGATGCTATTTGAAAACATGATACTTACCATGACCCTACTCCGGTGGCTTGACATACGAGCTACCTAACTACTGTTTATATGATTTCCAGATAAAACCGCTCTCTGGGTTGATTAGATTTGCCACAAAACGCCTAATGAAATGAGTCTTTGCTTGCGCATAAGGAGTATGTTAATTGAATGAATTTTTTCATGGTATTTATCGTTCCGCGAAATACGAATCGCGCGTCAGAAGCCAAACCGTTACGAGCACACCGACGATGACAGCAAACGGTGCTCCATTGGATACCATGCCTGTCCAGTTCACTGCCGATGTTCCGGTGGCGTTCACAGCGCCATCGAAGAACTGCGGGAACCGCCAGAATAACAAACCGATAAGCCCGGCAATGCCTGTAAGCGACATACCAATGAGCGCAACCATATCGAGCGTCGAGAGCCGCTCCTGCTTGCGCGCATATTGTGCCTTCAGCCAGATGAGCCGATAGCTCGGCAGGGTGTGCGGTACCTCTTCATGAGAAATTTTTTGCATGAATGTTGTCATGGCAATCGTCCCCTTACAATGTGAACAACTCGTTACATGAGTTCGCAGGTCGTTTGTCCATTGATTGGATTTTACCGCCTTGAGAGTTTCTCGTTTGAACGTACAATGTGTGTTGTTCATGGTGACACCTCTGATGTGATTCCTTTGTGTTTGAAAATCTCCAGTAACTTCTGTTTTGCACGATGCAGTAACACCTTGACGCTGTGCTCTTTCACCTTCAGCATCTCGGCAATTTCTTTGTGCGTATAGTCTTCGACGTACGCAAGCCAGACCATTGAACGTTGCTGGGGAGCAAGGTGCTGAAGGGCGTCGGTGAGGTCGTGCCGCATGTCGATATCTGTTGTATTGTTTGATGCCGGCACTTCTTCCGTTTTGGATGCAAACCATTTCCGTGTACGTTTCTGTTTGCGCCAGTGATCGTTAATGACATTTGTCGCGATACGATACAAATACGATTTCAACGCCAGCTCGTGCTTCTCGCGTGGTGTATACTGGAGAAACTTGATGTACGACTCCTGAAAAATATCATCGGCAGCGGCATGATCCTGCACGGTACGTGCAATGTACAGCCAGAGTTGTTGCTTCGTCGATTCGTAAAACGACGCAAATGCAGACTCTTCCATATATGGCATTATTCCCATGCGGGTCGCCGGTGGCTGCTGCTAGTGTTTCGTTTCAGTTGTTGAATCGATGCGCCACCGTTTGGAAAAAACGTAGGTGATGATGGCGAGAACGAACATTGCCACAGAAAGCGCCGCCGAGAGCATTGTCCAGTACAGGTAGTCCATGCTTTCGTTAATCCAGTTGATATCGGGCGGGGTTGACTGGCTTTCAATAAACTCCTGAATCTGGTGCCATTTGATCATGAAGCCGGCGGCAACGGCAACAAGGATAACACCCATCTGCACGAACCGCAGCACAATTTTTTTAGGATGTGTCTGCTGGGGCAAGGGGTCTTCTAAAAATTTTTTCCCCTGCTCGGTGTTGAGGAACGCGATGAACTCCGTTGCCGTGCCGAACTTCTCAATGAGCTTGTTGAACGCCTCGGCGCGTTGCAGGCGCGCCTGCGTGCTCATCTGGTACCGCCGGAAGAGCAACCATAGCACCCAGCCCAGCAGCATCAAGAGTGCAACGAACATATAGGTCTCCTCATTAATCGTACTTGTAATAATATTGTCTTGCATAACGAATCTCCTTTAAAATGATGTTACATCGCTTCTGTGTTTATATAAAGACGTTTCACCGATGCTCAAGGTTAACAGTTAGGATGGGAAAAAGCAAAAAACAATGACTTTTGAAATCCTATTAGCATAAAATGATACACACCCCTGTAGTCCCCTCTCTCACCGCTCATTTTTGCGCACGAGAGGGGACGTTTGAGCACAGATTGAAAGTCCCTTCTGCAGCGAAGCCACGTGTGTAAGCGAGAGGGGATTTAGGGGTGTGTCGTTACCCACAATCAGTCCCGCCTTTGGCGGGACCTCCGCTGCGCTTCGGCTTGACACTCGTATTGGATTGCGGTATATTTCTGAGGGCGATTGAGACTTTTAACATTGGTAGAGAAATGAGTGACTTGGCGAAATACGATAGACCATGAACGAAGAACTTTATCCAAAGGTCTATTTATATAGACGAATAGTCCAGAGCAAGCTATTCATTGATGCCAACTTCAGTGAGAATATCGATCTTGACTGCATATCGGAACAAGCATCTTTTTCCAAATTTCATTTTATCCGAATCTTTAAAAAGATTTACGGCAAAGCACCGCATAAATATCTCTCATATGTAAGACTCGAGAAAGCAAAAGAACTTTTGAAGGAGGATATCTCTGTAACCGAGGTCTGTTTTGCGGTAGGATTTGATAGTCTGAGTTCCTTTACAGGTTTATTCAAACGATCGGTAGGACAGACACCATTGGCTTACCAATTACAGCAACACCATCTAAAAGCTGAAACTGCAAGAGCGCCTCTGAAGTTCATCCCCAACTGTTACGCCGGAAGAAAAAATAAATCTAAATAAAGCAATTTTGGAGAAGCAACATCGCAAATCATTGCTTATCTTTTATCATCATTTACAACTTAAGGAGCAAAGCAATGGTTTCACGAATGTCACATGTCAGCGTTTACGTCCTCGATCAGGGCAGCGCTTATGATTTTTATGTAAAAAAGCTCGGTTTTCAGGTACGCACAGACGCCCCCATGGGTCCCAAGATGCGTTGGCTGACGGTTTCTCCACCAGACCAACCCGATCTGGAAATTACGCTTCTACCGATTGTTGAGGGGATGATCTTTACGAAGGAAACAGCCGAGCAAATGCGCAAGCTGGTGAAGAGTGGAACGTTCGGGTTTGGTGTTTTTGAATGCAAGGATATTTATGCTACCTATGAAGAACTCAAAGCAAAAGGTGTTGAGTTTTCTAAAGCTCCGAAAAAGGAGTTTTATGGAATAGAAGCATTATTCAAAGACGATTCCGGGAATTGGTTTTCACTTGGACAAAAGAAATAATCATCTCATTTTATACATTAATAACCAACATTAACAATAGGTAACAAAAATGAACTGGAAAAGATATTGGATTTCAACAGCCGCAGTTTTCGTCGTAGCCAAAGGATTGGTCGCAGCCCTGTTCTTTGCCGTCATATTCGATTTCGTTTATGACAAACCACTACCCGGCGCCAGACCGGAAGGAGAAGAATTTCATGCAGCCGAATTAATCTGCATGATTGCCTGGTCGCTTGCGTTCACCTACATCTATACAAAAGGACACCAAAACAAAGGATGGGCAGAAGGCATAAGGTTCGGTCTCATTGTATGGGTATTCTACTTTATTCCCATGGTTACAGGAGTTTGGGCTTACTTTGAAGTGCCCGCCAATTGGGTGATTGCAGGGTTAGTATCGGGCCTTGCCGAATCGCTTACTGCCGGGCAATTAGTTGCTCTCATCTACAAGTCAAAAACAGTATAAATAAAAAAATCGCTATCTCTATGGAAACAAAAATTCAACTCAAACATCCTGCCGGGAAAAAAGCCGTAAGCATGGACAAAAGCAAGTATGATTCGTTAAAGAAAGTTCTATTGAATCGCCTGAAAACAAAAGGCGAATCAACTCATGCAGAAATTTTACAGTCAATAACCGAAAATTTTAAAAAGAACAAAATAAAATTTGCAGGTTCGATTGAATGGCATATGGAATGGGTGAAATTAGACCTTGAAGCAAGAAAGGTAATCAGACGTGTTCCCAACACGTCTCCGCAAGAGTACGTGATTGTCCAATAGGAAGTACGCATGATGAGCAAGCAAACCGCGGTACTCATAGTAGACGTGCAACTCGGAATGTTCGAGAGTACCACTATTCCTCCCGTCTATGGGGGAAATGAACTTCTTGCACGCATCGCCGCGCTCCTTTCCAAAGCTCGCGCTGCCCAATTGCCAATTTTTTTCATTCAGCACAACGGCGATAAAGGGCATCCACTTGAACCCGGGACTGCTGGCTGGCACATTCATCCAGCGATTGCGCCGAAAGAACGAGATGTTGTTATCCGGAAACTGTCTTCGGACTCATTCAAGGACACACCTCTGCATCATCAGCTCCAAACGCTGGAAGTCGATAGGCTTATTGTTGCAGGAATTCAAACCGAGTTTTGTGTTGACACAACCTGTCGTCGTGCCTTCAGTCTTGGGTACGATATCACCCTTGTCAGCGATGCGCACAGCACGTGGGATACGGACGTTTTATCGGCAGTTCAGATCATCGCACATCATAACAAGACGCTCGGTGGTACGTTCGTCAGATTGAAGAGAGAAAGCGAAATTCAACTCATTGAGTAGGTCAGACATTTGAGCGCTTATGGTCTACGACTCTATTGAGTCGAAGACTTGTAGAGAATGCCTGTCCTACTAGCCACAAGCAATCCCACCATCAGTCGGATGAGACGAGTTGCGCGTTTTCTGGCCAAAAAATGAATAGCCTGATGTCTGATAAGAGCCCTATCGTGACACTCTTCCCAAGAGAATCTCTCAGGACAAGTCCTTCAGCAATTCCAAGACCTTATTGACATAGGAATCCACTGCCTGAGCAAGCTCGGGGGACAGTTCACCAAACCCCTTAAGTCCATTCGGCTTCCCGTCCACCAAGACCTTCCACATATGCGAAGTTCTTACTGTTATGATATGGTCCTCGTCATTGCGAGAAGGTTCGAGGCACAGCTTTCGGAACATCTCTTTGTTGGCTTTCCGCATTTGAGAAATGGTAGCCGATAACCTACCTCGTTCTGGCTGCGAATGCATGAGCTTGATTTGTGTTGTTACATTTCCGTTTCAGAATGATCCAGAAGGTTCTTAGACATCAGCTTCATCAGCAGTGTGTTGATCCTTTCGATGGATCCTCAAGTCTGTTGCCGCAACTCTTGGGCCGATAAAGCTTCATTTTAGTCTACTTTCTTGCTATCTTTCTGGCACTATACCAACGGGTGGTTCCTCCTCTATCGGTTTGGGCAAATTCAATATACTGATGGATCACCCGATTTTCGTTTTACACACAGGCTAAGATGCTACCCCAAAAAAAACGCAACCTTTTTTCCCCTTCACGATTATACTAGTATAAAGGAAGAACATATTATTTTAAATGAAGAAAAGCTACTTAAGGAGATTGAAAATGATCCTCAGAAATTCGGGGAGATCTATGAGGCATTTTATAAAAAGATTTTCGGGTATGTCTTCAGAAGGACCACGAACTATGATGCAGCCAAAGATATTGTGGCTGAGACGTTCCTGAAAGCATACACCGGTATCGGCAAATTCAAGTGGCGCAATATCTCAGTTCTGTACTGGCTTTACAGGATCGCCACAAATGAGCTTAATAAATACTTTAACAGCCGCAAGTATATGCCGGAGTCGTTAAGCAGGATTCATGAGGAGTATGGTGTCGATATAACAGATTATTCAAATGCAGAGACCGAAAGGATACAACTTGAGAAGGACCTTGAAAAGCACCAGGAGTTTATGAGGATAAATGATCTTATTAAAAAGCTCGACATAAAGTATCAGGATGTCATTTCATTAAGATTTTATGAGCAGAAGCCGATTAAGGAAATCGCAATCATCCTCGGCAAGAGAGAAGGAACCATTAAATCTCTTCTCTCCCGGGGCATTAACAAACTAAAAGGAACAATTGCAGGATAACACTATGAAAAAAGAAGATGTCGATACGATGCTCAGCGGAATAGACCCGCCTCATCCTGAAAATATAACGCACCAGCAGGAATTGAAAATTCCCTTGCTCAGCTATAAAAGATCCTCGAGAGCGGGACTATGGCTGCTCGTCCTTCCGGTGATCTATGCCATGACTTGGGTACTGAAATACGAAGTAGTAATATCCTCTCCTTTTCTGGATACCATCCAACACTTCTTCGCTGCTGTTGACAGGAATCCGGTTTTTACGTATTTCATTCCTCTCATTTTCGTTGGGCTACCATTCCTTGCAATGATGATGAGCCTCCTGGCATTCTGCCATTTTACTCATGTGAGGGAAAAGAAAGAATTCCTCATCACCGTTAAAATCCGCCCCTTGAGCATAGCGCTGTTTTTATTTTCATCTGCAATTTTCGTTTTTTTCCTTTTGCCGGATAGGTTGGCATTTTAGTAGGACAATCTTCTCGGATGATGGGCAAAGATATCTTTTTGCCATAAAAGAATCCTGAACTTCAGCCGGGGATAATTCACGATCGATATAAACACAATAACTGATATTCAATTCATCGAGGATATATAATGAATAACCATATGCGTATTCTCACTAATATACTCATTCTTACATTCGGACTTTTGGTCCATACGCTTGCTCAACAAAAAGACGATAAGCAACTTGCCACATACTTTGACAAAATACTGTCTGAGCAATTCAAAACTGATGAAACGGGTGCGACTGCTTTGGTTTCCCGAAACGGACAGATTATTTATAAGAAAGCATTCGGAATGGCTAACCTGGAGTTAAACGTACCCATGCAAGTGGATAATGTTTTCTGGGTTGCCTCTATTGGTAAACAATTTACTGCGGTGGCGATATTGCAATTGATGGAACAGGGAAAATTGAATTTGCAAGATGAAATCACAAAGTTTATTCCCGATTATCCTACACAGGGAAATAAAATCACCATAGAGCATTTGCTGACGCATACATCGGGTATTCATAATTTTTCAGGTATGAAAGACCCTGAAAAGAAGCTAGCATTGGACTGCACACCAAACGAAGTAATTGACTTTTTCAAGAACTTACCGATGCTTTTTGCCCCAGGTACAAAATGGGAATACTGTAATTCAGGCTATTTTTTACTTGGTTATATCATCGAAAAAATTACGGGCAAAACTTATGCGGAATATATTGAAGAAAACTTTTTCAAGCCGCTTGGTATGACCAATTCACTTTACGCTAATGACACACGAATCATTAAAAACAGAGTTGGTGCTTATAGTCATGGTGATAATGGTTTTGAAAACTCCAAACCTCGGAACATTACCCATGTTTACTCGGCAGGTGCAATACAATCAACCGTAGAAGATTTATTCAAATGGCACCAAGCCGTTCATACCTATAAATTGGTAAAAAAAGAAAACCTTGATAAAGCATTTACAAGGTATAAATTGACAGATGGAAAAGAAACGGATTACGGCTATGGCTGGCGTTTGGGCTACGTTTATGAAAGCCCTTCTATTTGGCATGGCGGTCTTATCACTGGTTTTGGAACGACAGAAATTTATTTGCCCAAAGAAGATATCTTTGTAACCGTCTTTTCTAATTGTGATTGCAATTATCCGAGAGAAATTACTTCAAGGTTGGCAGCCCTTGCCAGTGGAAAACCGCATGAATACAAAGAGATGCCCGTAGCAAATGTGATTTTACAAGGATACGAAGGCGTTTATGAAAATGAAAAAGGTCTACAACGAATCATTACTGTGTCAGAAAATAAGTTGTTTTCTCAACTTGGTAGAGGTCCGAAGTCTAATCTAAAAGCGTATCAAAAAGATATATTTTTCTCTGATGATGCAATGCTAACGATGGAGTTTTCAAGAAATAAAAAGGGTGAAATTGATAAATTAACAAGCAAAAAACCGGACGGAAACGAGGTTTGGAATAAAACCAATAAACCTATCCCGGACTCTAACGGAATAAAAGTAGATGAAAAGATATTGGAAACTTACGTTGGTGAATATGAAATTCCATCTGTATTCACTTTTGCGGTCACCAAAGAGCAAGACCGACTTTTCGTACAAGCCACAGGACAGGAGCAATTTGAAATTTTTGCCGACACTGAAAATAAATTCTTTACGAAAGTTAACGATGCTCAATTGGAATTTGTCAAAGACGATTCGGGCAAGGTAACAAAATCAATTTTGAATCAAGGTGGAAGAACAACGGATGCGAAGAAGATAAAGTAGAATCACACTATGGAAGAAAAAATGAACTCAAACATTAAGAACGCTGCAACTTCGCCACAAATTTATGCAAGAATTGGTGGGGCGCTATATCTGATTATCATAGTTGTTGGTATCTTCGCTGAGATGTTTGTTAGATCCAAACTTATTGTGTCAGAAGACGCAACATCTACAGCCAATAATATAATGGCTTCTGAGCAGCTATGGCGCATAGGTTTTGCCGGTTCACTAATAATGCTTGTGTGTGCTATTCCTTTAGCGCTCATCATGTATGTTTTACTGAGGCCGGTAAGCAGAAATATTGCTTTGCTTGCAGTGTTTTTCAATTTGGTGTCAATCGCAGTTGAGGCACTCAACAACCTGAATATGTTTGCAGCATTGTTCCCTCTGGGGAGTTCGGATTATCTAAACGCATTTGAACCACAGCAGTTACATGTTCTGGCGTATCATTCTCTCAAGATGCATGCATCCGGCTATAACATCAGCCTCATATTTTTTGGCATGAATTGTCTTTTTTTGGGGTATCTGATTTTTAAATCGGGTTTCTTCCCAAAGATTCTTGGCGTATTACTGATAATTTGTGCCTTATGTTATGTAACGAATAGTTTTGCATGGTTCTTTGCTCCAAAATTCGCAGCAATGTTAATCCCTGGAATTCTGGTGCCTTGCTTTATTGCAGAAGTGTCTGTTTGCCTATGGCTCATGGTGAAGGGTGTAAACGTAGTGAAATGGAATGAGAAAGGACGCCTGACGGGGGTTAGCGGCGTGTAGCCAGCCATCACCCAACACCTCTCCACAAGAGTACATGATTACCTGACGCCAGAGCAGAAAGGCAGGGAGGCATGTCCTACTAGTTACAATCAATCCCGATTAAGGTAAGACTTTCCCAGTCCGTCCCGCCTTCGGCGGGATTTTCGCTGCGCTACAACTTGACACTTGTTTTGGATTGCGGTATATTTGCTCAGAACGATTGATGCTTTTCACGATTGGTAGGTAAACAAGGGACTTGGCAAAACGAGATAACCAATGCTTATCGAAGTAAATTTTATCTACAAAAAAAATACACGCAAGGCAACGGTCATTCCTATTCGGGAAGATATACACAATGCGTTAAGCCAGTAGTTATGCGCAATGCAAACATAGAAAGACATACAATGTTTTTCAATATTTCGGATTTATAAAATGAAAACAAATATCGTGACTCTTTTCCTCGCATTGACCTTGATCGGCTGCGCTGCGGTTCTAAATGATACTTTTTTAAGGGTCGATGAAAATAATTCGTCTTGGCAGCGAGTCTATCGAGACAATACCTCTGAATATTATGCTATGCGTTTTGAAGCTAGCGGTATCAAACTTGATTGCTCTAAAGAACTATTCCTTGATCGTTATTTTTTTACTTTTGGGCCTATCTTCGTTCCTGTCATTCCAAATGTATTCAGGATTTTCTCACCAAGTTCAGGTTGGAGTAATGAAATGGTTCAGATTAATCTTTACGTTGAAAACTCATCGGACGGTACCCTTTATTGATCTTTCTCAATTGAAGCTCATTGCGCCATCCATAGGCTCACGCAAACCAATTTCTATCAACCATTATAACGTTGATTCGGCTCGCGCAATTCATCATATCCAGAGTGACTCATCAATGATCCTCAACTTAGAACGTGGAATAACTTCATGCGCAATAGGTTTCGACATAAGCATTCATGACTTACTTTCGTCAACAGACACAGCGCTGATTTCATTTCCATCAATTCATCTGATGGATACATTACTGCAACCTAGTCAGTTATTATATGTAAGGTCGTCACGCTTACGCTATGCTCCTATGCTAACAAATTAAATTATGTTTGCACTGCGCTTAACACGCGGCACAATCTCTACTCTACCTACTTCCCCTTCTTCAAGTACACACTCCCGTTGATCGTCTCGATGCGGATTTTATGTTTGCCGCCGTTGATGGCGCCTGTGCCGTAGATATATTTACGGGGTGTTCCGGCGCTGTAGTCCCACTCTTTTGTGCGCTCTTGCTTGAGGTCGAAGTCGCTCTCGATGGTATTTGCCTTGCTGTCATACCAGGAGTTTTTTGTGTAGGCAAGCGTGATATCGACATCCATCGAAAGCCCGGCGGGAACCGTGAGCGTGATATCTCCGCCTTTGGAGGAAATTGTAACGTCCCGTTTTCCCTCAGAAGGATTGCCGATCATCGTCACGTCCACGTCGCCACCCATCGTCTCGGCACGAACCCACCCGTCGACCTTATCGATAGTAATATCTCCCCCCATCGTTTTTGCTTTCGCAAAGTTGGTAGCAGAGTGAATGCGAACATCCCCGCCCATGGTCGATACATCAGCCCCGTGCGGCGCATCGCTCACGTTGATCTCGCCGCCCATCGTCGAAATCTTTACTACGCTACCTGTGCTGGAGCCGGAGCGATCGGTAACGTTACGGTAGATAATCGCGCCGCCCATGGAGTGTCCGTTGACGTTTCCGGTGACATCTTCCAGCAGTACTTTTCCTCCGTTGGTCTTCACTTCTCCATCGACATCGGATTTTGTGAGTGTGACTTTCCCACCCATGGTATGGAAGTTAACCTTGCCCTTCAATTGCGTCAGCTCCAGCGCACCACCCATCGTTGTACCGGCTAAATCGCCCTCGACATTACTGATAACGAAGTCGCCCCCTTTCGAATCGAGTTCGAGGTTGAATTTTTTCGGCACACTGACTTCAAACCGCAGCGAGGTGCTGTGATTTCTTCTTCTTCCTTCATAGCGCGATGAGATTGAGACGCCCGACGTCGTCTCATCGATATCGACCTTGCACTTTTCATCGTCACGACCTTTGAAGTACACATCGACACTCACCACGTCCTTATCCCAGCCGGCAATGGTGATATCGCCGCCGGTATTGAGATTTACCTGAAGTGTTTTTCCGGAAGCGACCTTTATTTCCTTGTGAAGATCGGCAGCGAAAACTCCTCCGATACAAAAGACGATGGAAAGTAATATTCTTATATACTGTTTCATACTATGCTCCTGTTATTAAAATATTTATGAACTAACCCTAATCTGCAATCCGAAATCCGAAATCCCAGAAGGCTGGGAGGGAGCTAAGCTCCCGACCAACTGCCGCAAGGTCGGGAGTAGAACTCCCTCCCAACAGAGTGACCCCTAACCTCTAACCTGAAACCTCTTACAAGCTCCACCAATAGCTCAGCTTCACTAAGAAAATATTATCGGGCTTTGCATCGAACAAGCGGCTCATGGAGTTTTGGAATTGCAGCTCGCCGATGTTCTCAACATCACTGCGGCTCTGCGTCCATACAAAATACACTGTCGAGCCGGAGAAATACTCCCACCGCAACACCGCATTACCGCGAATCGACTTGAAATTGAAATTTGGATTGTAAAGTGGAATCTCTGGTGCAGGTCCACCGCCATCTGGATCGGCAACGAAGTTCACATCATCAAATGTCGATGCGCCGTCGCCGTAGCGGTTGAATGCATACGTTTTTGGCCGGGCAAGTTCTTTGAAATTGACGTAATCGCCCGCAGAGATGAGCGGCTGGATGTACATCTGTAAGCTCAACGTCGGCGTGAATGTCCAATTAAGTCGTATGCCCGCTGAAACCGTATTCTGGCTCAACTCCGCAAAAACGTAGCGCTTGCCAAATGTTTCGGTGGCGAGCTGGTCATCGTATGTGCCGACGTACTGGGAGTTTTCGAATGTATGACCGAACTCCGGGCTGACACTTAAAGAAATGTTCGTTGCCGGTTGCCACTCAATCGTAACCCAGGCGCTCCATTGCCGTTCCCAATCTGTTTGATAGGTGTTCCAACCCGGGTAGAAAACAACATCACTGTTTTGGTTTGTGCGCGTGAAAATACCGATTTGGTATCCGGGAGGATTGATGGTGAGAGGACCGCCGCGTGTTCTTCTGTTGTTGAATGTTTCCGGGTTGTAGGCGAAGTTCCAGTCGACCGACCAGAAGTTCGGAAACTGGATGTAGCCGAAATGGAAATATCCATTCCACACGATGTTTCCGCCGAAGTCGTAGCTGCGAAATGTCGAGCCGCCAAGCTCGATGTAGCGATAAAAGTCTTTTGGCTCTGTCCACCGGTAGCTTGCGACGACATGACCGTTGAGTATATCGCTGCGAGAGAGAAACCCGATATCGTTGACATTGAACTTCGGATCGATGAAGCCGAAGGCGGCGTTCATATAGAAGTTTCCTTTTTGTTTATTGAGCCGGAACCTCCCGTTGTAACCTACCATCGAGGTTGCTGCGCTATCGAGACGAACGTGGCTTGCATCGGGCCGCTGAAAATAGTGCTGTGAGTTTTGTTGAAGGTTCATCATTCTAGTCTGGCTTCCGGCGACACGTGACATTGCCACATATCCCGCGAGCACCCATGTTTTTTCAGAATCAAGCGCCGTCCAGCCATCCACACCGAATGTCAGTCCGCTGCTGTTAATTTCGTCTCTTAAACGATCATCGCTGAAGCTTCGTGCTGCGAGCGTCGACATAAAGCCAAGTGCCTGCGTACCTTGATTAAATTCTTTTTGTGCTCGCGCAACTCCGTAGTATGTTAACGGCTCGACCTCGGTGCGTGAGCGCTGGTTATTTGTTTGCAGTTCTGCATACTCGCGTCCAGTGACTGCCTGAATCGTTCCGACGTTCCAGCTATCGCCGAGTTTGCCGCTCACCTTCGTTGCGCCGAGAATGTCCGTACCCGAAGGAATTTCTGCAAAATCCGCCGAAGGTATGCTTCCCTGCGGTGACCGACCGATGCGGCGGGAATAGAGAAAATTAGCATTAGGGAAATTGAAACTCCAGTTGTTATTTGTCCCGCCGTTTCCAAAGCTGAAGATCGATGAACCCTCGATAAAGAATGGGCGCTTCTCATTAAAGAATGACTCGACATCGCTTAAATTCACAACCGCCGGATCAACTTCCACTTGTCCGAAGTCAGGGTTGATGGTGGCGTTGAGTGTGAGATTACTGCCGAGTCCGTACTTGATATCGGCACCGATGCGCGGTGTGTATTTCGATCCAGTGATGAATGGGTCGCCAGCCGAGTGCTGTAGAAATTCCGCCTTCGTGGTGATGTAGGGAAGAATTTCTAATTGCTGCGGAGGCGTGATGTTTTCGATTCCTACAAGATCAACGAACCGCGAGACGAAACCGCTTCCGTTCTTCGGTGTGAACACGACAAAGTCGCGCTCGTTCCTTCGTGAAATATCCCGACTGAAATTGATGCCCCACACATGGCTTGCAGCATTTTGAAAACGAAGCTGAGAGTATGGAATGCGCAGTTCGGCGGTCCAGCCTTCATTGTCTTTGTTCACTTTGCCTTGCCATACGCCATCCCACGAATCATCATCCCAATCATCGTTGAGCAGTACGCCATCGTAAAATGTCCCGGCGGCATTCAGTGAAAAATAATATCCCGTGCGTTTATCATGATAAGAATCAATGTAGACGTTAAACCGGTCGGCGCTGACGAAGACATCTTTTCTGCCAAGCCGTGCAGTAATGGAATCCGGTGTATCGTACATCCGTGCGCCGACGTAGAGCGCGGCGTCATCGTAGGCAACACGTACGATCGTCTTTTGCGATGGCTGACCGCCTTCGACCGGCTCGCGCTGGGTAAATGTGGAAACGCCAAAATTATTTTGCCAGATAGATTCAGTCAGATTACCATCGATGGTGACGGACTCGCTGAGTCTGACGGCACGGACGTCGATCTTCGGGGCAGTAATCGAATCGGGAAGCTCTGCATATGCAAAACTTGTCAGCATAAGGAACAATGTTATCAACGTTTTCATAGATATCTCCAGTTACAATAAAATGCGACGGTTAGTATACGGAATTAGACTTACAATGTTAGGAAAAAGTTGGGGGAGAACAGATGACAGATTGCGGATTTCAGTTTACAGATGGTTGATGATGTAGAATACCAATAAAAATGCCGATCTTGCGACCGGCATCTTCCATAGGAGGAGGGTTAGGAGGGGGTTCATTATCGTTTCTTTTTCTTAGACTTCCATTTAACTTTAACATCATACGCGCGTGATTCCGGCTTGAGTATTTCAATGTTGCCCATGCTTGCTTCAAGGGTAATTGTTTGACCGCCGCCATTCAATGTGTATGTCGCCCGTACTTCTCGACCAGGACCAACGCGATCATAAGTATCTTCCTTGTAATCCGAGGAAATAATGTCTTCATCGTAGTCTCTCCACGATCCTAAGTACTGCCTTCGGTTGCGTGCGGTAATTGTCGCTTTTGCCTTTTCTGAAATATACAAATGCAGATCACCAACAGAGGTAACAAGTTTACTCTTTTTCGTGCCGGAGGGAATCAGCAAGACATCGATGTTTCCCGCAGATGTTCTTGCATCGATAGATCCGACAATACTATCTGCATGAATGTCTCCTCCTGCGGTCTTGGCAATAACTGAACCGTTTGCGCTTTTCAAATGAATATTGCCGCCAGCAGTATTCAGCGAGGCATTTCCGCCAACGCGTTCCAGGTAGATATCTCCTCCGGATGTCGATACAACGGCATCATCACCAACATCACCGATCTGTACATTGCCACCGGATGTCTCAGCCAATAAATTTTTCCCTGCGCGTTCGATGATAATATCACCGCCCAACGTTTGAACTTCTGTGACACCAGTAACAATACCAACATGGATATTACCGCCGGACGTGCTTAATGTGAGATCGCCTTTGATATTCTCCGTCATGATATCACCGCCCGATGACTCTAAATAGACTTTCCCTTCGACAGAACCAATGCCGATGTTTCCGCCGGACGTTTGTGCTTCCACGGTTCCCACAACGTTACCGTTAATGGTAATATCGCCGGCGGAAGTTTCAAGCTGTACATTGAATTGTACCGGCATACTGACTTCTATATCTACTTCGCCCCAACCCGGGGGTCTAAAGTTTTCCCTTGTTGTAATTCGGATTGTATTTTCTTTTTGCCGAATACGAATGGCTGAATAATCATTATCTTCATCCGCCTCATCCGAGGATACATGAACAGCCACCTCGTTCTTTTCCCACGTTTTTATATGAATTGCTCCGATATTCACAGAAACATCCAGCGTACCGCCTTTACTCACGGGGAACGATTTTGTTTGTTCACCGGTCTTTTCGTGAGCGCTCGTGGTGAGCGAACATACAAGCAAATATATTACGATAATGATGGTCTGAGTAACGTACTTCATTGATTGATCTCCTGTAAGACAGTTTTCGCACGAATGCGAACGTATGGGTTGTTATCCGATTTCATTTTTTCTTTAAAAATACTGAGCAAGTCTTGATCAAAAGCAATATTTTTCGCGCTTCCGGCTTTGAGCGCATTAATTGCAGCAATGCGTATTGCTGAATTGGAATCATGCGTTAAAGCTTCCATGAATGTTTTCTTGATTTCATTATCGAATGGAAATTTTTGGAGCGCTTCCAGAGCTTCCTTTCGTACGCCGGGGTTATCATCTGACTGGAGGGCAGTGATAAGAACTCGCTTCACTTCGTCATCGGGGCGAACGGCGCTCTCCGATGCCATAGCATTCACGCTTCGTAGGCGGGTTCCCGGGTTCTGCGCGTTTAATAAAGCGTATGATAGCACCTGTTGAATTTGCGGGTCGTTGACCTTGCCCTTCATGTGCATCGGCATGACCGCATCGAAAGAAAACTCCACATCGCCGTCGCGCGGGTCTGAGTCGATAAACTTCACGTTACTGATTTGTCCTCCCTCAGGCAACAGTGGTCGTTCTTGGCTCGCAGCCGGTTGAACATGTTGTTCCTGTTGCGTTACTATTGGCGTCGTGGGCAACTTAAATGCAAAGTATCCTACAAATAATCCTATTGCTATCATAAGTACACCGCCCAAAGCAACTTTGTATGTCTGTGTTGTAGATTCCGTTACAAAGGTCGTTAATCGATTCCACCACGATTGTTGTGTCCGTACATCTCTCAATGCAGAATGTAATCCCATACGTGCTTCGCTTAACAGGCGATCGCTTGCTTCGACAGGTGTGTATTGTGCAAGCACGCCGTGAAGTTTTTTCAGTTCATCGAAGAACGAACGGCACTCTGCACAGCTTAGCATATGTGCTTCAGCTTCCTCGCGTGCAGGACCTGCGAGTTCTTCGTAGAATAACAATTCGATGTGTTCTTTATAGTGTTCATGATTCATACTATACTCCTTATTCGTAAAGATCTTTTAACTGTGACCGCAGCCGTTGGGTTGCGGTAAAAAGATGTTTTTTCACTGTTCCTTCAGAGGTGTTGATCATATCGGCAATTTCTCTGAGTTTATATCCTTCATAATGCTTCAGCGTGAAGACGAGCTTCTGTTGCGCCGAAAGTGCATTCATTGCCTGATGTACGCGTGATGATATTTCCATATTCAATGTATGTTGATCCGATGTATGCTCGCTAATGCCGAGTGCGCCATGATCGCCCGCGTCGTTTCCATCATGGTCATGGCTGTGCATATGATGGGTGTGCTTCTTCCGTCGTGCGCCATGTGTAAGGCACACGTTGGTGGTGATCCGATAGAGCCATGTTGAGAACTCGCTGCGTGCCTGAAATTTCTTCAGCCCGCGGTACACCCGCACAAACACTTCCTGATAAATATCCTTCGCATCTTCCGCTTGATTCACATAGCGTGCTGCGATGGAGAGGACTTGCTTATCGTACCGGTACACAAGCTCGTCGAACGCCGCTCGATTTCCCTGTTGTGCTTCTCGAATCACATCAGTATCAGTGAGAGAAGTTAATGAAGCCATTCAGTATATTAGACTTGTTGTTGGTGAAAAGGTTGAGGGTTTGGCTAAAAGGTAGGGAAAATAGAAGTAGTTTTCAATTTTAATGAGCTCCCTTAAGCTCTGTTCTCTCTGTGGCGAAATAATTCTCACCACGGAGTCACGGAAAATACCGAGGTATATCAGTTAATCTTCAATAATGGTCGAAATGCTACCAACCCCAGCACCGGTCCAATCATCAGCAAGGTAAAGATAAATTCAGACGCAACGAGGTGTGAGAGATACGAAGTTAATTGTATGCTCACTATCGTAATCGCAAAGCCAATGCAATTGCCAATCGTGAGCGCGGAGCCAACTAATTCTTTTGGTGCATCACTAGCAATCAGCGCTGAGAATTGCGGCGAGTCGCCAACGACAACTATTCCCCAGAGGAGGAGCAATCCTAAAAATACTTCTGTTGGCAACTGAAATAAGAGAGGCGAGCATAAACACAAGAGTCCAGAACACAACATCTGCACCCACGCGACTTTGGCACTGCCAATCCGCTTTGAAATAATTCCTCCTCCAACACAGCCAATACTTCCCGCAGCAATAATGGCAAACGACCATAAGGAGATATTCAAACTTCCGCTCAGATTTGCAGCCGCATACGCAGAAAGCACAAAAGGCAAAAAAGTATAAAAGGTGTACAATTCCCACATGTGTCCAAAATACCCGAACGTAGCTGCACGAAGTTCTTTTGACCGAAAGATCATTGCCAATGCTCTACGGCTAAACGGCGTGCCTTTGGTGAGATATGAACCATCGGGAACAAGCAGTGCCATCAGTACGCCGCCACTCGCAGCGACAATCGAGATAGTAAGCATCACTGATTCCCATTGTACATCATGGCTGAGACTTCTCAAGAAATGAGGGAATGACGTCCCTACCACAAGTGCGCCGACGAGAAATCCCAATGCATTACCGAGTCCTTCACGATACCAACCGGAAGCAATTTTCATCCCGATAGGATAGATGCCAGCCAGGCAAACGCCGACAAGGGATCTCAATATCAACAAACTTGTGAAGTTATCGGCAAACAAATAAAAGGAAAAGTTAAACAAGGCACCAAGCAGTGAGCACACAAAGAATATTATTCTTGGCGAATAACGGTCGGAGATAGTAAAAAATGCAAAGGCGAGTGTGCCTGTAATGAATCCGAGTTGTACGGAAGATGTCATATAACTGATTGCATCTACGGGTAATCCCCAAATACGTTGGAGATCGGAAAGTACTGCATTACTTGCAAACCAGAGAGAAGTTCCTGCAAACTGAGAGATAACAATAACGGGAAGGATATAAAACGGGCGACGTTCCGCCCCGTCGTCGATCATGCTTTGTTACGTTTGACGACAAGCATCGTCATATCGTCCGATTGGGGCCAATTGCCGGCGTGAGCTTTTGCCGCTGCCACAACTTTGTCAATCACTTCCATTGCAGAGAGCGTTCGACACCCGCCTAGCAGTTCACCAAGTCTCGCGTCTGAATAAAGCTCTTGATTAGCATTCATAGCTTCGGGGATGCCGTCAGAATAAATGATAAGCATATCACCCGGTTCCATGGTAACTATTTCTTCCTCATACGGAAAGGTCTCCATGACACTGAGTACGATTCCCCCAGTTTTTAATCTCCGAGGTTCTTTTCCCTCGGAAAGTAAATATGGATTGTCATGCCCGGCATTGCAAAAACGGAGTTCATTGCGTTTTATGTCAAGAATGCCGTAAAAAAGTGTAACGAATTTCTCATCACTCGTACTCAGGTAGAGCAAGGTATTTGACCGCTCAATACATTCCTTCGCTGAAGATGCAAGCAGAGTTTGGCCTCGTAGTGTTGCTTGGGTATTAGCCATCAAAAGCGAAGCCGGGAGTCCTTTACCCGAGACATCGCCAAGACAGACTGCCATTTTATGATCATTCATTGGAATGAAGTCGAAATAATCGCCGCCTACCAGTTGGGCAGGAATACTTTTGCCTGCGATTTCATACCCGGGAACTTCCGGAGCTTTTTTCGGCAGCAGATCAGTTTGAATTTTTGATGCAAGTTTCACTTGCTCTTGCATTGTGGTCAATGATTTCTCGGTTTCGTACAGTCGTGCATTTTCAAGAATTTGCCCGGACTGCGCTGCTATGATGGATAACAAGCGTTGGTCGTCTTGCGTAAAATCAGTTTTGTCTTTTTTGTTAAAAATAGCAAGAATGCCAATCAATTTATTTTTTACCAACAGTGGTACACAGAGCAGCGACCGTTGTTCCCCCTCTGCTTTAACCCCGGAAAATCGCGGATCGTTCGTTATATCATTTGAAAGCAACGGCTTCTTATTGATCATCATCCAGCCGAGAATGTTCTGATGGATGTGGAATTGCTGGTGGTCTGATGTTGACTGAGCGCGAATCAACGTTTTCATCTCTGTTGGCGCCTGTTCATCAACGAGGGTGATCATTCCCTGTTGTCCGTGCACCGCCTTTACCGAGCGCTTAACCACATTTTCGATGACCAAGTCAAGATTCATGGTCGAGCTGATAACCCGGGCAAGCTCATTGAGAATGGAAAGTTCTTCTACGGCTTTGCGTAGCCGCAGATTTTCCTCTTGTAATTGTGAAAGTTGTTCCATAATAATAATTGCGTATACTTTCAGTTCGGCGTGTTGCTTCGAGTGTATTGAGCACTAATGTAGAGAATGACGGAGTAAAATACAAACCTACAAAGCAGCCGAGGGTACAACCGCTCGATATATACGTACTATGTCGTCAGTCATTCGTTCGATTGTAAATTGTTGTAATAATTTTTCGCGGCTATTGCGAGCCATGCTTATTCTTAGAGACGTGTTATCTATCAGTAATCGCAAACGGTCAGACAGAGCACTTGCGTTACGTTCTGCAACGACAAATCCATTGCTTTCTTCATCAACCATGTACGGAACATCCCCCACGCGTGTTACAACCACAGGAAGTTCCTGTGCCAAGGCTTGTAATACTGCAAATGGAAATGTCTCACCACCGCCCTCAACAGAAGCATGTGCATATATATCAAATGCTGAATAGAACGCTTGTAAATTATCTCGAAAGCCTGCAAAGATAATATTCTCCTGAATGTTTAATGAACGGGCGGTTTGTAATAGAGAGGTATGAAGTTCCCCATCGCCGACTAAGACGAGCTTCACATTTGGATATGAGGGAGAGAGTTTAGCAAATGCTTGTAGTAAATACTCGTGCCCTTTCATAGGTACTAATCTGGCAACGTTGCCGATAACAACATCGTACTCGCTGAATCCAAACTCCTGACGAATATGCTGGCGAAGCATTGTGTCCCTCTGCATAGATCCCGGATCGACACCGAGATGAACGACAGAAATTTTCGAAGAAGAAATTCCATCCTTATTGCTAAGAATATCCTTCACGCAAAATCCGTCAACGATAAATTGATCCGTGCACATGTTGTTGCGCAACCATTGTGTAAGATTATGTTGAATTGAATGAAAACTATGCACATTCGTTACGTGCGTTATTCCCGCCAGCTTTGCGGCAAACGCTCCTGCCGTTCTATCATAATTGCTGTTGGAATGAAGGATTTGAATCTTATAATGATGAATAATGTTTTTTAATTGTACAATAATCTTTACCAGCGCACCTCGAGAAGGAAAATCGATGGGGATAACCTTGATATTGGCATCTTCACATTTTGATTTCAACAGATTGTCCGGCTTACAGGAAACCCACACATTGTGCCCGCGTTTCTGCAACGCTTTTGCGAGTTCGAGGACGTAATACTCGCCGCCGCCATAGATATCTGTAGAATTTGTAAGAAGTATATTGAATGCCATCGGGATGAATGTACGTAAATCATCCTCGTTCTCAAAATAAAAAAGGCGTCCCGCAATGCGCGGGACGCCTTAGACAAAGTTTATGTCTCTCAAGCCGCTGGTGCTGATTTTTTACCAAACACCGAAGCAACGATAATACCAAGGATGATATACTGAATCACGCCATAGCAAAACCACTGAAGTGCTAGCGCGTAGGGAATAGGCATTGCAGCATATGTATCGTATGCCATTGGAATGGACATCAGCATGCCAACATAGAACCCATACCGCACCCCTTCTCCCAGTCCCTTTCCTTCACAACCTTTGGAAAAAATTAATGTGAAGAAGTAAGATGCAATAAATGCTGTTACGAAATGTATCCACATTTTTTGCTCTGTTTCGGGTCGCACCATGCTTGCCATGGACGCAGATCTGTATGTCTCACCAAGAAGGACTTCATGAATAATGAAGTTAGTCGCAACCATAGCAACAAAGACGACGATAAATCCAACCCAAACCTTTTTATTCATACTTTCTCCTATGAAAGTGAATAATTTAGTGAATTAAGGTACAAATTCGCATACATGCTACAAAAGAAAACAATAAAAGTCAATATTAACGATGCTGAGGATATTGCCCTGAATTTTTTTAGGTGAGATGAGAATATGCCAAGTCAAGATTCATAGAAGGAGGGTCGTCTCCCGTTGAATAAATCGTTGTGCTCATTGATTCTCTTGTTTGCAGCAAGTGAAAGATCAACATCTGCTACGGCAACTCCCGTCGCTGTTTCACCGAGACGTTGGAGAATTTCACCGCGGTATGAAACGATTTCACTTTTACCGATATATTTGAGCGTAACGGTTCCTCGAGCTTCCTCACCGATACGGTTTGCCGTTGCCGCAAAGATGCGGTTTTCCAGGCATCGTGTTACCATAGCATCCGGACAATACGGCATGACAAGGTTTGACGGGTGTGCGATAAGCTGTGCGCCTCTCAGTGCAAGCGTGCGTGCACTCTCCGGATACATCCAATCAAAGCAAATCATCATCCCGATCTTTCCGAAAGGTAAATCGAATACCGGAAAACCAAGATCGCCGGGCGCGAAAAATAGATTCTCTCTATCGAAGAGATGAATTTTCCGATACATACCGACCAAGCCCGATGGACCTAGCATAGCCGAAGAGTTGTAGAGACAATCTGCTTTTTCTGCAAAACCATAAACTATGTAACAGGATTTCTTCTTCGCAAAGCCAGCCATCGACTGATACGTAGCACCCGATGTAGTTTCTGCAAGTGATTCGGCTTCATTCTTGTCGATAAAGTTATATCCGGTGTTAAACAGTTCGGGAAGCACGTACAAATCAGCATCGACTGTTTCCATCATTGCTAATGCCTGACATATATTGGGTTTAACCGCTCCAAAAACCGGGTTTGTTTGAACGATAGCGATCTTCATAATTCCTAAAATACGACTTCTTTTTGGCAGTTTCAAGAATAATCAGCGAAGGTATTGATACTTATTTAAAAACTATGTACATTACTTTCAACAAATAACAGTACACCGTTATGGTCTCTAAAGAATAGCAGTGCAGCGTTAAAAGTTTCACGCTTTTCCCTCAGAGATCGCTTGCGATACACCTGCTGATGTACCCGTTACAAACCCCATCGTGGTTAGAGTCACCAGCAACAGATGATCGAAAGATGGTTTGGCAATGCATGGATGCAAATTTGTGCATACCAGGATTATCGGCGTACACCGTGCCGACGGTTTGTCGGGTTAACATTATTCAAGGAGTAATTCATGGAACAAGGTACAGTGAAGTGGTTCAACGGATCCAAAGGCTACGGATTCATCGCGCGCGCTCAGGGCGAAGATGTGTTCGTGCACTTTAAGTCGATCACCATGGAGGGATTCAAAACCCTCAATGAGGGCGACAAAGTCCAATTCGACGTTGAGCAGGGACCAAAAGGACTGCAGGCGTTGAACGTGAAACGCGTCTAAGTGTTTCGATATTATAACCGAATCCCGTTTCGAACATATCGGAACGGGATTGTTATTTATATGCTGTATTTATCGATGATATGCTGTGGCACATGTTCAGCGCGCCCCGTCTTGATGTTGATCATCGTGTAAACGAATTGTCCCCCGGCAGAAATCTTGGGCGGCTCCTTTTTATAGATTTCGAAATGGACAGTTACTTCTGAGCCATTGATAGCATGAATCCATGTCCGAACAATCATTGCATCGCCAAGCACAAGCGGACGCTTAAACTGAATACTACACACTTTCACAACCCAGTTCATTCCCATCGCGAGAAACTCATCCATCGACATCTTGTAACAACGCTTCATCTGGTCATATCTGGCTGCCAACACGTAATCGAGATATTTCGAGTTATGAACGTGATTGTTCATATCGATATCGTCCGGGCGAACTATAAGTTCTGTTTCGAATCGAGAATATTTCATGATGGTCTTTTTATAACAAGAAATAGAAACTAGAATAGATAAATACCAACAAGGACTTGAAAAAAACGCGATGGGATATTAATAATTAAAGCCCCTGAATTGGTGTTGAATTTATATTCTTGATCAGTGTAAAGATAACGAATGCCAACATCTACAACTTCGAAGCTTTTTATTCCAGCGTTAGCGCCCATTGCCGTACCTAATCCGTTTTTCTGAGGAGGGTTTTTCTGTTCGATGATAGAGACTCCTATGGACCCGCCAAAATATAATGAAGACCAAAAGGAATTATCAAGATGTATCAAATATTGAGGCCCTAAAGTAACAGAATAATATTGTACAGAGTAATCGCTATTTTTTATACCAAGATTTTGGAACGTAACGTTTCCTACAGCTCCAAAGCCATTCTCTGTGGGAAGTCGATAAAAATCAATATTGCCACAATAGCCTGAGGACAAAATGTTTGAAAGATCGTTAAGTGGAAGAGTAATACCACCGTGTACCTTAATTCCAACTGCATGAGCTGAGTCAGCCTGCTGCCCTAAGCAAATGCTTTGATATAAAAGTACACTAAAACAAAGTAATGCCATCGTTTTCATATTTTCCTCTTCTATTAAAGGTTATGCACAATTCATTTTTTCTCTGTAGGCTTCAAAATCACCGCAGGCACTTCCAAATTTTTCACAGTTGAGTTAAATGCAGCCAAATCACTCTCCACAATTTTTTTGTATTTAGCAATCTGAGAATCTAACTTCACTGAAAGCTCATCGAAAACATCGTATGCCTGCTTTGTTGGTTTTGTATCAGCGCTGGAGGCAATACCAGACAAGGAAGCGATCTTGTCGTTAAGCTTAATAGGATAATTCAGTGCATCCTGACTGCTCTTGATCTTTACCTGAATAATCTCTTCTTCAACTTTTTTCAATTGCTCGTTTAATTTTTTTGCTGTTGCAGATATCGTATCTTTATTCGGATGTTTTTCAAGTCGTTTTACCAAGTCATCCGTCTGTTTCCGTATATCGCGAATCGTATTGACTGCTTCATGCGCTTCTGATACTTTATCTCGTACTTTGATGAGAAAGTCAAACTGTTCCTGAAATTCTTCTTGCGTCGTTTGAACTCGTGGATCCTTTTTGATTTCGAACGACTGTGTCCAATTTCTGGTACCAACATTCAAGCGTACTTGGTATTTCCCTGGTGATGCTGTTGGTCCATCTGTTGTTCCGCCCCACATGATAGCTCCCGGAACTTTTGTAGCATCGGGGTAGCGCATATTCCACACAAAACGATTCATACCGGTATCAACAGAGGCTTTCGGTCCGTCATCACCAGCGCCCGCAACTTGTTGATCTCCACCATCGCTGCCCTCTTTTTTCTCTTGCTTGCCAATGAATGATTTAATAAGCGTACCCTTATCATCAAGAAACTCCAACTTTAATGTATCCTTGTCTTTTGGCTTGTGTTGCAAAACGTAATTGACAACGACACCGTTCGGTGGATTTTTACCGACTGCAAGTCCCGGGCGATCAAATGAAAAACCGCCAACACGATACGTGTCTCGAGGTTTGTAAAGAATTACATCGGACTTCACAAATTGTTCGTTAAGCTGGTGAAGAGGTGTGAGGTTATCAAGAATCCAGAAAGAACGACCATGCGTTGCAACGATGATATCCTTCTCTCTTGCCTGAAGTGCAATATCATGAATCGGTGTGACGGGTAGATTTAATTGTAATGGCTGCCAGTTTTCGCCTCCGTCAAACGAAACATGCACACCGCGCTCTGTTCCTGCATAGAGCAAACCGCGTTTATTAGGATCTTCGCGAACGACGTGTGTGAACTCGTAGTCAGGAATTCCTTTGACATTTTTTTTCCAAGATTTCCCGAAATCTGTAGTCTTAAAAATATACGGTTTGACGTCATCAAGTTTGTACCGATTGGCTGCGACAAACGCTGTGCCTGCATCGTGAGACGACGCATCAAGAATGCTGATCATCGACCACGCAGGGAGTTCTTTTGGTGTAACATTCATCCATGTTTTTCCATCATCCTGTGAGACATGAATAATGCCGTCATCCGAGCCAGCCCAAAGGACACCTTTCTGTACTGGTGATTCAGCAAATGTAAAAATAGTGCAGTAGTACTCAACGCTTGTATTGTCCTTTGTTATGGGACCACCGGATGAAAGCAACTTGCTTGTGTCGTTACGGGTAAGGTCCGGACTTATGACTTCCCAGCTCATTCCTTCATTTGTCGATTTGAACACAACATTTGCAGTCACGTAGAGAGTTTTTGGATCGTGTTTCGAAGTAATAATTGGATATGTCCATTGGAAACGGTATCTGGTATCTTTTGCACCGCCTCCCATTGGGTTGTCGGGCCAGGGAGAAATATCCTGCTCTTGTTTTGTCTTGTGGTCATACTTTGATAGGTATCCGCCATAGCTTCCGCCATAAGTGACCGTTGCATCGTTCGGATGTACAGCAATGTAACCGCTCTCGCCGCCTGCTACGCCATACCAATCGGGACGATCGATGCCGAAACCAGTCGTTCGACTTGGGATGCGGACAGTACTGTTATCTTGCTGTGCGCCATAGATGTTATAGGGAAATTCATTATCGACTGTGACATGATAAAACTGCGCTGTTGCAATATCCAGCAATGTCCATGTTTGCCCGCCGTTATACGTAACCGTAGCGCCGCCATCGTTTGCTTCAATCATTCTCATCGGATTATTAGGATCAATCCAGAGATCATGGTTGTCGCCGTGGGGGACAGATATCGTTGATAGTGTCTTTCCTCCATCAACGGATTTGAAGAACTGAACATTGAGGACGTACACACCATCAGAATTTTTCGGATCAGCGTATATGTGCGAGTAATACCATGCCCGCTGACGGATACGACGATCATCAGTCATCTTTGTCCATTTTTTTCCGCCGTCATCAGAACGAAACAATCCACCATCGTCGGCTTCGATGCTTGCCCACACACGATCTGCCTTAACGGGCGAGACAGCTATGCCGATTTTTCCTTTCAGACCTTTAGGAATGCCTTCATTGTTTGTTAAGTCCGTCCATGTATCACCCCCGTCAACTGATTTCCAAAGACTGCTTCCTCTGCCCCCGCTCGACATACTCCACGGGTTACGATGTGCCTGCCAAAGTGCAGCGTAAATGATGCGGGAATTTGTCGGATCGATCATAAGATCGACCGCCCCGGTGCTGTCATTTTTTAAAAGAATATTTTGCCACGATTTTCCACCATCCTTTGAGCGGTACACGCCGCGTTCTTTATTCGGACCGAATGCATGTCCCAATGCAGCAACATACACAATGTTTTCATCTTTAGGATGAACACGAATTTTGCTGATCGTTTGTGCATCTTTCAAGCCGATGAATTTCCATGTTTTACCGGCATCATCAGATTTGTACACTCCTTCGCCGGGCATTGCATTGCCACGAATGCATGCTTCTCCCGTTCCAGCATAAATAACATTCGGATCTGATTCTGCGACCGCAAGTGCGCCGACAATCCCAATCTTCAAATGTCCGTCGGATACATTGATCCATGTGTTGCCTCCGTCTTCGGTTTTCCAGATGCCGCCTCCGGTTGCGCCAAAGTAGAACGTTAATGGCTGATCTTTATGTCCTGCAACGGCGACCGACCTTCCCCCTCTGAACGGCCCGATTTCTCGCCACTGCATCTTGTTGTATAGGGTCGTGTCGTATGTAAAGGGTGTCTTCGACTGAGTAAATGACGGCTGATGTAGTATTACTAAGATGAGTACAAATAACATCGACCGATACATAAAGCTTTGAGCAAGCATGACAGTGCATCCTATAAGGTTGTGTAATAAGAGATTTGAGTGAGTGGGTGAATATAGGAAAGTTTTCGGTAAACGAAAAACTTTATACGATGGGTGCCCGGGACAGGACTTGAACCTGCATGCCCTTGCGAGCACTAGCTCCTGAAGCTAGCGTGTCTGCCAATTTCACCACCCGGGCAAGGAAAGTTGTTAGTGATGGAGCGAAGATGATGTGGTAAAAATGTACGAATTCTGTGAATGAATTCCAAAGCAATACATGATCACTTGTTCTTGACAAGCTCAATGTACTCAGGCTCGTTCCGAATACTGTCGAGATCTGTGTCCCGTGCCAACCACTCAAAGTTCGCATAACCGGCAGTGATTGCATTTTTGAGTGCCTCGATAGCGAGAGGCTTTTCACCCATCTGCGCATAGAAACACGTAGCGTTATACAACATGAGGGGGTCATCGGGGCTTAGTTCAAGCGCTTTAGCCGCTTCTACTTTTGCTTCTTCTTTTCTCCCGACTTGTGCAAGATCGACAGCGTAATACATATGGCCGCGTGCATCATCCGGGTGTTGTGATAAATATCGGGTATACACTACAAGTGCAGCTTGAAGAATCTTATCATATTTTTCTTTTTCTCCCAATCGCGCATATACTATCTCTAAGTCCCCGTAGACAGAATAAAAGTCAGGGTTCAAGGTAATTACTTTTTCAAACAAGTCTACAGCCTCTTTGTCTCTGTCAGTGTTATGATAAATACGTCCAAGAATCCAATAACCAAGAAAATTGTTTGGATCAAGTTCAATAGCTTTTTGACTTGCCGTCACAGCTTCATCAAACGAACGTTTGTTATAGTATGCTAAGCCAAGTGCCGCATATGCCTCGGATAACGATGAGTCGTACATCAATGCTTTAAGGCTAGACTCGATGGCCTGGTCAAGCCAATGTTCTTGTCGTTCTACATCTTGATAGAGAGAAGCATATGCCTCGCCCAGACCCGCATAGGCGCTTGCATAACGCGGGTCAAGCTCGATAGCTTTCTTAAAAAGCTGTATCGAAAAATTAATGGTATTTTTTGTTCGTCGATAGAGAAAATTCCTCGCACGAAGATTGCAGTCGAACGCTTCCGCATTCAATGTAGCACGTTTGGTGAGAACCACCTTCTCTGTCGGTGAAAGTTTTACCATAAGAGCGTCGACAATTTGTTTTGACACTTGTTCCTGGATATCGAACACATCGGCTAACGTTCCCTTATATGTCTCTGCCCAAAGCTGAGCATCGGTTTCAACGTCGATGAGTTGTGCGGTAATACGAAGATTGTTTTGAAATTTTCTGACACTTCCTTCCATAATATGTCGAGCACCAAGCTCTCTGCCGATTGTTTTGATATCTTTCTTCGTTCCTTTATACTGCATGGTTGTTGTTCTCGAAACAACACGCATATCTTTTAAACGGGAAAGATTGGCAATAATTTCTTCCGTCAACCCATCGCTGAAATAATCATTTTCCTTATCTTGGCTTATATTATCAAATGGGAGAACAGCAATTGCCTTTGTTTTTTGTCGTTGCAGTCTCAAGCTCTGTCCGCACATTCTCAAGACCGTGTATCAACTCATCCATGGTTTGATATCGCAATGCACGATCTTTTTCTAGCAGTTTTTTCACCACCGTATCTATATTATGAGGTATCTTCCGATCAAGAGCGCTGGGCACCGTGGGTTCTTCGTTTGCGATGAGATACAGAAGTGCCGCTTCATGCTCAGCCTTGAACGGTACTTCACCTGTTAATATTTCATACAGTACTACACCAAGCGACCATAGATCAGTGCGATGATCTGCAGCAATACCTTGTGCCTGTTCAGGTGACATGTAGGATAATGTACCAAGCGAAGTTCCTGTTCGAGTGATGCCTCGGCTTCCTTTTAGCTTTGCCAACCCAAAATCCATAATTTTCAATTGACCATCAGGCGTGATCATTATATTTTCCGGCTTGATATCTCGATGGATGATCTGTTTTTCGTGCGCAGCTTTCAAACCGCGTGAAACTTGTAATGTCCAATCTATTGCCTGCCGTACAGAGATGCCCTCGCCGGATTTAAGGCTCATGATGTGAGACTTCAGCGTTTTACCGCTGATATACTCCATAACAAGGAATGTAGTATTATGTTGTTCGTCTATTTCGTAGACGCCAAGAATATTTGGATGATTGAGAAGAGCAGCCGCTTTTGCCTCTTGAATAAACCTTGCTTTATTCTCTTCCATTGATGAAAGATGCGGCGGGAGAAATTTAATGGCAACCAGGCGATCAAGTTTTGTATCTTCAGCTTTGTAGACGACACCCATGCCGCCTTCGCCGAGTTTCTCGAGGATCTTATAGTGTGATATTGTTTGTCCAATCATATTCAGATTTTTAGTAAAAAATAATTCTAAGGTAGGGATATTTTACCCAAGTTACAACTATCATCCGATTTTTCATCTCAGTATTCATGTTTTATTGCATGTAAATTTTTATTATAAAAAAGAAAAGCACGAAACTTTACCGATGAACCGTATATCATATGACGACGCCTAACCGTGTGATCTTCATTATTCATACCTTGACTTTTGGCACCATAACACCTATATTGTTCATGATAAATGTTTATAGCTATTGTGTATTTATTATTAGGATGACATTGTGGCAAAGCAAAAGACGATATTGTTTCTGGAAGACGAGGAAGAACTTCTTAACACGGTAGGTTTATTATTGCGAGAGCAGGGCTACAATGTCATTGAAGCAAATCTAGGCGAAGACGCCTTGAAGATCGCTCAACAGACTAATCTTGATCTTATTCTTGCAGACATCAAATTGCCGGGAATCGATGGCTTTGATTTCTTTAAGGAAGTCCGAAAGTTCGAACATTGTAAAAAAGTACCGTTTGTTTTCCTTACTGCATTCAATAATATGAAAGCTGCGGTCGGTGCAAAGAAAGATGGGGCAGCAGAATATATTACGAAGCCGTTTGACTTTGAGTATTTAGTATTAAGAATTAAGGAGTTGGTGCCGCTGTAGTCACTCTTGTTTTTCGAATCCTGCCATCGTTAATCATCGAAACACGAATTTTCTTAATCGATTTATTATGAACTGCACAGGTGACCTTTGTCACTCATGGTGAGTGATAATAATATATCTTGTTTTTAGGAAGTATATATGAGATCAGAAAGAAATGGATAAAGATAGTATAATCATAAAGATTCTTAAGTGGGCTGGAATTGCAGCATTAATTGCTGTCCCAGTATATTTAGTACTTAGAAAAAAGAAATCGAAGGAAGATGAAATATCTTCTGATGAAGAATCGAATATCTTTGCTGCCGAATTGGAAGAATAATCTTCAGCATCTCACTACGTTTTTACCATCCAATCAAACATTATCTCCTAATTAGAAGTTAATTGTATTTCTTGAGTTTCCGCTGTCGTTAGAGCGCCAGCTCGTATGTTTCTGGCAAACACCTGGCTGGTATTTTTTGTTGAAGACTTCCTCGGTTCGTTCAATGCAATATTGCGTAACAATTTTTTTAGTCTCAACACAAATTGTATCACGCTCTATACCAGAAGGTTGAGCAAAGTATTCAACAGGGAGAGCGATATCTGGGTTTTCATAAACGTACTTCATAAACCGTCCCCAAATAGGAGCTGCTGCGCGTCCTCCTTGGCCATCTTCATCACTGAAATGAACCGATTTATTATCAAACCCTACCCATACACCGGCGGTAATTTGAGGTGTAAATCCGATGAACCACGTATCTGCCGCTTCTTGTGTTGTACCGGTTTTTCCGGCTGCAGGACCGAAGTAATAATTTCTTACGCGGATTGCTGTTCCACCTTCCTTCACCGATTCCCCAAGCATGTCCGTCATGATGTAAGCAGTTTCTGGGCTGAGCACTTCGCGTCGAACTGGCTGGTTCTCTTCAATAAGTCGGCTATCCTTATCTTCAATTCTCAATATAGATGCAGGCTCGACGTACACACCATCGTTTGGAAAGATACCATAGGCTGCAGTAATTTCTAAAGGCTGAACTTCGCCTGTGCCGATGGCAAGAGATTCATATGGCGGGAGTTCTGATTTTATCCCCATCCGTCGGGCATATTGAATAACTTGTTGCACCGGCGCTATTTCCATAATCGCACGAATAGCGACAAGGTTTACCGAACGTTTGATACCTTCACGCAATGTAAGCTTGCCTCCAAACATATGATCAAAATTTGATGGTGCCCATCGTTTTCCATTAGCAAGGACAAGTGTAACAGGTTGATTGAGCAATTCAAAGCAAGGAGGATAACCGTTATCTATGGCAGCTGTATAGACAAAAGGTTTGAAAGCAGATCCCGGTTGCCGACGAATTTGCGTTACATGGTTCAGCCCGTACTTAAATGATTTGTAGTTTGAGCCTCCAACCATAGCAAGTATATTACCATTTCGATGATCAATAGCAACAAATCCTACTTCGAGATGCGCTGCATCCTTTTTTACCGAATCAATAAATGCATGGCTTCTTCGGAGGCTTCGTGCAATGCTATCGCGCTGTTCAGGCTCAGCATCACGGTACACATCCGAAGTAAGAATTGTCTGTGTGATTGCTTGATCAAGAGCAGCCTTCTGGTTTTTCCAATTCCACTGCTTGCTGAACCTTGGCTGAATTTCTGAAAGGTGTTCGCTCACTGCTCTATTTGCAGCACGCTGTATCCTGCTGTCGAGTGTTGTGTACACCGATAGTCCGTCTCTATAAATATCGAACCCATACTTTTCTGCTTTTTGAAGTAGCTGCTGGCGAACCCATTCGACATAATGTGGCGCAATACCAGCGGTAAGGTTCTCGTCGTAGGGTTGAAACTCAAGATGTTCTTTTTTTGCCGAGTCTGCCTGTACTTCAGTAATGTAGTCGTACTTCATCATCTGGCTGAGAACAGTGGCTCTTCTATCTAAAGCTCTTTTTTGATGCCGAAATGGATCATAGGTGGCGGGACCCTTCAACATGCCAATCAATAAAGCACTTTCAGACAAGGTGAGATCAGATGGCTTCTTACCGAAATAAACTTGAGATGCAGCGGCAATGCCATATGCACTTCTCCCAAAATATGAGACACTAAAATACATTTCAAGAATTTCTTGCTTTGTATAGTTTCGTTCAATTTGTACGGCAGTAATAAATTCCCGAATTTTTCGTGTAGCTTTTGCAAATACAGATTCGTTCTGTCCTTTGAATTCATAAAGATTACGAGAAAGCTGCTGTGTAATCGTGCTAGCACCTTCGCGAAGTTTCAGAGTACGCACATTTTTGATCATTGCTCGGATGAAGCGAGGGAAATCGACGCCCCAGTGCTCATAGAAATCTTTATCTTCCGTTGCAATCAGTGCATAGACAAGATGTTTCGGCAGCTCGGTGAGTGTAACAGATGTACGGTTCTTGATAAAGAACTGATCAATAATTTCTCCGTCGATGGAGTAGACTTTTGTTGCCCGTTCAACTTTAGGATTTTCAAGCTGCTCTAAGGAGGGGAGCCCTGAAACGAGATAGATAAAATAGGTAATAACAATTATCCCCAACGTGGAAATTATGATGATCGATTTCGCACGATATTTTTTCCAAATATTACTTAAACTTATCACGCAGGTGTTTCCCAATATTTCAGAATAATTTGTCCGGAGTGAAGTTCAGCGTACGAATTGTGTGTGATCCAGTCACCAAGGTTGATATACGTGCCCTTGCCAATCTCTCGGGCAAGAGGTTGATGGCGGTGTCCCATGATAACGATATCGTAACCCGCGTTAATTTTTTGTTGCGCAAACTTGAGCATGCTGTCCTGCTCGCCATAGTCTTTCGTGGCGGTATAATACCGGCTTTTTTTTGATGATGATCGTGCAAGTGCAACACCAATATCGGGATGGAGCCACGAATATAACCAAATGTTCATCTTATTGTGCAGAATTTTTTTCAAAATTTTGTACCCGGTATCCTTGTCTGCTAAACCATCGCCATGATGGATATAAATTTTTTTCCCATCGGCTGTAATATCAAACGCATCGTGGTATGTTTTCATTCCAAGGTGATCATGGAAAAAATCCCGTATCCAATAATCGTGATTGCCTGCAAGATAGTGGATGATCACACCTTGCCGACTTAAGTCTTCCAGTTTAGTGAATAATCTATGGAAGCCCTTTGGAATGACTGTGCGATATTCAAACCAAGCATCGAACAAATCGCCAACGATAAACAATTGTGACGCATCATGTTTGATATGATCAAGGAATTGTATCAGGCGGTCCTCCTTTTGCCGCTCTTCCTCCTTCGTCCCAAGCCCGAGGTGTGCATCGGATATAAAATAGAGTTTCGACATTGGGTGTTATTTTGCTACCTTCACCATAACCTCAAACGGTTGTTTGAACCTGCTGCACCAGCCATCGGCATCCGAGCAGTAGAAGTATGTGATTGTTCCTTTCAAAACCGCGGCCCCACGTTTAGCATTCTTTGTAAGTGTAAAGGGCTGTTTGATTGGCTTCGACGAATTCAGAAATGTGTCGGCTTTGGGAATATCGGGAGTGCCTGCTCGGGCTATGATTGCGCTGCTATCGATCGCTATGCTGATGGGTGGTTTGAGATTAATATGAATGCCTCTTTTGGGCTGTAGCCTCACGAGCAGATTTCCGGTCGCACCAGGCCGCAGGGACTTTTCTTTAAGTGAGATTGAAAACTTCACATGTTCATTTGATTGTAACGGGGTTTGTGCCCTCACGACAATAGCTATGGTTACAGTGAAAAAAATAATGAAAAGTACAATACGATATTTCATGCAATAATCTCTTAATGTGGGCTAAAATACAATATTCGTGACACAAAAGAAAATAAAATGGATTATAAAAATTTTCAAGCCGGCTTTGTATCAATAGTATAGAACATCACCGGGCATTGAACATTTTTCGTTCGGGTTCTACAATACCCTGTAGAATGAACAATCCTGAGAGAAAAAATATTCCAATACTCAGAGCGGCAATCCGTTCATTAGAAAGATCGGCGATAAGTCCATACATGAGTGGTCCGACGACAGCAGATGCTTTTCCGCATAATCCATCATAGAAACCGAAAAACTCTGCCTCGTGTTCTTTCGGTGTGAGAAGTGCCATCATACTTCTACTTGCAGATTGTGATGACCCGATAGCAACACCGGCGACAAGTGCAACGATATAAAACTGTCCGACCGTTTCTACAAAATACGCGCCGATGGCAATAGCGATCCACATGATCAACGTTACTGAGATAGTTTTCTTAGGTCCGATCTTATCTGTGATGATGCCGAAGACGAGAGAACCAAGAATTGCACTCGTTTGCACGACTGCGAAAAACACGATGATTTCTTTGTCCGTCATGTGCAAAATTTGTTCAGCAAAGATCGCTGCAAACGCAATCACGGTGATGATCCCGTCATTATAAATAAAAAAGGAGATGAGAAAGCGCGCTATCGAAGGGTGCTCGCGTGCAACAAATAATGAACGGAATGTAGCGTTTGCTCGTCGTATTCCTTCTTTGATCAATGGCGTGTCATGCCGACGACTTAGCTGCTGCTCCGAGACACTAAGAAACATCGGTAACGAGAAGACAAGAAAAAATCCTGCCGCTATGACAAATGATAACCTGACATAAAACAAATACTCCGGGTCGGTTGATTCCGGAAGCATGAAATGAACAATGAGCAAGACGACAAGCGCTCCGACATAGCCCATAGCGAAACCATACCCCGATACTCTTCCGTACGATGATTTGGAGGTGAGCGAAGGTAAGAATGCGTCGTAAAATACCAACCCGCCTTCGAAACCGATGTTGGCAAGTATGAACAGAAGCATTCCGGTTAATATCATGCCATCCTGCACAAAAAATAATCCGGCAGTACAGATGACGCTGAGCATCGTAAAGAAAAAAAGGAAACGCTTTTTCCTGCTGGAATAATCTGCGATGGCGCCAAGCGGCGGCGAAAGCAGAGCCGAAACAATCATAGAGCAGCTGACGGCAACTCCCCAGAGCAATCGCTGTCCGCCGGCAACGTGCGAAGTAAAGTAGCGGGAATAGATGACGGTAACGATAATGACAGAAAACGCCGTGTTAGCAAAATCAAATAGCGTCCATGAAAATATTCTGAAACGCTGTGGAGAGGGCGATTCAGGTTGCGGCATTATCCGTCTTTGGAAGTCTTGCGAGGTTTATTCTGTTCGCGATGGATGTTTTCGTTGATCAATCCACGCCCGGTTTTCAGAAGCGTATGTTTGGACTTGAGGTCGTCAAGAACGGCATCCAGCACACCGTTGATAAATTTGCCGCTTTTTTCTGTGCTGAAGGTTTTTGCGATTTCAATCAATTCATTAATCGTTACCTTGGGGGGAATATCCTGGAAATACATCAGCTCGCAAATGCCCATGCGCAGCAGCATACGGTCGATCACCGCTATGCGGTCAAATTCCCAATTATCCACCTTTACTCTGATCAGCGCTTCGAGTTCTTCTTCATGGCTAATGACTTCGATAATCAGCTTTTTTGCAAATTCAAAATCATTCTTATGTTCCCTCAGATCGGCAAGCATGGTGTCCATGATATTTACAATCGGCTCTTTGGAGAGTTCGTACGCATAAAGTGCTTGCAGCACTTTCTCCCGAATCATTCGGCGGTTGTAGGTTGACATGCAGCTACTTATGGTTCACTTCACTGAGACGGCCTACGAATTCCGATTTGCCTGCGTAGACATTGCGGATATGCCCCACGTGGGCAATGCGTTTCTCAGCAAGGCGGTTCGATGCCTCGTACGTCGGAATGTTTTCCTGTTTGGAAATTTCGAAGATTTTCTGAATCGTGTCATAAATTCCTTCTGCCTGTTTCATTGCACGTTCATGCGTGTAACCTTCAAGCTCGTTCGCAACACTGATAAGACCACCGGCGTTAATGGCATAATCGGGTGCGTAGATGATGCCGCGCTTGATGAGCATTTGTCCGTGCTTATGTTCGTCGGCAAGCTGATTGTTGGCGCCGCCGGCAACTATCTTCACTTTCAGGCGGAGGATAGTTTCATCATTCAGAATGGCGCCGAGTGCGCACGGGCAAAAGATATCGGCATCGACATCATAAATTTTATCAGGATGAACGTACGTTGCTTTTGTACGCTCGACAATCGCTTTGGCTTTCTCTTCGTAAATATCAGTTACAGTAATTTTCGCTCCTTCTTTCGCAAGATGATCGCAGACGAAACTTGCGACGTTCCCCGCCCCCTGCACGGCGATGGATTTCCCTTTGAGCGAATCGCTGCCTGTTAATTCCTGCATTGCCGCCTTCATCCCATGATATACGCCAAACGCAGTGACGGGCGACGGGTCGCCGCTGCCACCGAGTGCACGGTCGATGCCGGTGACATATTTTGTTTCCATGCGCACCCATTCCATGTCACGCACGCTCGTTCCGACATCTTCCGCCGTGATGTAACGGCCCGCAAGCCCTTCGACGAAACGTCCGTATGCGCGGAAGAGAGATTCATTCTTATCTTTATTCGGGTCACCGAGAATGACTGCCTTGCCGCCACCTAAATTCAATCCCGCGACAGCAGCTTTATACGTCATTCCACGGGAAAGACGCAGCGCATCGCGCAGTGCATCTTCGTCCGAGTCGTACGTCCACATGCGCGTGCCGCCAAGAGATGGTCCCAGCGTTGTATTATGAATAGCGATGATCGCCCGCAGGTTGGAAGCTTTGTCAGAACACAAGATAACTTGTTCGTGGTCCTTACGTTCTATTTCCTTAAATATACTCATAGCTTCAAAGGTCGATAGTTCATAGTTTGGGAGGAATCAAAAACTGTACAAATGTAGGGAAAAATTGAGTGGGATTCAAGGAGGGGAAAATACTTCACCGCAGAGACGCCGAGGACACAGAGGTTACGTGCTCTTTGCGTCTCCGCGGTGGATACTATTTACTCTTTCTTCTTCTGCGTCCGGTAATTGTTGTACTGCATCGATTTCTTGACCTTCCGCTTATCGGCTGTCGTATCTTTCAAATCGTTGGAATATCTTTCGAGCTGACCGATTTGCTGTTGAACAGATGGAGCCATTGCTGCACTATTCTCACCTGACGAAGAAGATTGTAGCATTATCCTTGCTTCATTCAACTCTTTCGCGGCATCTTCGTCGCGACCGGCATCGAGCGCTTCCATGGCACGTTCAACACGCTTCGTTGACACAGCAATATCCACCTTTGCCTGCGTATCCCAATCTCTGCTCTTCTCTAACTCTGCCGTGATATCGGAATAGCGAATCTCGACGGAGAACTTTGGAAAGCGTTTGCCAGATCTGTCGTCTCTATCGTATTTCAACACACCTGTTGCAACATGCTTTGTGCCTGAGCCTTCTGGGATATTCAATTCAACCGTCATCTCGCGATGATCGTTTGCATAGAGATCGCCGACGGAGAGCACCCAATGGTCGTCATTGCGGGTCGAACCGCAGCCGATGGCATTACTAAATGTAACACCGTTGCCGAGGTTCAGCTCGATGTAGGCATTTTGTGCAACGACGGAAGCCAACCCCCGAAGTTCGCGTTCAAAGATAGATGCAAGCTGGGAGGGGCTTTCGATGAAATAATAATTGCCGCCGCCATGCTCTACAAGACCAAGCATCAGATTCTCATTGTAGTCGAGTCCGACACCAATTGTGCTTAAGGAAATTCCTTGATTGCGGTACCGGCTTGCAATACGGTTCAGCTCGTACGGATCGGTGATTCCTTGATTGGCAAGTCCATCAGATAACAGGATAACACGGTTGATGTATTCTCGCTTGAAGTTTCTCTCGATCTGTCTAAACCCTTCCTGCATGCCGCCGCCTAAGTTCGTAGAGCCGCGTGGGTAAACTTCATCGATCAGGTGTTTGATGCGATTGCGATCTCGCACCTGTTGCGTTGGGAGCAATGTCTCGATGCGGTCATCATAGATGACGATAGAGAGATAATCGGTCGGTGAGAGGCGGTCGACGAGCGAGGCAACCGCTTGTTTAGCGTACGCCATTTTGCGCTCGTCGCCCATCGAGCCGCTGCGGTCGAGCACGACGGCGATATTCATGGGACGATTGGCGCGGTCGGACATCGGGAAATCGCGCACATCAATCTGCATGTGCAAAAACACCGTTCCGCCGCGGTGCGGGATGCAGGTTTGATTGAGATTGCCGCGGAGCGTTATATCGCCCACAGGTTTTGGCGAAAACGACATCGCAGAGGTCACTGATTGGAGCAATCCTGCCGCTAGTATCAGCAGGCACATACGCAGGGGTTCCATAAGAACCTCCTTCCAAAGTTATTGAGAATGAGTTATTTACTCGTTGTACTACGGGGAGGAGGGGAATGTTCCCAAGAAGGGATGGTGAAATAGATTTCGCATAACAAATCGGGACCTGTTGTAATGACGGATTAAATTTTTGTCAATATTTGCCCCTTTGAAAGTAAATACATTTCAGAAAAGATTATACTACCACCGTTCACACACGTTGTCGCGAGGCTAATGTGATCTGCATACTCAACTCCCGTGTTGTAACTGTGCTTCATAAAAATGAGGTATTATCGTCTGTGGTATCATAATCATCACTAAATTATCTTTCTTGCATGAAAAAGTACAACTATCTTATTGAATTGGGCAACCAAATTCGTGAAGAACGAAAAAAGAAAGGTCTGTCACAGGAGCAATTGGCCTTTGACGCAGGTGTTGACCGCTCATACATTGGTGGTATTGAACGGGGTGAAAGAAATGTAAGTTTTTTAACTCTCGTTAAGATTGCTGACTGTCTTGGATGTGATGTAGCAAAATTCACAAAGGGTATTCCTAAGTGACTTGGCAAAAAGACATAGAAATATTTTGTACACATTATAACATTCCTGTTGAGTATTTAGCGAGCACACTTAATGAGCCCAAAGTTGTTCCGATGATTAGAGGAAAAGCTTTTGAGTTTTCGGTTTTGAAAAAACTAAAGGAGTTACTGCCAACAAGCAAATGGAATGTTCAAAAAAATTTAGTGAATGCTCAATTAGGTTCGCATGATGAAGATGTTGCAATAATTCATAAAGAAAGCAAAACAAGGTCGAGCGTTGAGTGTAAATTAGCTGGGAAGGGAAGGTTTAAGAAATTACACAATGGTGACTTTGTAATTAATGTTAAATGTATGCGTTCACGAACATTGGGGGAAAATATTGTTAGGCGGCTGGCACCACAGTTAGGGATTACTGAAAAACTTCTAAATATTCATAACGACCAATACCGTTTTAATGATTTTGATTTCGTTGTTACCTCAATAGGAAATGCGTTTTATGAAACAGATGATGATGGTTTGTTCTATTGGTCACCAAAAGAAAGTGGGATTAATTTCTTAACGAGGCTCTTTGATACAGATGACCAAGATACTTTGCAAAAATTGGCGTTTGACAAAATGTACATTACGTCTTCTAAAAATTTGTCAGTTGGAAACGGATTTCATACTTGTTCAAGAAAGAAATGTCCGAAGCCTAAAAAATGTGGATTTATTCCAAACTATCCATCTATTAATTTTAATGCAGGGACTTTGTTGCCAACGAATGGATGGGTTCCTATTGAGGAGGTAGAAGGATTTATTTTAAGCGTACTCAGCAAAAGAAATAGATAATTGATCTATAGCTTTCTCACTATAATTAAGAATAAATAATTCCTTGCCTTTGTATCGTTCTCCCTTTTTTGAAGTACCATTTTTTTGATCGTCTGTCCTCTGAATGCAATAGTTCCATTCTTTGTCGTGTGTTTCCGGCATCCAACTATAAAGTTCCCGAATTTCTGGCGTATTGTCGTAAGTGACGAATAATTTTAAACGGTCATTGTTTCTATTAAGACATTTTGCAAGTCGGAAGTGATCTTGCTTAGAAAAAAAGTGTTGATAGAATTTGTCTTGATCTGCATTGAAATATGGCGGATCTAAGAATAGCAGTGCACCGTCAGGGGCACCGTCAATCACTTTTTCAAAATCGAGATTTGTTATTTCAACACCTTGTAGTTTTTTGTTTGTCCTGATAATATTTTGTGCCCAATTTTTGGGTTGCATTGAAAATTTGTCTCCGTAACCCCAATACATATTTTGATTGTTCATTATACCACTGTATGAAGTACGGTTAAGATAAAACCACCTTCCTGCTCTCTCAATTTCATTTTTTGGTTTGAATTCATTTTTAAAAAAACTATGCAGTTCTTTTGTTGCCGGTAAGGGACTACCTCCCAAAATATATTCTGTTAAATTTTCAGGAATTCTACTTTCTATTACTTCTCGTTTTTGGAGAAAATGAATTAGTTCGTCTGGATTGTCTCGGATTGTTATGTAAACATTTACAAGGTCTGCGTCTATATCATTAAGTTGGTTGAGTTCAACTTTTGGCTTTGCAAAGAAAATGCTAGCGCCACCCGCAAATGGTTCAATGTAGGCCGTATGTCGTGGTATATGAGCAAGAATGAGCTTGCGCGCGTAAAACTTACCTCCGGCGTACCTAAATGGACTATTAATCGTTCCGTTCATTCTGCAAATATAGTATCAAATATTAAACTGCGCAAGTTTTTTAGAAAATGTTTTTCAACAAGTTATTGTTAAAGCTCGGTTTTCTACCAATCGGATTGAGTTGGCACTGTTGCCATAGCATGTCGCCCGAGAGTACGAGGTGGCCGCGATGTTATTTGACTGCGCACCTACGTCAGTTTTCTATATTTAATATTGATTCTGCTTAATATTGGAAGCCGAGTCCAGAGCGAACGTGCAAAACCATCCAACCCGGGGAAAAGTGACTCAGCATTAATGTTCATTCGATGTAGGCGCAAGATCAATTCTTCTCTTATCCTAAGTGGTATACATATTTTGTAGATATTCTTTTGCGAATTAGGTAGTGCCAGTATATTATCCTCAAATGATTTGGAAATGGAACCAGGACACAAAAATAGCCCTTGTTGTGTACTCAATCTTTGGTTTAGTATGTGTGGATTAGTTCGATGAACAAATAAAGCATTGTGTTTCCTGAAAACTTTATCAAACGCCTTTCCGGTACGTTTATCAACCCACTCCTTGAGCCACTTCTCCCCGATTGACGCTCTGATAATCTTTTTTG
>Ga0247727_10001760_pt1 | contig 50449 bp, 59 predicted proteins | sample WisWelCaveWW1625_FD_202498 | JGI IMG/M metagenome (GOLD analysis project Ga0247727, IMG submission 202498) | Biofilm microbial communities from Wishing Well Cave, Virginia, United States - WW16-25 | ecosystem: Environmental > Aquatic > Deep subsurface > Groundwater > Cave microbial mat | place...
TCCTTGCACGACTGGGTAGCCGTAGCCCAACAAACCGAGCATCCTTTTTCAGTTCTGCCAGGATGGTGAGTGGACCCCAACCCGCATGGGCCTGTCGCAGTTGGAGGATCTCATCCGAAATCGCGCGAGAAAACTGCCCCAAGACACCTGTGGCGGGCCGTCCCATCCGACTGGATAATCCATCGCGGCCTGCCTGTTGATTTCGTCGCCGCCATTTTCGAACGGTCGGGATGGGGCGTTGCAAGGCTAGCGCAATCTCCCGATCACTTTGCCCGGCCGCCCAGCGCTCGCCAATTTCTACCCGTTCTGCAAAACTGGTGACTCGTCCTTTTATGCTCATCGTCGCTCTCCTGCCCGCTGTTGGCCGGGCTCACAGAGTGATACGACTTTTCGAGACTCTTGTTAAGGTGCTATGATATGACTTTATGAGACTCAACAACTTCCTTTGAGTCTGTGAATGCGCTTGAGCCTGCAATGGCGCCGGCAATGGAAACGCTCCATGTTTTTATGGTAAGCGCCTTGTCGTCATAATCCTTCACGATATTTTGCAGGTAGAAATATTCCTTCTCCAGCAAGCCCATATCGACGGTTGAGATAGATTTTTTCTCAGCTATGACATCCTCCTTTTGGATTCATTCGTTGTGTTTTGTGCAGGATGAAAGAACATCAGCACAAAAGGGTTATTTTGATTCGCTGGCTTTGGCGTTAAGATTCCTTATAATTCACTCATCCGGCAAATTATACGCCAAACCCAAAATGAAAGCCTCGCGGACTCTACATCCACGAGGCTTTACTGACTCACTGATTACTACCCACTGGTCACTGATTAAGTTCCCTCTTCCCACGAATTCAGATAGTGAGACTGCTCGGCGGTGAGCGTATCAATCTTCACGCCCATGGCTTCGAGTTTGAGGCGGGCAATTTCCTTGTCAATATCCTCAGGTACTGAGTAGACCTTTTTCTCCAACTTGTCCGCGTTCTTCGCCATGTATTCAGCCGATAACGCCTGGTTGGCGAATGACATGTCCATGACGGAGGCAGGATGACCTTCGGCGGAAGCGAGGTTGATCAAGCGCCCCTCGCCGAGGATGTTGATCTTGCGTCCGTCATTTGTTTCGTATTGTTCAACAAACGGGCGGACGAGAGCTGGCTTACCTTTGCTCATTTTCTCGAGCGCGGGGATGTTGATCTCCACATTGAAGTGACCCGAGTTGGAAACTATCGCGCCATCCTTCATCACCTTGAAGTGATCGCCGTCAATCACATTGAGATCGCCAGTGACCGTGCAGAAGAAATCGCCGATCTTCGCCGCGTCACCCATCGGCATGACCTGAAAACCGTCCATCACCGCTTCGAGCGCCTTCATCGGGTCCACCTCGGTGACGATGACCTGTGCGCCCATGCCGCGCGCGCGGGATGCAAGACCACGTCCGCACCAGCCGTAGCCTGATACTACGAAATTTTTGCCCGCCAGCAACACGTTTGTCGCGCGGATGATGCCGTCAATGGTGGATTGGCCCGTGCCGTAGCGGTTATCGAATAGATGCTTGGTGAGCGCGTCGTTCACCGCGATGACGGGGAACTTGAGCACCTTGTCGGCTTCCATTGCCTTGAGGCGGATGACGCCTGTGGTTGTTTCTTCCGTCCCGCCGATGACACCTTTTAGCATTTCTTTGCGTTCATCGTCGGAGAGTGCCTTTGCCCAACTCGCGAGGGAGGGTTCGAGTTTCTCGAAGCGGCCCATCTCGATGAAGAACAGCGACGAAACCAGATCGGCGCCATCGTCCATCGTCATGTGAGGTTTGTGTTCGAGCGCGGCGCGGATGTGTTTGAAATATGTCACCTTATCTTCGCCTTTGATCGCGAACGTGGGAATCTCAAATTGATTCACCAACGCCGCGGCGACGTCATCCTGCGTGGAAAGCGGGTTTGACGCGGTGAGAACGATGTCCGCGCCTCCATCCTGCAATGCGACCATTAAGTTGGCTGTTTCGGTTGTCACATGCAGACAAGCCGACACGCGCAAACCTTTGAGCGGCTGCTCTTTCCTGAATCGCTCGCGAATCTGGCGCAGGACGGGCATCTCGCGTTCCGCCCAATCCATGCGGCGGCGTCCGCCTTCGGCTTGGTTGATGTCTTTGATATCGTAATTGCTCATTGTTGCTCCTTGTTTTGTTTCTTCTCGATGGTCGAGTAGGCTGTTGGTTGAGTAGCGAACGCACTTTGCGAGCGTATCGAGACCACCAGTGCTCAAGAAAAAATTATTTACATGTTAACTGTTGGCCTCGATACGCCCCGACGATCACGAGGCTACTCGACCAACGATTATTCAACTATCAAACTATCCAACTTCCCGTCATCGTCAAAATGCCTTCTAAAGCGTTGGACAAAATCGTTCCTCGAATAACTATGACTCTGCGGACCTTTCTGCTCCAAACAATACACTGCCGCGAGCGAACCGATCTCGCCGCACAACTTCCAATCGAAGCCGCGCGAGTAGCCAGCCAGGAATCCGCCGCGGAAGGCGTCGCCGACTCCCGTCGGGTCCACGATCTCATCCTCAGGGACAGTTGGGATGTGGACCGCCTCGCCGCCCATGTACAAGTCCGCGCCGTCTTTGCCGCGTGTGATCACGAGGACTTTCACGTGATCCAAAATCTGATCCAAACTCCAGCCGGTCTTTTTGGAGATCAACCCAAATTCATAGTCATTGCAAAACAAGAAGTACGCGCCTTCCATGTCGCGCGCCAGTTCCTTTCCCTCCAAACGAAGAACCTGCTGGCTCGGATCATACAGATACGGAATTCCCAATTCGCGGCTCTCCGCAGGAAATTTCATCATCGCATCGGGAGCGCTCGGCGAGACAACGACCAGGTCGGGTTTCTTATCCAGCTCTTTGAGCGATTGTGTGGCAGAATGACCCATCGCGCCGGGATAGAACGAAGCGATTTGCGCGGAAGCATGATCGGTTGTGGCGAAGAACGAAGCGGTGAATTCGCCGGGGATGACCTGCATGAGCGATGTGTCCACGCCTTTGGACTCGAGCCACTGGCGATACTCCCCGAAATCCTCTCCCACGGTTGCCATCACGCGCGGCTTGGTACCCAGCAACGCCATCGAGTAGGCAATGTTCGGCGCGATTCCGCCGCGCTGTTTCGACATGGATTCGACGAGGAACGAAAGGCTGATCGATTCCAATCGTTCGGGTAGGATTTGTTCTTTGAAGTGACCGGGGAAGGTCATCAGGTAATCGTAGGCAACTGAGCCGGTGAGAAGGATGTCCATGCGTCCTCTGTCATTGCGAGTCTTCGAGAAGCAATCTCCTGTAAGATGAGATTGCTTCGCCCCTCGGGCTCGCAACGACGCAACAAACTCGCAGTAAAAGGCGTGACGCTGGTTGCGTCACGCCGATGGTAGCGAACAAAAGTTTATCACGCGAGGCGGGGATTGTCTAGAAAAAACTCGTTGGTTGAGTAGCCCCGCGTGCTGTTCGCGGGGCGTATCGAAACCAACAGTAGGTATAAAAAGCCTGAATTTGTGGTTTCGACACCTGCACTTGCGTGCTGGTGCAAGTGTACTCCCTTCGGGCTACTCAACCACCACATAATTCCAACAAATTTATTTACCCAAAACCACTTTCCGCAAATTGGTTTCAAACGGCGGATATGCAATCCCGTTTTCTGTGACAATGGCTGTTACCAAACGATTCGGCGTCACATCAAAGGCGATGTTGCGCGCCCTGGCGTTTTTCGGCGTGACGCGTTGGCCGTTGAACTCCAGGCCAAGCACCTCCTCCGGGTCGCGTTCCTCAATCGGGATCTGATCGCCGTGTGCGAGGGACAGATCAACCGTGGATGTCGGCACAACGGGATAAAACGGAACACCGTTGTCGTGCGCGGCGAGGGCAAGCATGTACGTGCCGATCTTGTTGGCCACATCGCCGTTGGCGGCGGTGCGATCCGATCCGACGAAACATTTCTGCGCCTTGCCTGACTTGAGAAAATACCCGGCGGTATTGTCGCTGATAATTTCGTACGGGATGCCGTATTGCTCCAGTTCCCATGCGGTGAGACGCGCGCCCTGCAAGCGCGGACGGGTTTCGTCCACCAACACGTGAATCTTCTTGCCTTGCTCGTGCGCCGTGCGGATCACCCCGAGCGCGGTGCCCCAGTCCACGGCGGCGAGCGAGCCCGTGTTGCAGTGGTGGATGATCGTGTCGCCGTCGTTAATTAGCGCCGCGCCATGCTTTGCCATGCGTTTGTTGATCGCCACGTCTTCGTCGGCGATCTGCTGCGCTTCGGCGAGGAGGAACTGGCGAAGGGAGTCGACATCTCCCTCACCCTCCGCCCTCTCCCGCTGGGAGAGGGAACTCATCACCCTGTCAATTGCCCAAGTGAGATTCACTGCGGTGGGGCGCGCGGCTTTCAGGGTTGCCGCGGCGGCTTGTAGATCGGCGATCAACTCACGGGTCGTCAAAGAAGCGGATTCAAATCCCGCGAGTGCGAGACCAAACGCGGCAGTCGCACCGATGGCAGGCGCGCCGCGCACGACCATGTCGGTGATTGCGCGCGCGACGGATTTGTGATCGCTGAACGAAACGACATCGAAACGCGCTGGCAGAATCCGCTGGTCTATCATTTTTACTTTGTGGTCTTCCCAAAAAACGGTACGCATGGGGGAATTTTACACGGAAATTCGATCTGCAAAAACCTTAACATCACGGGTAAATCGTGCAATAATGTGTGGCGTTCGTAAAAATTTAGAATTTGCAGGAGGACCAATGTTCACCAAAAAGCGTACGTTGCTCTTTCTGACCGTAATGGTCACACTCAGCCTGGTGTTGACAGCATGTGGGTCAGCGCAGCCAGCACAGGTAGATTCACCCGCCAACGAATCGGTCAAAAGTATCATTATCGTCATCCCGGAAGATCCCCCGTCGTTCAACCCGATGGTCGCGGATACGGGCTATGACGCGCTCGTGATGGAACTCGTCCTGCTCGGCATGGCAGACATTGACCCAAACGGGACTATCTTCCCCGAACTTGCCGCGGAACTGCCGAGCGTGGAAAACGGCGGCGTGGTGATTGACGAAGATGCAGGCACCATGTCGGTCACGTGGAATATGCGCGAGGATGTGTTGTGGCAGGATGGCAACCAGGTGCGCTCCGACGATGTCATGTTCACGTGGGCGGCAATCTCAGACCCCGTGAACGGATCGTGGATTCCCGGTATTGATTACATTGATTCGGTTGAACAGGTCAGTCAGTATTCCTTCACGGTCCATTACAACACGATCTATCCCGGCTATCTCACACAATTTGGCGGCGAGCAACTTGCCATCTGGCCCGCGCATTACTGCGACGCGGAGCAGGGATTTCTTGCCTGGGATTGCGGACGCAACCCGTTGAGCAGCGGTCCCTTCATGCTGGAGGAATGGGTGGAAGGCGATCATATGACTTTCACCAAAAACGAGAATTTTTATCTCGCGGGCAAGCCCGAAATTGATCGGGTGATCGCTCAAATCGTTCCTGACGACTCTGTCCGCAAGACGATGATGCTGAACGGCGACGCGGACATTGACATGTGGATCAACGTCAACACCGCGAACGATCTCGCGGGGTCGGATGTCGCCAGCGTAAGTTTGAGTCCCACCGACCGTTGGGTGATGAGGCTCTTCTTCAATCTCGCAGAAAGAGGGACGGTGGACGCGTCTGCCACGCCTCATCCGATCCTTTCGGATGTCAACGTTCGCAAGGCGATTCGCGCGGCGATTGATGTGGATACGATCACGAATGAAATTTTCTTCGGCTTAGCCACCCCCACATGGACGGAATTCTTCCGCCCGCCGTATCAATGCGAGATCACGCGTCCTGCGTTCGACCCCGAAGCCGCGAAAACCTTGCTCGAATCAGCAGGATGGACAGACTCCGACGGCGATGGCGTGCGTGAATGTCACGGGTGCACAACAAATGTTCCTGAAGGCTATGTAATGGAAATGGAATTCATTTCCTATGCCGAATTTGGCGAGCCGCTCGACCTCACACAACAATTAATCGCCGAAATGCTCGGCGCGATCGGCATCAAATTGAATATCAGTGTTGTTGAAGGCAGTGTTTTGTGGGATCAAGCCGAGAACGGCGGTATCGAACAAGGTGGTAACTTCGACATTGATATCTGGGACGATGGTTATGCAGGCGTTGACCCCACCGACTATTTATGGGAATTATATTCGCAGGAAGCCATCGAACCCGGCGGTGGATACAATGTCATGCGCTGGGATAACCCGGTCGTGGATGCGTTGATTGACGAGGCGTACACGCTCGATGAAGAATCGCGCAAGGAAACCTTCTGCGGCATCGCGGATTTCATCAACGAAGAAGTCCCGCTCGTCCACCTGTTCACCGTCCCCAATATGGAGGCATACTCCGCGCGTATCGAAGGCGTGCAGTCAACAGTCAACGATCTGGTGACGTGGAACATCGCGGATTGGGTATTGAAATAGGAAGATCCTAGCCACAGAGCGCGCAGAGATCACTGAGTTCTTAAATTCTCAAAATCTCTGTGTTCTCTGTGGTTAAGAATTAACGCCATTAGTGACAACGTACATCCTCCGCCGCCTCATTCAAACAGCCGGCTTGCTATTCATTCTTAGCATCATCCTCTTCGCGCTGGTCAACCTCGCGCCCGGCGGTCCCATTTCCGCGTATGGAGGCAGGCGCGTTCGTCCCGAAAGAGTGGAGCAACTCAAACGTCAATTCGGACTCGACCAGCCTCTCCCGATTCAATATCTATACTGGCTTGTGGGCAACGACTGGACTCAAATTGATTTAGACGGCGACGGCACGGAAGACGAACCCGGTTCGCGCACGGGCATCCTGCGCGGCGACTTCGGTTTTTCCTATCGCACGCGCCAACCCGTCCTGGACGAAATTGCCTCGCGCCTTCCCAACACCATTTACTTAATGTCCGTAACGATGCTGGTCGCGCTCACGCTCGCGATTCCCATCGGCATCTACTCTGCGCTCAAACAATATTCCATCTTCGATTTCGTCGCCACGACATTTTCGTTCGCGGGGCAAGCCATCCCGGAATTCTGGCTCGGGCTTCTGCTCATCATCATCTTCTATGGGTGGTTAAAAAATCCCATGACGGGAGAACCTCTTCTCCCCGCTGGAGGCATGTTTTCCCTCGAAAGAGGATTCTCCCTCTCTGACCGGCTCGCCCACCTGGTTCTCCCGGTTCTTACCGGGACCCTGGGCTGGATCGCCTGGTATTCGCGTTTCCTCCGCTCGAGCCTTCTCGAAATCCTCCCGTTGAATTATCTCCGCGCCGCCCGCGCCCACGGGTTACCCGAACGAATCGTGATCGTCAAACACGCGCTCAGCAACGCGCTGATCCCCATTGTCACCTTGCTCGCGTTGGATCTGCCTTACATCTTCACAGGAGCGGTGCTGGTTGAATCAATTTTTTCCTGGCCCGGCATGGGACGTTTATATTACCAAGCCGCCGTGGAACGCGATTACCCGCTGTTGCTGGCAGTCCTCATCATCAGCGCAGCATTTATCATCCTCTGCAACCTCATCGCAGACGTGTTGTACGCGTATCTCGACCCGAGGGTGAGGTATGAGTAATTTGAAACCTCGCTGGTTGAGTAGTCCTGAGCGTTCGTTGCGAAGGACATATCGAAACCAGCAAGTTGGATTCAAATTTTGAATAGCCTGTAAACTTGGTGGTTTCGACACCTGCACTTGCGCCAGGTGCAAGTGTACGCCCCGCGATAACCTGCGGGGCTACTCAACCACCAGCAGTATTTATGAACCTCCAACCGCCCGACCTCACCTCCAACGTCTGGAAGCGATTCACTCGCCATCGCGGCGCCATCGCGGGGACGATCATCCTCGGCATCCTCATCCTCCTGATCGTCTTCGCGTCGCTCTCGCCGTTCGACGCGGAAAAATCGAACCTCCCTGAAAAATTTCTGCCTCCCTCTGCGTCGCACTTCCTCGGCACGGACGCGCTCGGGCGTGACCTCTTCACCCGCATCCTCTACGGCGGACGTATCTCACTCGCCATCGGTGGCATGGCAGTTGCGATTTCGCTTCTCATCGGTGTGCCGATCGGCGCGCTCGCCGGATACTATGGCGGGAAAGTTGATTCTCTCCTCATGCGCCTCACCGACGCGTTTCTCTCCTTACCATCGTTTCTCGTGTTGATCTTGCTCGCGGCAATCCTTCGCGAAGTGGAAATCCCATTCTTTCAACGCAACAGCGTGTTGACCATCAGCCTCGTCATCGGCATCCTCTCGTGGATGACATTTGCCCGCCTCGTGCGTGCCGCCTTTCTCATATTACGCGAACTAGATTACGTCTCTGCCGCGCGCGCCCTCGGCTCATCAGATGGGCGCATCATGCTCGGGCACATCCTCCCAAACGGAATCGGCGTCGTCATCGTCGAAGCCACGCTGCAACTTGGCTATGCCATTATTCAGGAGGCGGGCTTGAGTTTTCTCGGCTTCGGCATCCAGCAGCCGACTCCGTCGTGGGGCAACCTCATCAACACCGCGCAAGACCACTTCACCAAATATCCCTGGCTGGCGATCTTCCCCGGCTTGATGATCTTCCTCACCATCATCTCCGTCAACTACATCGGCGACGGTCTCCGCGACGCGTTCGATCCGTACAAAGTGTTGGAGCGGGTTGGGGAGTGGACGTAGGTCATGTCTTACATGAACCTGGCTTCACATCACTCGCCCGGCGCGCGCGTGGATGAGATCGAACGCGGCTGGCAACTCTCCATCCCATCTGGGAAAGCGGATCACTATCGCTTCGCGCAGCTTGATGACTATACGCAGGTTTCATGGAGGCTATTCCCTCATCGCTTCGGACTCAGCCCTTCGACTTCCGTTTCGACAGGCTCAACGCAACGGCTCAGGACAAGCCTCAGCCTGCTTGCCCGAACCTCAACCAAATCCATCGCTGGGACGTGGGGGTTCGGCTTGTGGAATGATCCATTCGGGTTGTCGCTCGGCTTTGGAGGGAATCCGTTTCGATTGCCCGCGCTGCCGAACGCGGTGTGGTTCTTTAGCGCGTCGGAGGAAAATTATTTATCATTCTCAGAAGGGCGGACACATAGGTCCGCCCCTACGCATGGATTCATGGCGCAAACGTTTCGTTCGCCGAATTTTCACCCGTTATTGATTCCCGCAGGGCTTGCCCTCCCCTTCTCACGAAAGGCTACGCGTCGGCTGTTGGGAAAAATTATCGGTGAAGATGGAATCGCTCTCAGCGTGGACGTCAGTCAATGGCACAGATACAGCCTCACTTGGGAAGAGAAGCGAGTGTCGCTCGAAGTGGATGAGGTTCAGGTGTTTGAGTCGCCTGTGAGTCCGAATCCGCCACTGGGGCTGGTCATCTGGATAGATAATCAATACGCGGCATTCACACCAGAGGGCAAGATTGCGATGGGCGTTTTGCAAAATGAAGAGGCTTGGCTTGAAATCACGGATTTGGAATTTGTGAAATGAGGTACAATAGGAGGAGTTTGATACAATCGGTTTACGACTTTACGGAGCAGTTCGAATGGCAGCAAACGACGAGTACATCCCCGCTTTAGGTTATCGGTTTCTCACCCCTTTTTACGATTTCATCCAAAAATTTGTTGTGCGCGATGTGCGATACAAGACAATGCTGATCGAACAGGCAAACATTCAACCCGGTCACCACGTTTTAGATCTGGGTTGCGGCACAGGCACGCTGGCGATCATGACAAAGCAGGCGCAACCCAGCGCGGATGTAGCAGGGCTGGACGCAGACCCGGACATGTTGAAGGTGGCGAATTACAAAAAGAATCAAGCGAAGCTGGATGTCAAATTTGACGCTGGCTTTACCAACAATCTGCCCTACCCCAATGGGTCGTTCGACCGCGTGCTTTCGAGCATTATGATACATCATTTGAAGACTCCCGATAAAGAAAAAACTGCGCGTGAAATTTTCCGCGTGTTGAAGCCAGGCGGTCAACTACATATTATTGACTTTGGCAAGCCAGTCACGTGGTATGGGAAGTTATTAGGTCCGTCCCTGCATAGATTTGAGGAAGCCAACGACAACATTGACGGAAAACTTCCCGAGATCTTCGGCGCGCCGGGCTTGAAGACGGAAATCGTCGGTCACTTCTGGACGTTCTTTGGCGATCTGGCTTTCTTGAAGGGTAAAAAGCCTTCATAAACACGAAGGACACAAAGGGCGCCAAGGCTTTATGGCAAGAATCGAATCCAGTACCCTGGTTACAAAACCTGTCGAAGATGTGTTTGCGTTTTTGAGCAAGCGGGAAAGTCATTTGAATTTCATCCCGCGCATGGTTTCGCTGAACCAAACTTCGGAGGGCGAATTTGCTCAAGTCGGGGGGAGAGCGGATGGGATGCTCAATTATTTCGGAATCAAAATTCCCGTAAAATATGAAATTATTGAAAATGTTTCCAATCAAAAGCTAGCCATGAACGGTTGGATGGGTCCCATCGCTTTCAAGGACGGGTATGTTTTAAGCAAGCATGGCAATGGAACCGAACTCAAATTCTGGTTGGAGTTGAATCTCACTGGCTGGACGAAAATCTTCTCTCCGTTCGCGAGGCTCATTGGGAAAGTCCACGCGTGGGAAACGCTGAGGAATTTGAAGAAAATAATTGCAACGAGACCCGGTGGTTGAGTAGGCAGCGTTCGCCTGCCGTATCGAAACCACCCGTACACAAAGCAACTCCTGTTACAAAATTTTTCCTGGACATCGTTGGCTTCGACTGCTTGCGCTCAACCAACGGAAGAACCAAATGGCAATTGACCTGTACAAACCGTTCACCAACCCCATCACGAGGGAGACGTTTCGATGTATTTCATCCAAGCCCGAAGCCTACGTCATGGAATGGACTGTGCAACCCGGAGGCTTTGTCCCGTTCGAGCACGTGCATGTGGCGCAGGATGAAATCTTCCACGTGGAAAGAGGCGAGATGCGTGCGATGATTGAACGCAAGGATCATTTCGGCAAGGCGGGCGACACCGTCATTGCGCCGCGCGGTATTCGCCACATTGCCTTCAACGACAAGAATGTGCCGCTCGTCTGCACGGTGGAATACAAACCCGGTCTCGACCATTACACGACCATGCAATGTTTTGCGGGTCTGACGTTGGATGGTTTTCTTGACAATCGCGGTTTGGTGAGCATTCCGAGAATCTTGTATTTGTTGAAGCGATTTGAGGCGTTGTCGCTTCCGCGCCCCGCCTTTGCACCCGAATGGGCGTTTCGATTTGGGATGGCTGTGTTCTATCAAATCGGCACAATGTTGGGCTGGGAGAGTTTGTATAAAAGATATACACACAAATAAAGGGAGATCGGTGGTCGAGTAGCCCGAGGCGAAAGCCGAAGGCATATCGAGACCACCAGTACATGAAGAAATTTTAATGACAAGATTAGTCTTGGAATTGTTGGTCTCGATACGGGCTTAGGGTTTCGATACCCTTCGCTACTCAACCCACCGCCCTACTAGACCAACGGTGTAACATAAATGGAGAAAACATGAACCTAAAACTCTGGATATTCGCAATACAAAAACCTGTCAAAGAGAATGATAAAAAAGTCTGGGATTCATTCGACGTGATCGCCAAGTGGCTGATTTCCACGCGCGCGACAGTGACGCAACTCACGTTATTATCTGGAGTCATTGCAGGTTTGCTTGCCCTGCGCGGCGGCTTCTTGGATTTTCCGCTTTGGCTTGCAATGACATTGGGAATTTACTTTGCCCATTCCGCTGAAAATTTGGTCAACGATTATATTGATTTCACGCGCGGCATTGACGAGGACAATTATTATCGCGGGCAATACGGCATTCATCCTCTTGTGCACAAATTCTGGACCAAGCAGGATTGGGCGCGGTGGTTCGTCACAGCGGGGGCAATCGCGGTTTTGTGCGGCGCGTTCGTCTTGTTTTATACAAACTTCTCGCCCATCGTCATTGCGCTTTTCATCTTCGGCGTTGCAATTCTCCCCACCTATGCCTGGCCCCTCAAATACTTAGGGCTAGGTGAAATTTTGATATTCATCAATTGGGGCATGGTCTTGATCCCTGGCATGTACACGATCATGGCTGGCGAAGTTCCAAGCAACCTGCCTCAACTTGTAATGGCGGGCATGGCGTTCGGATTTGGATTCGGCAGTTTCAACTGGGGCAAGCACATTGACAAGATCGAAGCGGATAAAAAGAAAGGCGTCGGTTCACTCCCCGTTCGGCTTGGTGAACCAGTGGCGAGAATGGTCAACATCTTCACCGTTTTTCTCGCGTATGCTTTGGTTGTATATCTCGTCGTCACTGGCTTTTATTATCCAACCGTTTTATTGGTTTTTCTCGCCGCGGGTCGTGGATGGAATGTGATTAAATTGCTCAGCAAACCGCGCCCCAGCGAAGCGCCCAAAGGCTTCGATTTGTGGCCCCGCTGGTTCTCCACGCCGCAGTTGATGCACATTCGTCTCTTCGGCGCGATTTATATTTTGGGAATTATTTTGGATATTGTGTTGAGAAAATAACATCGCTATTGCGACGAAGCAATTTCCAACTCGGCAAGGAGATTGCTTCGCTCTTCGGGCTCGCAATGACGGCAGGAGTAAAAATGAAAATCGCAATCACTGGCGGAACAGGTTTTATCGGCAGGCATTTGGCGCACAATCTAATTTCTCGCGGACATGAGGTCATCGTCATTGCGCGAGGGTTATACAGACGAAACGCTCAGCCCGTTGAAGGCGCAACTTTTATCGCGCTGGATGCAAACAACACAGACAAATTACAAGAAGCCTTTCGCGGCTGTGACGCGGTGGCACATTGCGCGGGCACAAGTGTGCAGGATGAAAATCAAACCTTCCAAAAACTTCATGTGGAGGGAACGCGGTCTGCTGTGAATGCCGCGGAACGCGCGGGCGTGAAAAAGTTTGTGCTGGTTAGTTATCTCACCGTCCGTCCCAACGTCAATTCTGAATATCACACCACAAAGTGGCAGGGAGAAGAAATCGTCCGCGCGTCGAAATTGAATTTCACAATTCTCAAAGCGGGGCTGATCTACGGGCAGGGCGATCATCTGCTCAATAACCTGAGCAACCTGTTTCGCAAAATGCCAGTCTTTGCCACGGTTGGGATGAAAGAGAAGACTGTTCGATTGATTGCTGTCGAAGATTTGGTGACTATCATCCGCGCTTGTTTGGTGGATGTGAACCGCCTCTCGCGCCAGACAGTGGCTGTTCTTGGACCTGAGGAGTTTCCCTTCAGCACAGCGGCGCGGCGCATCTCAAAAGCCATGGGCAAACCATTTCTGATCGTTCTCCCCTTCCCTGTCATTTTCCAACGAATGCTCGCCTGGTTCTCTGAGCGATTCATGCGCAAGCCGTTGATAACCAAGTCACAGGTTCAAATGCTGGCGGATGGAATCAGCAAACCTCAAGCAGATAGCCAGATGCTGCCCGATGATTTAGCCCCGAAGACGTTATTTACTGAGGAACAGATTCTGAAAGGATTGCCGAGATAGTATTGGCGTGTGTGAGCTAACTGCTCCGAAGGTGTATGCCCCCGTTTCTATTTCTAACAGCAGGCTGTTCGACTCCAGAGTTTTACCAAGAAACTGGCAGCGATTTCAGCCCGCGAAAGATGGGGTGTTCCTGCCAATCCAGATTTTCGGTGGCGAGTTTGAGATTGGGGAAACGGCGAAGAATTGTTTCAAAGGCAATTTCCGCCTCCAAACGAACCAGGGACGCGCCGATGCAGAAATGAATCCCTAGTCCGAAACTGAGATGACGCCCTTCATTACGCGTGATGTCGAAGCGATCGGGGTTGGTAAACCGCAGTGAATCGCGATTGGCGGAGCCGATGATGGTATTCACCAAATCGCCTTTGCGAATCGATTTTCCGTTTATTTGAGCGTCTTCAACCGCGGAACGATAGGTGATTTGCACGGGGTTATCGTATCGAAGTATCTCTTCAATGGAGGAGGACAGCAACACAGGTTTGGATTTCAATTTTTGGAGTTGATCGGGATGTTTCAAGAGAGCCAGCAGTCCATTGCCGATGAGGTGAGTCGTTGTTTCGTGACCCGTGCTGAGGAGAATGTTGATATTGGCGACCAGCTCCTCCCGCGTCAGCGCGGCGATGTCTTCTCGATCATGAACCAGCTCCCCCGTCGAGTGCGGCGAAGCGTGGGCATGATGCGAATAGGATACTTCGTCTTCGTCATCGGCAACGGATAACAGCACACTCAACAAATCATCGCGTGGATTCTCGCGCTTTTCACGGCTTAAGATTGTCACATACTCTGTCATCTCTTTCAAACTTTGTGAAGCGCGTTCCATGAGATGTGTGGAGCGGCGAACCGTGCCAAGGATCGCAAATAAATCGTCCGACCACTTTTTGAAACGCGCACGATCTTCCACGGGGAGACCCAGCAATTCAGCAATTACCATCACAGGCAAAGGATACGCAAAATCATGGATGAAATCTGTCTCACCTTTGGCTTGCGCGGTATCGAGCAATTCATCCACGATTTGCTGAATATACGGACGCAACTGCTCCACCCGGCGCGGCGTAAACGCATTATTCATCAACCCGCGCAAATGTGTATGATATGGCGGGTCGGCATAAAACATTGTTTTTGAAAATGAATGATAGACCGGCCTGGCAATTTTCTGTTCTTCGATCGACAGTCGGTCGAAGCCGCGCAGGAGTCCTTGCGCACGCGAAAATCTTTCGTCGGTATATAAAGAATCAACATCCGCGTAGCGCGTGAGAATCCAAAAACCCAATTCTTCATCCCAGTGAACCGGGTCTTGTGTGCGAAGTTTTTCGTAAAATGGATAGGGGTTGACGCGGATTTCTTCCCGTTGCAGGTTCGATAAACTGAGCGCGTCGTGCTTTGGTGATGGCATTCAATACTTCCTTGAAACTGATAAGGAAATTATACTACCATTTGTGAAATTGGATACAATCCAGGGGTCTCTTTACCAGTTACAGCACAGACTCATCACTCAGGTGGCAGAGGGAGGGAAAAATTAAATGTGGATCCCTTCCCCGTTTCACTCTGGACCTGAATCCTGCCTCCGTGAAATTCAACGATTCGTTTCACCAACGCCAGCCCCACACCCGTCCCCTCGATGCTTGGATTCAACCGATTAAATAAGCCAAAGATCCGATCATGGAATTGTGGGGCAATACCGATTCCATTATCGCGCACAAAAAACGTCGCGAACCCATCCTGCGCAGAATCGGCATGACCAATTTCAATGGCTGGATGCGGTTGATCCCCCATGAATTTCACCGCGTTATCTATCAAGTTTTGGAAAACTTCTGTAAGGCGCTGACGATCTCCATAAATGGAAACAGGATTCTTTGCTACGACAACCTGGATATCTTTTTCCATCAAACTGCCTCGAATAAGTTCAAGGGCATCGCGAACCAAATCGTGGAACGGTATATTTACCGGGGAGTTCATCAACCGTCCAATCCGTGAAAGTTCGAGCAGGTCGTTCAGTAATTTATGCATTTTATTCGTTGCTTCGCTGATCCGTTGAATATCAGATTGGAGCCGCTCGACATTCCCAGACAGGGCATCCTCAGCGAGATAACCGAGAAATCCTTTGATGGTGATGATAGGGGCTTTCAAGTCGTGTGAAACCGTGTAAGTAAATTGCTCCAACTCGGCGTTTTTCTTTTCCAGTTCGATAATCAATTCTTCACGTTCATGCTCTATTCTCTTTTTCTCGGTAATATCCTGCACTGCGCCGTAAATTCCAGCGAGTTGGTTTTTCCCGGGATCCCAAAGTGGATGGGCATAACTGCGCACCCAGCGGATTGAACCGTCCTTGTGAATGGTGCGTAATTCAGAAACCACTTGTTGATTGTTAAACAACAGCTCCATGTCGCGGGCATCCTTCCCCAGGTCGTCCGGGTAGACGGTGGCGACCCATCCACCGCGTGCATTAAACTCCTCCAGGGTATAGCCTGAAATTTGTTCGAACGCACCCGCCACCCAATTCAGAATAAACTCGCCTTTCTCGTTACGTAGATTTGAAAACGAATAATCAGAGATGACGGAAGAAACCAGGCGATATCTCTCTTCGCTGTTGCGCAGGATTTCCTGACGATCCGCTTCCAGGTCATCGCGATGGCGCATGGAAACCAAAACAAGAACCGAGCTAATGATCATCGCGGAGAGTGGTCCTACGATGGCATCAAAGCCTGTAAAAATTTTGCGCGCGGCGTAAGGCATCGAAACAATCACGACAATTTCAATAAGCGCAAATAATACAGTGAGCCTGAAAGACAGCAAGATTCCGGCAAGGATTAGACCCGGAATCAAGTAGTATATTGTTACAATCGGGATGGCAGATTCTCCTACAGTAATACTGAAAAATATGACAACCGGGAACATAATGAGGGTGAGAAACGCTGAATGCCAATAGTAACGAGTGTGATTCAGAAAGTAAGACCCGAGAAGGAAAATATAGCCATACCAGGGAGGCATGTAACCAGGGGTCGTGGAAAGATAAAAACCGTCCACGCCTAGAAACACCACAATCATGATCAACAAAAAAATATTCAACAGGCGCGATTTATGATACAGCGCGATGTCCTGAATGAGGGGGGACGGTTCGATCAGAACCTGCTGGAGTCGTTTGAGGGCAGAACGGATCATAGGTCACCTCGCAGGTTGCGGCTGGGAGAGAGGCGTGCCTGCGATGGAAGTGTGAAATGAAACGTGGAACCCTCCTCAAGTTGAGACTCCACCCAAATCCTACCCCCGTGCACTTCAACGATTCGCTTTACAATGGCGAGTCCGATACCTGTTCCGTCCGTTGTCGATTCAAGTTTGTTGAACAAGCCGAAAATCTGGTCATGATATTCCGGCGCAATGCCAATCCCATTATCCCGAACATAAAAAATGGGATCGCCATCTTCAAAACCACTCTGCCCGATCTCTAGAAACGGATCTGGTTGGTTGCCCATATATTTTGCCGCGTTATCAATGAGGTTTTGTATGAGTTCCATGAAACGTTTTCTATCTCCATAAACTTTTGGCATACCCGGCTTGATAACCACACGGACTCGACGTTCCTGCAACCTGCCTTCAGTCAGTTCGATTGCGTCTTTTACCAATTCTTCAAACGAGACTTCTTCCGAGTCGTTCATCACGCGCCCAATACGGGAAAGCTCAAGCAGATCCTGCAACAGGTCCTGCATTCTGTAGGCGGCTTGATAGATCCTTTCCACATCCTTACGCAGGTATTCGATATTGTTTTTTTCAATATCGTCTTCAAGGAAACCGAGGAAACCGACAATGGTAACCAGGGGCGACTTCAAATCATGTGAGACTGTATAAACAAATCGTTCCAACTCGGCATTTTTTGCCTCAAGCTCATTGATCAGCATTTCACGTTCAGCGGCGATCCACTTGATCAAAGATACATCACGGATCATGGCTAGTACGGTGTCTGACCCTGATGAAACGATTCTCGCCTCAAAAGTCTTGTCGCTCATCTGCGGGAGTTGATATTCAAAGGCATTGACCTGTCCCGATTCGAGGGATCGTTCGATGGCAAACGTGGTTTGCTCCGCGATCGATGGGATCACCTGCGCGATTGTTTTACCGAGAAATTCTTCGGGAGGCAAAAGCGGCTCAACGGATGCCGATGGGATGAATTGCAAAATGGAGCCGTCGCGTTTCAACTCAAAGATCATATCGGGAATCGCTTCAAGCATGGCGCGCATTCGGGCTTCACTGTGTCGCAACGCTTCTTCAGTGCGCTTCAAGCCCGTGATGTCGTAATACATGGAGAGGATTGCGGATTCACCCTTCACATCCATTAACTCGTAATAAACAATTGTGGCGCGTTTTTCGCCTCTCTGGTTGAAGAATTCATAGGCAGAGTGTCGAAGCGATTTTTGATCCTTCAACATTGCGACAACTTTCCGGCGCTGGTCTTCATCATCCCAGATCTTCAGGTCAATCGTTGTACGCCCCACTGTTGAACTTGCATCAAAGCCTGTCAGGTTCCAATACGCGTTATTTGCGTCCAGCACGCGCCCGCCTTCAAGAGAAGTTATCGAGATGGCAATCGGACTTGCATGAAAAATTTTTCGGAATCGTTCCTCCCCTTCACGCAGGGATTGTTCAGCCGATATTCTCCCGGAAAAATCCGCTTTCATCTTATCCAGAGCCCGGCGTATAACGCCCACCAACAACAAAACAAAAACGATCAGCAGGCTGAATATGGCAGTCAAGTCTCTTGCCATCTCTCCAGGTGAGGCAAGGCGCGGAAAAAGCAATCCCCTGGTTTCCGAAACAGCCATCACCCACACGGAAACAAGGCTGGCAATGGAAATGAAGAGGGCAACCCGCCAGTTCGCGATCACTCCAGCCATCAGGACGATCAACATATACACGAAGATTGCGGGATCATGAACACCTCCGAAATTCCACGCATGGTAGGTCAGGACCCCCCAAAAAGAAACCAGCATGAAAATTGAGGCTGCGTTTACATAACCCAGCCTCAGGGCACCAAATACAATCAATTGAGAGGCAGCCAGAACCAGCAACGCGATCTTCCTGGGATTGAACGACAACCCTCCTTCACCGATAACATCCAGAAATACGAGTACGGAGGCAAGAACGATCACCGTCCATCCAATCGAACGGAGCATCCCCGCGACTTCCTCTGTTCGATCCACACCAAACAGAGGCTTGAATACATTACGAATCGGGCGCAGGTTCACGCGTTGAAATCCTCCTCAAAAAGTATAACACGGGGAAACCCGATGAAAGGGGGGCGCAATTTATGGATAAGCGTGTTCAAAAGCTGAAATGATTCTATCCCACATGGAATTCATGTCGCGGTCAATCGTCTGAAATTCCGGGTGCGCTTCAAACCAGGTAAGCGAGCGCCTCAACCCCTCCGCCCATTTCACTTCACACGAAAAATCGGGTACAAATCTTTTGATCTTGCTATTATCGAAAACAACACTATTGGCCTTATCACCAAGGAGAGTTCCCAGCTTATCCGGGTCATGTGCTACGATCAAATCGCTCGGGATATGAACCACGTTCGCTTCCAAGCCCAAAGCCTGATACGCTTCGAGATAAATCTGATCCCAGCTGAGAACTTCGTCCGACGTGATTTGAAAAGCCTCACCGATTGCAAGGTCGTTTCCCATCAACCCCACCAACCCCTTGGCGAAATCTGCGTTCCAGGTCAGCACCCAAAGCGACATCCCATCGCCGGGGACGATGATCTTTTGCCCGCGCTTCATTCGGTCAATGACCGTCCACGGGTGGCGCCAGCTCGCCATGCAGAACGGAATTTGAGAGGGTCCGTACGTCAACGAGGGTCGTATAATCGTTACCGGAAAGTTTTCTTTTTCATACGCGTCCATCAACCTGGTTTCGCAGGCAATCTTATTACGCGAGTACTCCCAAAAAGGATTCTCAAGCGGAGTCTCTTCGGTGATCAAGTAATGCTGTGGTGGTTTTTGATACGCGGAAGCAGAACTGACGAACACGAATTGATCTGTCTTATCGCGAAACAAACGAATGTCGCGTTCGATATCTTTAACGGTAAACGCGAGGAAGTCCACGACCGCGTCGAAACGGTGACCAGCCATCAGCGACGCGAGATGCGTTTCGTCAGCGTGGATGTCGCCCTTGAGGAGGATCGCGTCTGGTGGTAATGGATGCTTCGTCGAAGCGGAACGATTCAAAATAAATGATTCGTACCCGCGTCGAATCGCCAGTTCAGAGCAAGCCGAACTGATCAACCCTGTGCCGCCGATAAACAGAATTTTCATTAACCCTCTCCCCGCTTCGTCTCCGCCGGCGCTCCGCTCAGCGCGATTGGGAGCGGGGATAGAGCAACACGATTCGCCAGATAATTTTCCACCCAAAAAATGATCAGCGCGAGCCAGACAATGCCAAACCCTATCAAACGCGACCGGTCAAATTCTTCCTTGTAAACAAAAATGCCGATAAGAAATTGAATCGTCGGTGCAAGATATTGCAGAATACCGAGCACGGATAACGGGATTTGTTTCGCGGCGGAGGCAAACATGAGTAGAGGAATGGTCGTGACCAGCCCCGCGCCGATCATCAACAAATCCGCTGTGGAGCCAGAGTGCAGGAACGCAGCCGTGTTATTGGCTTGCGCCCAACCCAGATATAAAACAGCAGGCAAAAAGAGAATGCCGGTTTCGAGGGTCAATCCATACAATGAGCCAAGCGGGGCAAGTTTTTTCGTCAGCCCATAAAAGCCGAAGGTAAATGCGAGCAAAAGCGCAATCCACGGCAGGCGGCCATATGCAAACGTAAGATAGAGGACGCCTGTTGCGGCGAGCATCACGGGAATCCATTGCACAGTGCGCAATCGTTCACGCAAAAAGATCACCCCCATCAATACGCTCAACAACGGGTTGATAAAATATCCGAGACTTGTTTCAACAATAAAACCCGCGTTGACCGCCCACACGTAAGTCAGCCAGTTGACGCCGATGAGGAGGGCGGCGATCAAATAAATTCCAAACGTGCGCGCATGCAGCGTGGAGCGAAAATTATCCCATTGTTTTGTTATCACGATCACAGCCAGCAGTAACAAGAAAGACCAGCCTATGCGGTGCCCAAGCAATTGCGGCGCAGGCACATCGTGCAGTAACTTCCAATAAATGGGAAAGAAGCCCCACAATGCATAGGCAGTAATACCGTTCAATATACCCTTGTTCATAAGTCTCCTTTGGGATTATGGGAAATATATACCCTGATTGGACGCGCTGAGGCGACATCCACTTACGTCAGCGAAAATCAGGCACAATCCCGCGCGGTTGATTAAAAGTTTTCTATCGGCTGCCGACCTGCAAACCCCGCTTCAACTTCATGCCAAAACTGAATATCATCCTCACCATGCTGCCAGCACAGATAAACTTCTCGTCCATCTTTCAAAGCAGAGAAATCCAGCAAGCCTGTGTTGACGTCTTTAATTTGCGCGCCTGTACCTTGAATTTGATGGGTGAGTTCATCGAGCCGGTCAAAACTTTTGACCATTCGGCTCAGGGTTGGATTTCCGCCATTGCCTGCCGATCTTTCCATTACGTTCCAGATCTCAGGCTGGTTTGCAAGGATTTCATTTCGGATGGATTGAACCTCACGCATCAACGGGCGGATGATTACTAAAGTTTCGTTGGCTTCTTGAAGGGTGAAATACTTTGGCATAATATCTCCTCATCAAAAGTATACACCAAAGAAAAAGGACGACCCATGTGGTCGCCCTCAATTGTATAAATTTACAATTCCTCAGTGTTCATTTTCATTCAAGATTTCACGAATATGTTTTACCAGCAACTCACTTAAGGGTAAAGCCAACTCCGCGTTTCCCTTTCCTGAAATAACAGTGGAAAGATACCATCGTTCCTGCCCTGATGGGTCAATCAAGAAAGTGCCTGGCGTGTGCATGATTGAATTTCCATCAGGACTGTGTGTGGCCGAAACTCCATAAGCTTTCCAAACAGGCTCCAGGGCAGCGCTGCTTCCTGTTAGAAAATGCCAACTCGGAATCTCATCAAGATGCCATGCGCGGGTTGTTTCCAGCACTTCTGCAACGGAATGCACTTCAACGTTCACATTGACGCCCAAAAAGACAATCTGATCCGACTCGTTTTTATCAAGTTGTCGGTATGTTTCTCGGAAATGAACGGCAGTTAATGGGCAGGTATCCTTGCACTTGCTGTCCATAAAGGTCAACACAACCACGTTTCCTTGAAAATCAGAAAGGCGTATGACTGAACCGCTCTGGTCCAATAAAGTGAAATCGGGCGCAACGCCAGAGAGTTCGGTCCCTTCGTAAGGCGGAGCATCTTTCGAAAGCGCCAAGGAAAAGTAAACCACACCGCCAGCAATGACGATCAAAACAGGGATGAGCCACATCCATTTATTGTTCATGATGAAGACCTTTGTATAGGGTCTTTTCACTGCGGGATGCAATATCAGCAAAGGAATCGTTGACGTAGGGAAAAGCAAACCACACCAAGCCAAGTCCGAACAAGATACCCGTGATCAAACGCATCCATGAATTGAAGGAGCCAAGCGCGTCACCTTGATAAAAAGCCATCGGCAAGGAGTTATTTGTAACGAATTGTAACCAAATGTTGACATCGCGAAAGCCATGCCCGATACCTGCCAGATCGCTGACCATGTGCGTGCCGCCGTCAATTGCCATTGGGGCGAGCAGGAGGGCAAACATCAAAAACGAGATGGGCTTCAGCCGCCTGCGAACAAGCCCATAGAGCAGACCGGCAGGCAGGATGCTTGTGTACATCGAAACCATGCGGTCCGACCATGCCACCTTCCAACCCACTTCAGAGCTGCCGATAAACTGGCGGAGGATGATCGGGTTATTGGTGTTCTGCCACACGGATTGAATCTCGGTCAGTGAATACATCCACTGTTTGCCAAAGAGAAAGAACGACCTCTCAGGGAGTTGATGACACTGGAAAGAGTAAAGCAGGTAGATCGCCTTGCCTGCGCCTGTAAAACCCCAATTCAGCGCGACGGGCGCGAGCCACGGCAGAACAACCCATACAGCAATCAGTAAATTTACAAATAACAACCAATGGCGCGCAAACCCGAGCACAACCCGCTTCATCAGAATGAGCCGCTGGGTTGGCTGGGACAAAGGTGGAATTGCAGAAGAGGTTTTCACTCTTATACTTACTCACCCGACCACGAGATGCCGCCATCGCGGCTGGCGAAAACCTCACCTTGATCGTTGACCACAATAATATGATCCGGGTCAAGTGGGCTGACTGCAACTGCCAGCAATGTACCGTTCAACCCCATAGGCTTCCAACTTTGACTATTATCATCCGAAACATAAAGTCCGGCCAAATCGCCGAGAGTGGACACATAGAAATGCTCATTTACAGGGACATAAGCCATTGCGACTACGCCACGATCTGGGATATTCTGAATAGCTTTCCACGTCAGCCCACCATCCTGACTTTTCCATAGCCCCGCCTCACCTGCCGCTGCATACAGGGTTTCCGAATCCTCACCAACCGCCAGATTGAAAGTCGAAGGAGGCGCGCTATCAGACAACAGAGTCCATGTACTCCCGCCATCTTGTGATCCAAAAATCCCAAAGCCAACAACATGTGCATAGACTTGACTGGCATTCGCTGGGTTCACTGCAAACCCATGAATGTCAGTTCCGGGCAAGTTCGTGCCGACCGATTCCCAAGTCTGCCCGGCATTGGTTGATTTGAAGAAAACGTCATGCCCAGCGACATACATGATCTGGGGATCGGAGGATGGAAAAGCTAATGCCATTGCATCCGCGTTATTCACTGTAGTTGACTCCCAATCCTTGCCTCCGTTTAGACTCATCAGCAGACCGCCATGATGTCCGAAGAAGACAGTATCAGGCTCAGTCAGGGAAAAGGCAAGCGAATGGAAGTCCGCCGTAGACAACTTGCTGATTGGTCGCGTTTGCGGATTATCTGGTTGTCGGTTAGAAAACACAAACCAAAGTCCAATAATCACAACCAGCGCGACTCCAGCCACAATCAACCAGCGGGATTGCGATTTCTGTTGCTTCTTTCTGCCTACACGTTCTTTCTGTTTACTCATAGGTCATTATCTCCGGCGAAAGTCTCTGGGGTTTTGAAAATTCTGCATCATCTCTGTGCAGGCGGACATCATATCATTCATCGTTTGTCCATTCATGCCCATCCTGCCTCCCATGTTCATCATCCCACCACCCATCATTGGGAAACCTGCGAAGATCCCAATAATGAGCAAGACGACAAAAATGATGAGCAGAATCAGCAGAATAGTGACAAGACGTTGATTTGCAGTTGCTGCGGTATTCATATCAATCTTCTCCTTTTCAGTCGCGTTCATGGCAATTTTGTCCTTTCCATATTTTAGAACAAATTACAGCGCTTCCCCTAGGGAAGTAAGGGGTCAATCATGGCCCTGATCTCGTCCACGCTGAGGAAGGGGCCGATTTTGACATGTCTCAGGATGCCATTGGTATCAACGATGAAGGTCTCAGGCACACCTTGAATGCGGAACATTTGCGAGATGGCTGTTCCCAGGTCCGGGCCATTGGGATAGGTGTTGCCGAATTTTTTGAGGAAGATGCGTGCTTCAGGCTCGGTATCCACATAATCCACTCCCAGAAAAACCACTTTTCCACTCGGTTGATAATACTTCCAGGCTTCCTCCAAGACCGCGGCTTCCTGTTCGCAGGGTTTGCACCACGAAGCCCAGAAGTTGATGAAAACCACCTTGCCGCGCAAATCCGAGATTTTCACCTCAGGCCGATCATTGTATTCATAACCACTGAAGAGGGTAAGGCTGAAATCAGGGACTGTGGCGCCGGGTTGGACAGTCCCTTGCTGGGTGCGTGTGACGCCGATTCCTATCAGCACGAGAAAACCGAGAAGAAAGGCCCAAATGAAGATCTGCACCCGGAGTGGTACACCGCGCCGTGAATTTGCTGTGGCTTCTGTCATGAGGTTATTGCTCGGCTTCGCTATCGGGCGCACTGCTCTGAACAAGAGTCTTTTTCTTCGCTTCTAGAGCCGCAATCTTTTCGGTCTCGGCAATCTCCTGTTCCAGCCGCTGCCGCTGCTCGCGCAACGATTTGAGGCGGTCTGCCTCCGAGACATGCGAGGTATGACCGGGCATAGAATGGTCTTGCGGACCGCTCATATTGCGGTTCATCATCCACATCATAACGCCCATGCAGATGGGACAGGCTAAGATAGCCAGAATAACCAAAAGTGTGCTTAGTTCCATTTCTTTATCTCCTTTAATTGATGAAGTACCCAACTTTTCTTGTTCAATTGTGCTCATGTCCTGAACCACCACATCCATCTTCCAAATCCCAAAGTTCAGCGACCTGTTGAGCCGACCAGTCCAGCTTGGTAATCAGATATTTTGCCTGACCTTCGAAGGCGAACCATCGCCAGCATCTGCAACAACATGGTCCTCCTTCCTCGGATATTTGCATGGCTTGATCGTAGACAGTCTGTTGGTCAGGAGTCAGTTGAATCATCTTTTGATACTCGAAGAGTTGTTTTGCCAGCTTCACAGGTACATCATACGGGTCGCCGGGAATCTGAGGAATGTCGGCGTATTTCTTCAAACCTTCAACCTGTTCCTGATAACGATGAAGATCCATCGGAGAACAGCACGAACCCTGAACGCGCGCATCATCAGGCATCGCCTCAACTGAGGCGGTCAGCAAGCCTCAGGTGCTGCCAACACTACGTTGGCTACCTTGACCAGAGAGGAAAGCGAATTTTTCCTGTGAGCCAGCCACTAGATCGATATTCTTAACCGGCGCAGTATCCGCAACATCCTGTGAGCGGCCAAAGTCAAAAGCTAAGAATTTTCCCCCGAACAGCAGAAGCGCGGCCAAGATCACCACAGACCCGGTTATGAAGGCATAAGCCAATTTTCTGGAAATGACAATTTCGGTAGAGTTCATTTCGTTTATCTCCTTTCTTTCAATGCAATTGTTTGTGAAACTATCATTGGAGGATCTCTGCGATATATTTGTCAATCTGCCGGGAAGTCATGACGCCAACCTGAAATCGCTCAATCGTTCCATCCCGATTAATGAAGATGCTCGCTGGAAGGCCGGGGATTCGATACAGCCTCTCGGCTACCGCTCCATCCTCGTCCAAAAGAATCGGGAATGTAATATCGAATTCGTCCACAAATGCTTGAACGTCAGGCACGGAATCTGAAATCGTGAGGTTCAAGCCAAGAATCATAAGACCCTCATCCTTATGCGTCTCATACTCCCGGACCAATTCAGGCATTTCCTCCCGGCAGGGCAGGCACCAAGTCGCCCAGAAGTTGATCAACACCGGTCTGCCGCGAAATTGCGATAGGCTAACTTGCGCGCTATCCAATGTCGGAAGCGTAAAATCAGGGGCTTGCCTGCCAATCCAGGGGGACGTTGCTGAGGAATTTTCTTGTGGGCTTTGCCCCCGGGGAAAGATTGCCGGAACAACGATCACACCTATCGTCAGCGTTATTACAGTCAGTATTACAAATATGGCCCATTTCGGTAACCGAATTCGGAGGACTGGAGAATCCATGCCGTTGCCTTTCATAATATCCAAGGACGCGCGTCCGCATCCAGCGCATTCTTGATGACATCTCACACCCGATATGCGCGGCATACCAGGTCAAATCAAAAACCGCCGACAGAGTCGGACTTGTGTTCGACATATACAAAATGAGATGTTTAGGCTTTGGGAGGCGGGGGTACGGCTTTGATGTATATCGTTTGAATTACAGGAGCTAAATTTGCAATTCGCGCATCGCCCCCATATAAAGCAACGCAGGCGGATTGGGAAACCATGAAATCGCATCCAAGCGAGGATGGGCCCATCGCATCACAACATGAGCCAGGGGCTTGATTGCCTGCATCCGCCGGAACCGTATGACTTTGGGAATCCATCATCGCATCCATACTCACCATCTGCATGGAGAGCATATGATTGGACATTGGGGACAATCCAACCAACAGCAAAAATACCAGTGCAATGGATAGCAGTTTTTCTGGAAGAATCATTCTGGCCATGGCTAATCGGCATTATAACGTAGAAGCGCCATATTCGAGGCGCTTCACATCGTCCCTTAATATCTTCCCCGTTTTCGCCCCGGCGTTCTCATCTAGATTCTAACTTTCCTCAATCGCAAACTATTGCTCACCACGAACACACTACTGAAAGCCATCGCGCCAGCCGCGAGCATGGGGTTCAAATATCCCAGTGCCGCAGCGGGTATCAGAATCACGTTGTAGAAAAACGCCCAGAACAGGTTTTGCTTGATTGTAGAAAGTGTCTTGCGCGAGAGAGAAATCGCACGCGCCACGCCCCGTAAATCTCCACTCATCAATGTCACAGACGCCGCGGCAATCGCCACATCGGTTCCTGTTCCAATGGCTATACCCACGTCGGCTTGGGCGAGAGCGGGCGCGTCGTTGATGCCATCACCGACCATCGCGACGACATTCGTAATTGGTGATTGGTAATTGGTGTTTGATAATTGGAGATTAGAGACTGGAGATTGGAGTTTCTTGACTTCATTGGATTTGCCTTCGGGTAACACTTCAGCTAATACCTGGTCAATGCCAACTTGTTTCGCAATTGCTTCGGCAGTTTTTTGGTTATCACCAGTAATCATCGCGACTTTGAGGCCCATGCGCTGCAGTTCGGCAATTGCTTCTTTTGAGCTGTCCTTGAGCGTATCGGCAACTGCGACCACGCCAGCAATCTCACCATCTACAGCAACAACCATCGGAGTCTTTGCTTGTGCTTGCAAGCGCCCCATAGCGCTACGAACAAGATCAAGGGATATGTTCTCTGCCTCCATCAATCGCAGGTTGCCAACTAATACACGCTGTCCGCCGACATCTGCTGAAATGCCCATACCAGTCATGGCATTGAAACCTGAAATCTCGGCTAATGAGATATCGCGTTCGGTCGCAGCAGCAACGATGGCTTCCCCCAGTCCGTGTTCACTCCCTTTTTCGGCAGAAGCCGCCAGCCATAGAATCGCGTTCGCATCCCAGCCTGCGCAAACAACTCCATTCTTACCAGTTATGCATGATCGTTCGGCAGGAATAATATCTATAACCGCAGGTTGTCCTTTCGTGATTGTTCCTGTCTTATCAAGCACTACTATATTGACTTTTCCCGCGCGCTCCAATGCTTCGCTGTTTTTAAACAGGACACCCAACTCCGCGCCTTTGCCGGTTCCGACCATGACGGCAGTCGGCGTGGCAAGACCCATCGCACATGGACAGGCGATCACCAACACCGCGACCATGTTGATGAGGGCGGTTGTAAACGGAGAATCGGAGAATTGGTAATTTGTAAATTGCGGAACGACGAAATACCACACTGTGAACGTGATAAGCGATATACCGATCACAGTCGGAACAAACACTGCCGAGACCTGATCGGCCAGTTTTTGTATCGGTGCCTTGCTGCCTTGCGCGTCTTCCACCAGTTTGATGATCTGCGCCAGGGCGGTCTCTTTTCCGACCTTGGTGGCTTCAAACTTTAGCAAGCCGAGTTTATTCAACGTCGCGCCGATGACCGGGTCGCCGGGCTTCTTTTCAACAGGCAGTGACTCGCCCGTCAGCATGGATTCGTCCACCGCGCTCCTGCCCTCGATCACCACGCCGTCCACGGGAATCTTTTCGCCGGGGCGGACGAGGACCACATCTCCGACGCGGACAGAGTCAATTGAGACCTCAGCCTCCGTCCCGTCGCGAAGGATGCGTGCCGTCTTGGCGCGGAGTCCCATGAGTTTTTTGATCGCTTCGGACGTGCGTCCCTTGGCGCGGGCTTCCAGAAATTTCCCAAGCCGAATCAACGTGATGATGACGGCTGCTGTTTCGAAATACACATGACCTGAAAGTAAACCGAATGTAATAACTGCCGAATAGAAATATGCGACCGACGTGCCCATCGCAATAAGCACATCCATGTTGGCGGAGGCGTTACGGAGCGATTTGTACGCGCCGATGTAATACTGCCAGCCCACATAAAATTGCACAGGCGCGGCAACGAGCATCATCGCCACATTCACCCAGGTTTCATGCGCCCAATGCCCGAGGATGTTGAAATCGCGCAGCATCGAAAAGACAAATAACGGCACGGTAAAGATCAAACCGATGATCAGCAGGCGGCGTTGCTCATTGATCTCACGCTCGCGCGCTTTGGCTTCGGCATCCTCGGCTTCACCGCCGAGTTCAACGGCTTCAAAGCCCGCGCCTGCCACTGCGCGGCGCAACTCGGTTTGAGTGACAACGGTTGGCACATACGTGACGCGCGCCTTTTCATTGGCATAATTTACCTGCGCTTCGAGCACACCTTCGAGTTTGAGCAACGCTTTTTCGAGTCGGCGCGCATCGTTGTCATCGGCAAGGCGTTTGATCACGAGGTCGGCTTCGCCTGTGGCAACTCCGTATCCCGCACGTTGGACGCGCGCGATCATATCGGGCAAGCCCACTTTGGCGGAATCAAAATCCACCGTTGCGCGTTCGGAGGAAAGGTTCACGACCGCTGTGTTGACGCCGGTGAGTTTTTTCAGGTTGCGTTCCACCGTCGCGACACAGTTCGCGCAGGTCATGCCGGTGATGGGAAGGGTTAATTGTTTTGTATCAGACATACAAATTTCTTCGCAATATGAAGTACGAATTAGGCGTTCCGTGTTGGGTATTTCGTAAATTCATTACAGGGTTATCAAGCCTCCAACAGGATAATTGATCTCAGCCAGCAAAGCCTTGATCTTTATTTCATCTGCGGGCGCGTCGAAAGCAATGTGAACCTTCTTTGTGTTGAGATCTGCCTTCACAGATTGGACGCCTTGCAACTCTCCCACTTCCATTTCAATCGTATGCGTGCAATGATCGCAGTGCATTGCGGGGACGGAATAAGTAACTGTAGTCATATTTTAATACTCCTTGATTTTATAGATTTATTCAGAAACAACAATTAATTCGCCAAACATGCCTGCTTCTTTATGTCCTTCAATGGAGCAAAAGACTTCATAGGTTCCCGGTTCAAGGGCAGTAAACTGCAAAGTCTCTATCTCTCCTGCTTTGGCGAAAAAGTGCAAATCATATTCAGGCGCATCACCCAGCTGATGGTGCGCGGCGGGTCCGCTATCGCTGGCTTCCACATCGGTTACGTTGATTTTCTCAATCACAAAATCGTGTTCCACGGCTCCTGTGTTGCGTAATGTCAGTGTTACGGGTTGACCTGCAGGTACAGTAATGGTCGGGGAACTGTACGCGAAGTCTGTGGCCTCAAGCAGGATCTCTGCCTTTGGCTGTGAGGTTGCTGCACATCCTGCCAAAATGGTGGCGAGGACAAGAATTAAGAAAGTTTTTTGCGGCATGAGTACAATTCCGTTGAAGAGTATTAAACTTTCGCGGACATTTCAAACACTTCGGTGATCTCTTTCAACACGCGCTGGCGTTCCTTCTTGTCATTCCCCTGAATCGCGGTGATTACGCAGGAGTTTAGATGATTTTCCAAAATCTGCGTGCTGACTTTGTTCAGCGCCGCATCCACCGCTTGAATCTGACGGATGACATCAATGCAATAGGTATCTTCTTCCACCATGCGGATGACGCCGCGCAGGTGTCCTTCAATGGTCTTCAAACGGCGGAGTGTGTTTTCACTGTTTTCCATAAAAACCTCTGCTTCTCGGATTGTTTTGCTGGGCGGATCCTTATCCCCTCCCAGGGGGGAGGGGTACGAACATCATAACCATGAATCTGCCCGGCGTCAAGCACTTCGAACATGGGCATCATGCGCCGAGCCACCATCAATCGCCTGCGCAGAGTAGATTTGAGATACAGCGGACATCCGACACCTGCGCCGCGCGCTCCTTGTCAAACAAGCGGATGAGGAACCGTTTCAGAAGATAACTCAGATACGGCAATGGAATTAGCTACATTCTTACTTCAAGTATCACTGTTTGCCTGATATTGTGTGGTGAAGTTGGATTCTCGTGGACAGCCGAAATGTGATGATATTGCTCGTGCTCCTCAAACAAGGGTCGTGGTCCAAGTAAGACTTGATGGATTAGAGTGGTTCGTTATTTTACCGGAGAGTTGTCTCCCATTGTATTTGTGAATTTAGACTGGAACTCCCCGGAGTCTTTAACGATATTCCTATCTAGAATTTATGAATATAGTTTTTGATACAAACTTTGCGCCCATTCGAACAATGCTTGTTCATCTGCCCTATTCGCTGTACCACGGCCATTACCGTAAAACACTAAAGTATTCATCATCCGGTCTGATACGCCTTCAGGGTCAGAAACATCCAGGTTGATTTCACCATACTTCAAAAACCACACATTGAACTGCTTCTGATCCTGCGCGGAAAACAGGGTTGCAAAATTACTTGCCATCTCTTTCGGTTGAGATCTACAATTCATTCCACAGATTTCGCCGGAAAGGAACATGGTCAATCGGTCGCAAAAACCGGCAATCCCGCCTTCGCGCGTCCAAATCAGCGCAAAAGTGACAGGCTGAATGAGGTCGCCATCCACGCTGGTATGATATTCATACTCAATGCCATGGGCTTCCAACACGATCACTCGACCCGGAGTCACCACCTGGGCACATAGGACATCCGGAAAAGCAATATCCATGCAGGCATCGCCAAATTCAACTTTCTCAGTGCTTTTCACAGAAATATCGTTTTTCTCCAGCCCCAGGTTTTCAGCCAACCGTTGGATGACTGCATCTTCGATTGAATCAATATCCTGCGAGTTTTCAACCGTTGGAATTGCGTTTGCAGGTTCCTCCGTCAGTGGCTGAGGTGCGCACGCCGCAAGAATCAACAACACAAAAAATAAAAACATTCTTTTCATGCCTCACTCCTTTACATAGACGGACGCACAACTCGTAATGATTGTTCCGAAAAACTGTATAATCGAGTGCATGCGTCATCGAATTCTCATTACATTCTTAATAATTGTAACAGCCTGCGCGCCTAAACCGGATCCAAACATCCAGATTCAGATGGCTGTTGCCTCGACCCTGGCGGCAATCCCCAAAGACACTGCAGCGCCCGTTCCCACGACCTATCCGCCTCCAACTCCATTCGATCTCAAAGGCTTATTCTGCGAGTACCAGTTTTGCATTGGTCACCCCATTGACATGGCGTTTTACGATGTGAGCGCGCAACAAAACGCCGCCTCACCCAGCACCTATTCACAAGGCTTGCTCGCGGCGTTCAACGGCAATCTTTTCATTCAGGTGGTCTGGCAAGCCTCACCCGGCGCGTCGGACCCGCAATTTATGCTTGATCTCATCTTAGACGCCGGACTGGATACACGCGTCGGCAATCTGGATGTGAAACTGATCCGCGACATGAACGTGATCTACATCCCGATTACCACCACCGCCTCCCCTCTCCTCCCCTTCGGCGGAGCAGGAGCATGGATCTGCGGCGACCGCGCCTTCGCATGGAAAGTGTACACGCCCGGCGAATCTTCGGCGCAGGCATTGTTCGACACCGCCTTCAGTCGATTTATGTGTTCCAGGTAAAAGGTGAAACTATGACTATTGAAACTGATCTGATCGCCCTAAAACTCCGGGTCCGTGAACTGGAAGATCGTCTCAAGCACCTGTATACTCACTTGAATATCACATACGTTGAAAGCATCGAAGCAGGCGACGCGAAAATCATCGAGATGCTCAAAAAGGGGAACAAGATCGAAGCGATAAAAATCTACAGGGAAATGTTCAATGTTGGCCTTGTCGAAGCCAAACAGGCAGTGGAGGGAATGGAATCGCGGATGGGACTGTGAAGGCCGAAAGACCACAGTAAAATTTTTCACCCAAAGTCTTGAATTCCAACAGAAAAGGATATACAATGTCCGCACCCAGGATGGGAGAATTACGAAGATAGATTGGTGTTCTATGTGAGGCTTAAACAAGAAAGACAACCTTGAACCTCAAAGACGATAGCGGCGAAGTAATCTCAAAAAAGGTGTTGGATTGGCTGACGGGGATTATTACGCTTGCCGCGGCCCTTTCAACGATTATTGGCGTATTTTTCTCGGATGATAAGAAGGCACAACAAGCCGCCTATATCGCCGCGTTTGTTCTAATTGTTGTGAGTGGTGCAATTTTTTTCTACCAACGCCGCCGTGCCGCTAAATTTAAGATCGCCGAATCGCTTGAGCCGCTTTCAGCCAGTGCCGCATTACGCGGACTATTGCCCTTTGAAGAAGGCGATCAACTGCCTGGACGTTCCCGTGATGCGCAAGAAATTTATACGCTTGTCGCGAGCAGTGCATTTCGATTTGGCGTATTGTGGGGCGAATCAGGCTGCGGGAAGACCTCGCTCCTGCGTGCAGGGGTGACGCCAAAATTGCGGAATGAAAAGTTCCTTCCACTTTACATCAACAAGCCAACGAAGGATCCACAAGAAGCGATTCGATCAACATTGCTGAAAGAAGTTCAGGGCTTGGAAAAACGCGGTGACAAGAATCTAAAGCAACTTCTAAAAGGAGCCGTGCCAAAAGGCAAAAAGATTGTCATCCTTTTCGACCAGTTCGAAGAATTCTTCTTAACTAACCGCACACCCAATTCGCGCGCGGGCTTTGTCCAATGGCTGGGCGAAGTGGTCAAGGATGAGAACCTACCCGTCGCGTTTCTGATCGGCATTCGCGGGGATTTCTTCGCCCAACTGCAAAACTTTGCGCCGCAAATACCCGAACCGACATCCATTCGCACAACTTATCAATTACAAAATTTCGATACCGAACAAGCCAAGCAGATATTCAGCGCGGCGGCAAAAGCGGATGGAATCCCATTCGAATCTGCGCTGATTCAGGCGGTGGTCAAAGAACTGGAGACCGAGGAATTTATCCGCCCTGCTGAATTGCAGGTGGTGGGTACGCGCCTCAAACGGAAGAATATTATCAGATTGAATCAATACGAAGCGTTGGGAGGCGCGCGTGGCATCTTGAGTTCCTATATCAGTGACGAGATCAAACAAGCTCCAAATGAGCGGATCGCGCGATTAGTATTGCGCCTGATGTGCGCGGATGCGGTCGAGACGAAATCACCGACTGATTTGAGCATAGACGATATTGTGCACGGCATTGGTAGAACCGATGGAATTGCCAGCCAGACACCTTCAACTTTCCCTGAGGAAGTTCAAACGATTTTGAATCGATTTGTCAATGCGCGCGTGCTGGTTCATACGGATGAGAATAAATATAACCTCGCGCACGATTATCTTGCCACTTATGTACGATCAGCCACAGAAGGCGCGGAAACGAACGTCGAGCGCGCTAACAGGCTCTTGAGACGTTACGTTGCCGAATATAAAGAAGATCCAAAGACGCGTATTCCTTTTGGGAAAGTTCGTTGGATTCAAAAATATGCTGCTGCGGAAATAAGGAGTGGTGAAAAGGCGCGGGAGCTACTCAAAAAGAGCAAAGGATCGTTTTACGGTATTGCAGCCATCCCTCTCATCCTAATCGCGGCTCTTTATGTATCCCTTGCTAGTTCATATTACCTCGGCATTGACGAAGAGAATTACATCGTCATTTTATCCGGACATCCTCAATGGAAAATCGTTCCCGGCTTTGACCAGGTCGTGATCCAGACAGATTTCAGTGTTCCGGACTTGGATCCAAAATATGATTTTGATATACGGAACGGGCTGGTTACGGGCTTTTGGTTACAAAAGAATGAGGCAGGCTACCCATTGTGGATAGAACAATTAGGCACACAACTTGAAATAGGATCTCAAACAAAGATGTGGCGCTGGCTCGGTCAACCCGATCGGGCGGCAAAAGTTGCGATTGAAACTATCACTAATCCTGAAACTGATTCGGATTTGCGCTCCAAAGCGGTGGACGCCCTAGGAGCCCTCGCTCAAGCTAGACACGACGCGGTCACACCTGACATGCTGGACTCATTGATCGAGATCGTCCTTGATCCTGAGGCTGATTCGGATTTGCGCTCCCAAGCGTTACACACCCTGGGGTATCTCGCCCAAGCTAAACCCGACGCGGTCACGCCGGACAGGCTAGCCTCGTTGATCGAGATCATCTATGATCCTGAGACTGATTGGATTTTGCGACCCAAAGCGGCAGACACCCTGGAATCACTCGCCCAAACCCAACCCGACGCGGTAACACCGAACATACTGGCCTCCTTGATCGAGATCATCTATGATCCTGAGGCTGATTGGGACTCACGCGACATCGCGGAGGACTCCCTAGGATCGCTTGCCCAGGCCCAACCCGACGCGGTAACACCGAACATACTGGCCTCCTTGATCGAGATCGTCCTTGATCCTGAGGTTGATTCGGATTGGCGCTCCAAAGCGGTAGACGCCCTGGGAGTCTTCGCCCAAGCTAGCCCCGACGCGGTCACACCTGACATGCTCGACTCATTGATCGAGATCGTCCTTATTCCTGAGACTTATTGGTTTTTGCGCTCCAAAGCGGTAGACACCCTAGAATCACTCGCCCAAGCCCGACCCGATTTTGTCACACCGGACATGCTGACCTCCTTGATCGAGATCGTCCTTGATCCTGAGGCTGATTCGGATTTGCGCAGCTACGCGGCAGACACCTTGAGCATACTCGCCCAAGCCAGCCCCGACGCGGTCACACCTGATATGCTGGACGCATTGATCGCGATCGTCATTGATCCAGCGGCTGATTCGGATTCACGCGACATCGCGGAGGACCCCCTAGGATCGCTTGCCATCTCCAGACCCGACTTTGTCACACCGGACATTCTGACCTCCTTGATCGAGATCGTCCTTGACCCTGAGGCTGATTTGGGTTTGCGCTCTAACGCGGCAGACGCCTTGGAAGCATTCGCCCAAGCCCGACCCGATTTGGTCACACCGGACATGCTGACCTCCTTGATTGAGATCGTACTTGATCCTGAGGCTGATTCGGATTTGCGCTCCAAAGCGGTAGACGCCTGGGAATCACTCGCCCAAGCCCGACCCGACGCGATCACACCGGACATGCTGGACCCATTGATCGAGATCGTCCTTGATCCTGAGATGAATTTCAGACTTCGCATCAGAAAGCTAGACACCCTAGGATCGCTTGCCCAAGCCCGACCCGATTTTGTCACACCCGACATGCTGACCTCATTGAGCAAAATCGTCCCTGATTTTAGGAATGAATCGGATTTGCGCTCCAAAGCGGCAGATACCCTGAGCATACTCGCCCAAGCCAGCCCCGACGCGGTCAACTCATTGCTCGAGATCGTCCTTGATTCTGAGAGTGATCTCGATCTTCGCATTGAAGCCGCAGACGTCCTGGAAGCACTCGCCCAAGCCAGCCCCGATTTTGTCACACCCGACATCCTGACCTCCTTGATCGAGATCGTCCTTGATCCTGAGAGTGATCTCGAACTTCGCATTGAAGCGGCAGACGCCTGGGACTCACTCGCCTACGCCAGACCCGATTTTGTCACACCCGACATGCTGACCTCCTTGATCGAGATCGTCCTTGACCCAGAGGCTAATTCGGATTTGCGCTCCGAAGCGGCAGACGCCCTGGGAGTCTTTGCCGAAGCTAGCCCCGATTTTTTCACACCTAAAATGCTGACCTTATTGATCGAGACAGCCCTTTACTCAGAGGCTGATTCGGATTTGCGCTCCAAAGCGGCAGATACCCTGAAATCGCTCGCCCAAGCCGGACCCGACGCTGTCAACTCATTGATCGAGATCGTCCTTGATCCTGAGAGTGATCGCGAACTTCGCATTGAAGCGGCAGACGCCCTGGAAGCACTCGCCCAAGCCAGACCCGATTTTGTCACACCGGACATGCTGACCTCATTGAGCAACATCGTCGTTGATCCTGAGAGTGACCTCGAACTTCGCATTGAAGCGGCAGACGCCCTGGAAGCACTCGCCCGAGCCAGCCCCGATTTTTTCACACCTGACATTCTGACCTCCTTGATCGAGATTGTCCTTGACTCAGAGGATAATTCGGATCTGCCCTCCAAAGCGGCAGATACCCTGCAATCCCTTGCCCAAGCCAGACCCGATTTCTTCACACCTAAAATGCTGACCTTATTAATCGAGACAGCCCTTGACTCAGAGGCTGATTCAGATCTCTTCTTCGCAGCGGCAGACACCTTGAGTATGCTAGGCCAAGCAAATCCCGAGGCGATCTCGCCTGATATGTTGTTCTCAATGATCGAGATCGTCCTTGATCCTGAGGCGGATTCGGATTCAGTCATTAACGCGGCAGACACCTTGAGCATACTCGCCCGAGCAAACCCGGAGGCCGTTTCATCTGATATGCTTGCCTTATTGTTCGAGAGCGCAATTAATTCCGAGACCGAGTTCGATGTACGCGTACGCGCGGGTGCTGCCTTGAACTCACTTGCTCAGGCCAATCCGCCGGCGGTCACGTCAGAGATGATTGATTCCTTGATTGCTCAACTTCAAGAAGATGACCACAGCTTTAACCGGCAGTTGGCGACTCAGACACTGTTTGTAATAGCTGTTACGGAGCCTACACAACAAAGCCGGATACGAATCGAATTTGAAAAGATGGCGACCAGCCTTCAGCCTCTCCTGCGGATTACGGGTGGACGAGCTTTAGAGATGATTGAAATTGGCGTCCTGTTGGGAGAAGTGCACCACCATCCGGAACGAGTCTCACAAATCAGGCTGAAACTATTTGATTATGCAGAAGAAGACCTTAAGTTTGCGGCATCTGTTGTATTAGAAGAAATCAGCAAATTGAGGGAAAAAACGAGTAACTAGCGTTTGCTGGATTTATGCTCCATACTTATTCAGCCGGCTCTCTTCGCCTCCTGCCACAACGATTCCATCTCATCCAGCGTCAGATCAGATAAGTTCCGATTCTGCTTCTTCGCGCCTTGTTCAACGTTAGCAAAACGCTTTTTGAATTTTGCATTCGTCGCTCTCAGCACTGATTCCGCATCCACTTTCTTCCAGCGCGTGAGATTGACGAGGGCGAAGAACAGGTCCCCGATCTCGGAGGCGAGCTCAAAATCGGTTTCGGCGTGTTTGATCTCTTCGATTTCCTCCTTGATCTTGTCGAGCACGCCTTCCACTTCCGGCCAGTCGAACCCGACGCGTGCGGCGCGGTCCTGATATTCCTGCGCCTGGCTAAGCGCTGGGAGTGAAACAGGTACACCGTCCAGCAATCCCTTGCCTTCCTTCTTCTCTCCGCGTTCCTGTTCCTTCAACTTTTCCCAATTCGCGAGCACGCCATCCACACCGTCGAGTTCTAAGTCTCCGAACACGTGGGGGTGCCTGCGCACGATCTTCGCATGGATCCCCTCTATCACATCATTGACGTTGAACCGCCCCGCCTCGTTCGCTATTTGTGCCTGCAGGACGATCTGCAACAACAAATCACCAAATTCCTCCCGCATGTGGGTGAAGTCACCCGAGTCGATGGCAGAGATGGCTTCGTAAGCTTCTTCGAGCAGATGCTTTCTCAAAGATTCATGAGTCTGCTCTCGGTCCCAGGGACATCCATTCGGTGCACGCAGATGGGCGACGATCTCGGCAAACGATTCGAACGAAGCACCCCCTTCTAGCGGAGGAACATAAAGACAAGCAGACTCAGAGAAATCAAAATCATCCAACTCGTTTATCTTTCCTTCTTTCCTCTTTCCTTCACCAACTACGGATATAACATGGTCCTTCGGATACACCGTCAGCAGCACCGCCTTCAAATGCAACGCCAGTTCGCGCGAATCAACGCCCGTCAAAAGAACCGGCATATCAGGCGGATAAGGTGGCACGTGCGCGGATGAAAGAGTCCGCGCTTCGAGCAGGGTCAGCCTTGGGGGTGGGGGGATGCGAAGCGTGTCAAATGTTTGGGCGATGAGAGAAAAATCCATGGGTATCTCCAGATTAAAACGAAATGCGTAATTCGTAAATTGTATCTTACGAATTACGCATTAATATTCTAGGTTATTAGAGAATTAACGCTTGGTGTAGGTTGGAGCCTTGCGGGCTTTCTTGAGACCTGGTTTCTTGCGTTCCTTGACGCGCGCATCGCGCGTCAGCAAACCATTCTTGCGCAACGCGGAAGTCCAATCGCCGTTGAGCAGGATGAGCGCGCGCGACAGCCCCAAACGTACCGCTTCGGTCTGACCGGAGGTGCCGCCCCCCTGAACTTTCACAGAGATGTCATATTTTTTCGCGTCCTGGCCCACTGCCGAGAACGCGCGCAGGATATCGTGCAGGTCGCCAATGCGCGGAAAGTATGCAGCCGCTTCCTTCTCGTTGACCACGAACACACCCGACCCACCATTCAGGCGGACGCGGGCAGTGCTTTCCTTGCGGCGGCCAATTGCTTCATAATATTGAACGGACATATTCTTCCTCTTTTTTCTTTATACCAGCGGCACAGGGTTATTCGTGCCGTGCGGGTGTTCCGATCCGGCATAAATTTTCAATCTCTTGAGCAACGCGCGCCCCATGCGGTTGTGCGGCAACATACCCCATACTGCGGCACGCAAAACACGATCCGGGTGCGACCGCAGTTGATCGCGCAACGTGATGGCTTTATAGCCGCCGGGATAATTCGAATGGCTGTGATACACTTTGGTAGTCAACTTTGATTTTGTCTTGGTGCCGGTCACAGTGACGCGCTCGGAGTTGATCACCACAACAAAATCACCCATCTCCACGCCGGGCGTGAAGGTCGGTTTGTGTTTGCCGAGCAACACATGGGCAATGCGTGTGGCAATTCTGCCCAGGGTCTGCCCATTGGCATCCACCAGCACCCAATTGCGCTCGATCTCGCTTGCTTTCGGATAGTACGACTTGTACACTTTCTGTTTCTCCGTTTCTTTTTTACTCGCGTCGTTTAGAGAACGCGAACTATACATGGTTAATCTTTTGACTCTTCATACTTGACTTCGACCAGCGTCAGCCCGTGTGCAGGAGCCAGACCGGATGGAAGCACGCTTCGTTTTCCAGCCGGAGCCTGCTTCGCTAAAGAATGGGCAACTGCCTCAGGTGAAATTTTTCCCTGCGCAACCGCCACCTGCACGAAGACCAGCCTCCGCATCATGCGATATAAAAACGCATCAGCTTGTACTTCAAACTGCCATTCATCTTTTTCGGTTTGTGTCCATTCGGCTTTCATCACGGTCCGCACTGTTGTGCCTTTGGGAGTGGTCGGTGAACCAAAGGCTGAAAAATCGTGCGTGCCGGGAAAAAGTTTCGCTGTTTTAGCTAGCAGACCACCGTTGATTGCAGGGAAAAACCGCCAGGCAAAACGTTCCCGGATTGGGTCTCGTAACGGCTGGCAAAACAATCTGTACTGATAACGACGTGACACCGCATCGAAGCGTGGATGGAATTTGGCGTGAGCTACTTTCGCGTCGCGCACAGCCATGTCCTTGGGCAGTCCCGAGTTCAACGCGCGAACGAGATCGCCGTCAGTGTGAGACCAGTCCAGATCAAACGAAACAACCTGACCTGTCGCGTGAACGCCGGTGTCCGTCCTCCCAGACATGATGACCGAGTGTCCATTCCATCCCAGTTTTCGCAGGGCATTTTCAAGTTCACCCTGCACTGTTCTGGGTTTTTCACCTGGGCTGAGCTCCGTCGAAGCCTGCCGCTGGCTTCCGAAAAAATCCGAGCCGTCGTAGGCAAGAGTCAATTGGTAACGTGCCATTGTAGTCGTAGCGACTTCAGTCGCTCAAATAACGGCTAAAGCCGTTACTACACACTATTCTTCAACCAGTTCCAAAATAACCATCTCAGCTGAATCACCCATGCGAGGACCGAGTTTCAACATGCGGGTATATCCACCGTTGCGGTTTGCAAAGCGAGGAGCGATCTCATCGAACAGACGTTTGATGATCTGGTTATCACCCAGCTTGGAGATCGCCTGACGGCGTGCATGAACTTTTTGCGCATCCGTTGCCTGCGCACTATTGCGCGCCAAAGTGATGAGGCGTTCCGCGTCACCGCGAATTGCGGCGGCTTTTGCACGCGTGGTCTGAATGCGCTCATGCGTGAAAAATTGTTTCATAAGGTTGCGACGAAGCGCCACACGCGCGCCTGTCGACCGTCCTAATCTATAACCTGATATTTGATGTCGCATTGCCAATTACTCCGCAGAATTCATTTCGTCTTTGATGTAACCTTTTTCACGCATTTTCTGGCGTAATTCATCGAGACTCTTTTCGCCAAAATTTCGGATGGACATGACGGCCGTCTCGCCCTTTTCAAGCAAATCCAGCACATCACCCACCGTAGTGATGCCGGTTCGTTTCAGCGAGTTGAACACGCGCACCGAAAGATCGAGTGATTCCACGGGCGTATCTGCCAGTTCACTGGTGAGGCGGCTCGCGCCCACTTCCTTTTCGATGGCAATGGTCAGCGTCTCTTCGCTGACGCCGGCGATATAGCGCAGGTGGTCAATCACCAGTTTCGCGGCGGTGCTCAGCGAGCGTTCCGGTGAGACGGTACCGTCGGTCCAAATCTCAAGGATAAGTTTGTCGTACGCCGTACTCTGCCCCACACGGGCGGAGGTCACTTCCCAGTTCACACGTTTGACCGGGCTGTAGATCGCATCAATCGGCAATTCACCAATTGGCATGTGCCCACTGCGCTCATTGGCAGGTGAATATCCGCGTCCACGCTCGACGGTAAATTCCAGATCAAGTTTGGTCTTGGCGCCATCCACGGTAAAAAGGTATAGTTCCGGGTTGACGATTTCAACTTCTGCAGAAGTGATAATATCCGCCGCGGTGACTGTACCTTCACCGCGCACTTCCAGGTGCATCCGGGTGCTGTCCACACCATCCAGTTTCAATCGCAATTGCTTGACTTGCAACGTCACCTGGATCACATCCTCACGAACGCCAGGGATCTCGCTGAACTCATGCAACACATCCGCAATTCGGATGGATGAAACGGCGGCGCCTTCCAATGAGGAAAGCAGGACGCGCCGCAGGGCATTGCCCAGGGTCACGCCATATCCGCGCTCAAGGGGGCTGATGACAAATTTTCCGTAATTTCGAGCCTCAGCCTCACGCTCGATTTTCGGCATAACCATACTTGTGATACCCGTCACGGTTCACCTCTCCCGTAGAATACAGCAGAAATTCCGCTGGCAGAAATTCGCGCCAGCTCCAGTAAAAACGACTACTACCGTGAGTAGTACTCGACAATCAGTTGTTCGTTCAACGTGCCGTCAATTTCAGCGCGCTCAGGAAGGCGCTGGACTACACCGGATAACTGTTTTGTATCTCGATTCAACCAACTCGGAGATGTACGAGCATCTGCCAAATCGCCAACGCCTTTGAAATAGGTCAGGTCACGCGAACCGGCGCGAACTGCAATCGCGTCGCCTTCCTTGAGAAGCATGGAGGGGACATCCGTTTTGCGATCATTCACGGTGAAGTGACCATGAGTCACCATCAAGCGAGCCTGTGAACGGCTGGAAGCGAACCCGAGGCGGAAGACAACATTGTCCAACCGTGATTCGAGGATTTGCAACAGGTTCAAACCCGTCAGACCGCGGCGTTGAAGTGCAATCTCATAGTAGCGGCTGAACTGGCGCTCGAGAACTCCGTAGACGCGGCGGGCGCGTTGCTTGGCGCGAAGCTGGCGCAAATAATCGGACTCGCGCCCCATGCGACTGCCACCGCCGCTTCGACTGCCCGTGCGTCCGTGTTGACCGGGCGCAAAACTGCGCCGTTCAAACGAGCACTTTGGCGTGAAACAGCGTTCGCCTTTGAGATAAAGCTTTTCACCTTCACGCCGGCAGAGTTTACAAACCGGACTCAAATTTTTTGACATAAATTACTTTCCTCTTCGACAAATTACACGCGCCGCTTTTTGGGCGGGCGACAGCCGTTGTGCGGAACCGGCGTGATATCAGAAATCAAACGGACTCTCAATCCCATTGCCTGCACGGCGCGAATTGCATTTTCACGACCGGGACCCGGTCCTTTGACGTACAGTTCAACTTCCTGAACTCCCAATTGCTGAGCCGCTTTGATCGCCTGCTCAGCCGCAAGGCGGGCGGCAAAAGGAGTGCTCTTGCGAGAGCCTTTGAATCCAGCCGAACCCGCACTGCCCCATGAAAGCGTATTGCCTTCCATATCAGTCACAGTGACAATTGTGTTATTGAACGAGGCGAAAATATGCACCTGTCCGGCAGATAATGCACGCTTAGTTTTCTTTGCGCCAGCGCTTCGGCGCGTGGATCGAACGCTTTGAGCCATATCTCTCCAACCTCTTATTTCTTCGCGCCGCGGCGGCGCCCGCGACCGGCAACTGTTTTCTTTGTACCTTTGCGGGTACGGGAATTCGTTTTTGTCCGCTGGCCGCGAACGGGCAAATTGCGACGATGACGCAAACCGCGGTACGAGCCAATCTCGATCAGACGCTTGATACTCATCTGAACATCGCGGCGCAAGTCGCCTTCCACTTTATAGTTTTTGCTGATGAACTCGCGGATCGCGGCAACATCCGCCTCAGAAAGGTCTTTGATCCTGATATCAGGATTCACCTTTGTATGAGTCAGGATCGCCTGCGCCCGCGTCGGACCAATCCCATATAAATAGGTCAGCCCAATTTCCACCCGCTTATTGCGGGGAAGATCAACACCTTCAATTCTTGCCATAATTCACACTAACCCTGTCGTTGTTTGTGTTTTGGATTTTCGCAGATGACAAAAACTCTGCCTTTGCGCCGAACGACCCTGCATTTGGCACAGCGTTTCCGTATTGACGGTGAAACTTTCATATCAAATATTCTCCTTACAATTTCCATTCCAAGTAGCCAAGGTTTGGATTATACATGCTCATTATTGTTTCGTCTAGCCGACTCGCAGTGGTCAGGGGACAGTCAGGATTAGAGGTTCTCCTTCGGTGATTGCAACACTGTGTTCAAAATGCGCCGTCAATGATCCATCCGCAGACACCACCGTCCATTGATCTGGAAGGACGCGGGTTTCCGCCGTCCCAACCAGCACCATTGGTTCAATGGCAATCGTCATCCCTGGTTTCAAAGGCATACCCGTGCCAGGTTTGCCGTAGTTCGGCAATTGCGGACCTTCGTGCATTTGCCTTCCAACGCCATGACCTGTGTATTCACGCGTCACACAATAGCCCTGGCTTTCGACGTGTTTCTGTATCGCCGCGGAAACGTCACCCGTTCGATTGCCCACACGCATCTTTTCGATTGCGGCGTGGAGCGCTTCTTCCGTGACTTGGAGCAGGCTCCGGGCTTCGGAGGAGATTTCTCCCACCCCAGCTGTGAACGCGGAGTCCGCCACCAAGCCGTCGAGCACAGTCCCGCAATCAATCGAGACGATGTCCCCGGCTTTCAACTTGCGAGTCTTGCTCGGAATGCCATGGACAAGTTCCCGATTGATGCTGGTTGTAATCGAAGTCGGGAACGGTGGTCGCCCATATCCCTTGAATGGCGATACACATTTGTGTTTCCTCAGCACTTCCTCAGCAGCCGCGTTGAGGTCGGCTGTGGAAACACCCGGTTTTAAAAGTGCCTTAACGGTCGCCAAAACTTCAGCATTGATACGACCGGCTTCACGCATGGTCTGTAATTCAGCCGGGCTTTTTAAGTGGATCTGGCGAGCCCAACTCATACGTTATTTTTTTTAAATGCACCCATGAGCGCCTGTGTAACCTGCTCTATGGATTGCATCCCATCAACTTCGACTAATCTTCCGTGATCACGATAATGGGAAATCAGCGGGGAAGTTTGTTCCAAATAGACCTCGATCCGTCGTTTCACCGTCTCAGCCTTATCATCGTCACGTTGATAAAGTTCCGATCCATCGAAGTCGCATTTGCCATGTTCTTTCGGCGGATTGAATTTCTCATTAAAGATGTGCCCATTCGCGCGGCAGGTCCAGCGTCCGCTTAAGCGTTCAACCAATACATCCTGCGGGGCGGTAATGAATGGGACAAAGTCCACTTGCCCGTTGAAGTCTCGGAGCATAGCTTCGAGCGCGTCTGCCTGCGCTGGGGTGCGGGGAAAACCGTCTAAAACGGCGCCCGCTTCACAGTCCGGTCGAGCGAGGCGATGCCGTATCATGGCGATCGTCACATCGTCTGGCACCAAATCCCCTTTGGTCATGAAGGTTTGGGCGAGTTTTCCCAATTCTGTTTGGTTCTTAATATTCTCACGAAAGAGGTCGCCCGATGAGATATGCGCGAGTCTGGTTCTCTCCGATAATGCTTTTGCCTGCGTGCCTTTGCCCACACCGGGAGGACCAAGGAGGACGATGAAGGTCGCCATGAGCGCTCCTAATTGATGAGCAGTTTTTCCTGATAGCCGTGCAGTTTCAATTCCGCTTCGATGTTCATAAAGGTATCACGGACAACGCCGACCACGATCAGCAAACCAGAGGAGGATGCAAGGAACAAACCGGCGCTATTCGCGGCGGCGGGGAGAATTAATTGCAACAGGAACGGCATGATCGCGACCATGCCCAACAATAACGCGCCTGGCAGGGTAATACGGCTCTGAATGCGGCTTAGATATTTCTGTGTCGCCGCGCCGCCATGCACGCCGGGGATTTGCGCGCCTGAACGTCTCAGGTTTTCACCGTAATTCTGTTGTTCAAAGAGAACTGTCGTATAAAAATAGGTGAAGGTTACAACCATGAAGAAATACAACAACCAGTATCCCCATGAGTTAGCACCGGTGGCATTGAAGAAGGTTGTAATACCGGTTGCGAAATCGCTGACCCATTTTGTTTCAGAGGAGAGAAAATAACTGGCGACAATGGCAGGGAATTGCAGGATCGCGCTTGCAAAGATCAATGGGATCATGCCCGCGAGATTGACCATCAAGGGCAAATACGGCTGGGGCATCTTTACCGACTTGCCGCGTTGGATCGCGTAAAACACCTGGCTTTTTTGAGGATACATGATTGGCACGTTGCGGCGGCCTTGTTGCACATACACAATGGCAATCACAGTGATTAAGATCACGATCAACATCGCGGCAATCAAGACGTAACGATTTTGTTCATCCAGCCAGAGTTGGGCAATGTTTGTAGGGATTTGAGATACGATACCTGCAAAAATGACAAGCGAGAGTCCCTGTCCGCGAATGCCGTATTCAGAGATCAGCTCACCAAGCCAGATCGCGAACATCGTTCCGGCGGTCATCACCAGCAGTGTAGTGACCGAGGGCAGCCACAATTCGCTTGTAAACCCAAACGCAATCACAGGCTGTGTCGCGATGGAGTTGAAGATGTTGATTTGGCCGATTGCCGAAAGCATCGCCATGGGAACGGCAAGGTAATACGTCCACTTTTCCATCCAGCGACGCCCCTCACGCTGGTCTTCCTGCATTCGGCGTTGTAGTGCAGGAATGATCGGGATGAGCAACTGCAAAATGATCTGAGCGGTAATGTACGGATAGACACCCATCGAGAGCAGGGAAAAGTTGGAGATCGTCCCGCCGGAGAGCAGGTTCAGAAAGTCTATGAAGCCGCCCGACCCGCCCTGTTGAAAGAACGCCGCGAGCGCTTCACGGTCCACACCAGGCGCGGGGATATTTGCCGCGATGCGGAAGATCATCAACAGACCAAGTGTGATAAGGATTTTCCTGCGAATATCCTGTGATCGCCACAGGAAACGCCAGGCGGATTGTTTCTTTTCAGGCATGTAGGTTTCTTCCTCTAAAAAATATTCCTGATTAGCCGATCAATTCAATACTGCCGCCGGCTTTTTCGATCTTGGCTTTTGCGCTGGCGCTGACGCGATGGACGCGTATCTTCAAGCCGACATTCATTTCACCGCGCCCGAGAATCACGGTGGGGTTTCTTGGGTCGCGTAACAAATGGGCTTTCTCCAATGCTTCAGGGGTGACTTCCGCGTCGGCTTTGAAAGATTCGGCAAGTTGATCCAGATTCACTTCATTAAAAGTTACCTGATCGCGAGGCGTAAATCCCTGACCGCGCATAAACGGCAGTCGGCGAAAGAAAGGGAGGTTTCCGCCCTGGCGATAAATTTTGCCGCCGGAGCCGGAGCGCGAACCCTCACCTTTGGTTCCGCGACCGGCGGTTTTACCCTGTCCCGCGGAAATACCACGACCGACGCGTTTTCGATTCTTTTTGGAGCCCAGGTTGGGCACGAGATCGTGTAGTTTCATCTTCTATCCTGCTTCTTCGACCTGAACCAAATGAATAATTTTCTGGACCATCCCACGCAATGCCGGGGTGTCCCTGTGTTCGATGGTCTGGTGTAAACGACGGAGTCCCAGCGCGAGTGCAGTAGCTTTCTGATCCTTGGTATACCCGATGGGGCTTTTCACCAAAGTTACCAGTATGGTCTTGCCGGTTGATTCCTTTTTAGGCATGTTGCTTCCTCCGTTCCCAGAATGGCAGAAGTTCGCTGACATTCTTGCCGCGTCGAGCCGCTTCTTCCTGGGGGGATTTCAATTGTTCAAGGGCATCAAAGGTTGCCTGCACCACGTTCAACACATTGGCGCTGCCCTGTGATTTCGTCAGAATATCGCGCACACCAGCCACTTCAAGCACGGCACGCACACCACCTGCCGCGATCACTCCTGTTCCGGAGTGAGCAGGTTTGAGCATCACCTTCGCGCCAGCCACCCGCCCAAGCACTTCATGCGGGATGGTTGTCCCTGAGAGGTTGATCACTTTCATATGTTTGCGCGCGCGTTCCGAAGCCTTGCGCATCGCATCCGGCACGGCATTTGCCTTGCCAACGCCCATCGAGATCGTGCCCTTCTTATCGCCAACCACCACAGTCACACGGAATTGAAAACGGCGGCCGCCTTTCACCACTTTCGCGACGCGGGCAATTTCAATCACACGTTCCTCAAATTGGTCCTGTGATTCGTAATTCTGCTGTTGAGTCTTATCTTTTTCTGCCATTTCCTTCTCCACAAGAACCTAGAATTGCAAGCCGCCTTCGCGCGCGCCGTCAGCCAGAGCCTTGACGCGTCCGACATAACGATAACCGCCGCGGTCAAATACAACCACTTGGATGCCCTTGTTTTTTGCGCGCTCAGCGACCGTCTGTCCAACCAGTTTGGCTTGTTCGGATTTCTTTAAGCCTTTCGCTCTTTCGCGCAAATCGCGGTCAATCGTGGACGCGGAAACCAGCGTGCGGCCCGCGTCATCATCAATCACCTGCGCGTAAATTGCCGAAAGACTTTTGTACACGTTCAAACGCGGACGTTGGGCGGATCCCGATAAATTCTTGCGTACGCGTACATGACGGCGCGCACGGGCAACCGAACGAGATTTATTCGCCATGGCTTACTTGGCTCCCTTCCCGGCTTTACCGGCTTTGCGGCGGATCTTTTCACCGGCATAACGAATACCCTTGCCGTGATAAGGCTCAGGCGGACGCATACCACGTATTTCCGCCGCGGTCTGACCAACCACTTCGCGGTCAAAACCAAGCACCTTGATCTGGCGGGTTTTCAGGTCCACTTCAAATGAAGTACCGGCTGGCGGCTCCACCTTTACAGGGTGCGAGTAACCGACATACAAGGCAAGAACTTTGCCTTCCATTTCAGCGCGATAGCCTACACCCTCAACCTCAAGCACAACTTCAAAACCGGAACTGACGCCGCGAACCATGTTCGCGATCAGGGCGCGGGTTGTGCCGTGCAATGCGCGTTCAGCAGGATGATCCGATTTGCGGGTGACCACAACCTGACCATCTTCCATTGCGATACCGATATGCGGCGAAAATATTCGTTTGAGTTCGCCTTTCGGTCCTTTTACATGAACGTTCGAGCCTTGTACATTAACCTGCACACCGCTCGGAACTGCCACCGGTAATCGTCCTATTCGAGACACTTAAAACCTCCTGCCTTTACCATACTTTACAAAGGATCTCGCCGCCCACACCCAACTGTCGGGCGCGAGCGCCGGTCATCACACCCTTGGGCGTGGAAAGAATGGCAACGCCAATTCCTGAAAGCACCCAGGGGATATCCTGTTTCTTTGTATAAATACGGCGTCCGGGTTTGCTGACGCGCTCGATACCGGAAATAACCGGTCGGCGGGCGCGGCGATCACCCACGTACTTGATTTTCAAACGCAGTACTTTTTGAATTGCCTGTTCACCTTCCACCAACTCAAACCCTTCGAGATAGCCTTCGTCTTTCATAATCTTGGCAATCTCAAGCTTGAGCCTTGAACTGGGCATTGCAACCAGCGCGTGACCAGCCATCACGGCATTGCGGACGCGGGTCAGCATATCAGCGATTGGATCATTAATAGCCATGCTTTTTCCTCACTCCGTTTACCAGGATGCCTTGACAACACCGGGGATTTTGCCCTGCAATGCCAACTCGCGGAAGCAGATTCTGCACAAGCCGAAACGGCGGATAAACCCGCGCGGTCGTCCGCAACGGACGCAGCGGTTCCGCACCTGTGATGGGTGCGCGCGGCGGGCTTCACGATACTGCATACTTTTCTTAGCCATAAGTTACACTTCCTTCTTGCTGAACGGCATACCAAGCAATTGCAACATGACGCGTGCCTGGTTATCGTTTCTGGCGGTGGTCACAATGGTGACTTCCATCCCGCGCAGTTTATCAATTTTGTCATACTCGATTTCCGGGAAGATCAATTGATCGCGTAAACCGAGTGTGTAATTCCCGCGTCCATCAAAGGCATTGGCAGATACACCGCGAAAATCTCGTACGCGCGGAAGCGCTGTGCTCATCAATCGGTCGAGGAACGCCCACATGCGGTCGCCGCGCAGGGTCACCTTGGTGCCAATTAACCGTCCCTCGCGCAACTTGAAGTTCGCGATGCTCTTTTTGGCTTTGGTCATCACAGGCTTCTGACCGGTGATGATCGTCAGGTCAGACAGAGCCGATTCGAGAGCCTTGGGGTTATCCATCGCCTCGCCCATGCCGATATTCACGACAACTTTTTCAATGCGAGGCACCTGCATAACATTCTTCAGTTCAAATGCCTTGCTCAAAGCCGGGACTACTTCTTTGTTAAATTTTTCCTGCAGTCTATTCATTGCCATTACTCCGCGGCTAATCAATCAGCGCCTGACAATTTTTGCAGACGCGGCGCGCGCCATCCTGGTCGCGCTGGACGGCGACACGGGTAGTTTCTTTACACGTCGGGCAGACCAGCATGACATTCGAAATATCAATTGAAGCCTCAAACTGGATGCGGCCCGGATTGATGTTGCGGCCTGCCTGGGTCTGCACCTGCTTTTGATGTTTGGTGCGAATGTTCACACCCTGAACGACAACACGGCGATCATCCAGCAAAACATTGATCACTTCGCCGCGTTTGCCCTTATCTTCCAGGCGCCCGCTGATGATTTCAACAGTGTCGCCCTTGCGAATCTTGACATGCATGTTCTGAATTCTCCTCTGCCTACAGCACTTCCGGGGCTAGTGAAACGATCTTCATAAAACCTTTTTCACGAAGCTCCCTAGCAACAGGTCCAAAAATACGGGTGCCTTTGGGGTTTACGCCATCGGCATCCAAAATAACTGCTGCGTTATCGTCAAAGCGAATGTAGGAACCATCTTCGCGTCGCCATTCCTTCGAACAACGCACAATGACGGCGCGCACTTTTTCGCTTTTCTTCACACCGCCTTGCGGCGATGCAGATTTTACAGAGGCAACCACCACGTCACCAATACTGCCATACCTGCGCGTGGAACCGCCAAGCACATGGATGACCAGCAATTCACGTGCGCCGGAATTATCAGCAACCTTGAGACGAGACTCGTGCTGAATCATGGATTATTCCTCCACCTTCAAGTCAGCCACACCGGTATCTGCCGTGCGAATCTCGCGTTTGATAATACTTTCCACAACCCAGCGCTTATCTTTTG
>Ga0247727_10001761_pt1 | contig 50441 bp, 44 predicted proteins | sample WisWelCaveWW1625_FD_202498 | JGI IMG/M metagenome (GOLD analysis project Ga0247727, IMG submission 202498) | Biofilm microbial communities from Wishing Well Cave, Virginia, United States - WW16-25 | ecosystem: Environmental > Aquatic > Deep subsurface > Groundwater > Cave microbial mat | place...
ACCCCGCCCATCCATCATCACCCAATAAACAAGAAATGATTTCAAAAAACCGACTGCGGATTGGTAACTAAGTTTTTTGCGGGGGTTGCGCAACAGCTACTTTATGTTATGTGCAGTTATACTCTCCGTCCGAAGTCGTGTCGTGTCAATTCCGCACACACTTTCTACGAAGCGATTTACATTAAAAGCGATGTCCGTCCGATTACGCACTGTGCGTTGGGAAAATAAATAATTAAAAAACCGAAGGGTGAGAAAAAAAATAATTTGAATTTCTTCTTGGGTGGGAGAAAAAAATACTCTCTTAAAAAAATTGGTCGTGCGTTGCATTGTGCGTTTTTTAAGAGTGTATTTTTTTTGCGGAGGTGTTGTTTTATTACTTGTTAGTTAGTTCTCTGTAATTTGAATTAATATACTCAATAGAATCAGGTTTCAACCCTTGTTGTCGGATGATTGTCTGTATTTGTGCCCTATGGTGGATTGAATGATAATTTAATTGCAAGGCAATATTTTTTGGCGTTGCGGCAAAGTCATTTCCACTAAAACCAATAAAGATAACTTCTGTTGATAGTTCATCATCAGTTTTTGAGTTCAGATAATCAATCCAAAGTTTTAAACTATCATTCCATTTATTTTCAAGTTCGGATAGTTCATAAGGCGGTTCCCACCAAGTCGTTTTTTTTGCCTGTGGGTCTTGTAGAATGCCAGCCATCCACCTGTGCTGACAATTAATTAAATGACTGAAAAGTTTAATCGCCTCTGTCTTGTCGGGCAATTGCTTTATTTTTTCAAGCACTTTTTTATTCGCTGTGTCATTGAATTTAAAAGTGTCAACGAGATATTGTTTAAATTCCATTTGAATGTTTTTTATTTTGCGATTTTTATTTTACTTATCCTCTGCTGTCAAAACGATTCTCAGAAGAAGCGAACTTTGCCCTAAATAATTATTTTTTTTAAAGATTTATACACTCCTGTTATAAGATTCATAGTGTTGAACTTTCTCTTCAAATTCTAAAAGCATTCCATCGTCTTCGGGATAATATTTTGCAAGTTTGTAATCATCACCTGCAAAGTTTTTAACTGCTTCTATATCTCTCCATTCACTCACAGTCCAAAAGTGGCAACAATCTTTTTCTTTGCGTTGCCAAACTTTTACAGAAATATTTCCTTCGGTTTGCAAATATTCTTTTGTGCCATCATTTAATAAAAACTGAAGATAGTTGTCTGCATTTTCAACACTTGTCCTGCCGTGCCAAATTCGTGTTATCATTTTTGAAGATTAAAACAGTTTGTATTCAGATTGAGTAATAGAAAAATATGTGATGGTTAATTGCAGTGCTTTATCTTCATCAAACTCTTTGCAGGTATAAATAATCAGAGATAAAAACATTTGATTACTCCACACTGCTAAATAAATGCCTGAATCAATCAGAGGGACAAATGCATCATAACCCTGGTTGGCATCTTTGCCAACACCACTGGTGGAATGCACAATGGGATTGCCATACGTTTTTAGTTTTAACTCACTTGTTATGAAAGTAAAAAAATCATTAATGGTTTTTTCATTTACAGTTGCCGTAAAATATCCTTCTATCAATAGTCGTTTACGAAAAATATCTGGTGCAATGTTTTCCATCTTGTTGTCTTTTGTCAGTTATTTTTCGTTGTAATTTTTGCGAGAAGTGTAATCTGTCCTAAGTGATACGCATCGTGTTGTATGATTCCATGAATGTGTTCATAGTAAGTCATGGTTTTATTCTGAACAAGTTTTTCAAAATCATTTTCAGAAAATGTTTTAAGAAAATCAATCCATTTTTGTTGTGAATCATTAAATTTCTCCAAGGTAGTTTTCCATGCAGACTCTGATGTGTCCTTTACTGGCTCAAAATAATTATTGTCAGGAAAAACAACTACTGTTCCCTGCATTCTTTGCAAAACAGTCAATCGCCACATGACAAGATGATTTACAATTTCCCAGATAGAATTGTGTTTCGCTAAAACTCTTTTTGCAGCTTGCTCTGCGGTAATATTTTCTAATGTCCCCATAATAGTTACATCAATCCAAGGGCTGCCTTCATAAAGGTCTTCAAATAATTTTATGATTCGTTTAGTTTCTTTCATGGTAACGATGTTGTCAGATACAATAGCCGTAAATAATGATATGTGTTCATTTGAGTTCTGAAAGTATCAATTTTTTCTGATTCAATGTATTCTTCATTGCTTTTTCCCTTACTTTAGGGTCATCGCTATGTATTAATTCAAAATATTCAGTTGGTACAACTTGCCAAGATAATCCATATTTATCTTTACACCATCCACAAGAACCTTCTTCACCACCATTAGCAGTAAGAGCTTCCCAATAATAATCAGTTTCATCCTGGTCTTTTGTATTGATAACAAAAGAAACTGCTTCATTAAATTTGAATAGTGGGCCTGCTGCTAATATATTAAACTCAATTCCTGCTATTTCAATTACAGCAGTTTCTATACCTGCATCATTTCCACTTTCGTCACTATCGAACTTACGAAAATCTTTCAGCTTACCATCTTTAAAAATGGATAAGTAGTAATCTGCCACAGCTTTGGCATCTTTCTCCACCCACAAATAGGGTGTAATTTTTTGAGTAATCATATTTTTATTTTTAATGTTTTTACTGGAGTCATTTGCAATTACGATTTGAGTGATTGCGTTATCAGAGTTATCTGACTGATTTGGATTTGAACAAGAAATTGTCAAAAAAAAACAATCGCTGCAAGAAAAATTAATTTATTCATTTTCTATTTCTTTAAAGTTTTTAACAAGCTTGTCAATTCGTTTAATGTCATAGTGAAGCCTTCTTTGAAGCCCATTTCTATCATTTTTTCCATTCTTTCAAGTGATTCATTGTAAATGGAAATACTAACTTTCGTTATGCCATTTTCTTCATTAAAATTTAAATCCCAATTTGAACCTGGCAAATGAGGGTTTTCATCTTTATCTGCAAACACACTCAAAAATTTGAAATTGGTTTTTGGAGTGATAGAAGTATACTGTTGAATTTGCCACATCTCTTGCCCTTCAGGACTAACCATTGCATAAAATCTACGTCCACCAACCTTGAATTCCATTACTTTCGTTTTTGATTCGAAAGGTTTAGGTGCCCACCATTGGTCAAGAATTTCTTGTTTAGTAAAAGCATCCCATACCAGCGAAAGGTCGGCAGCAAATTCCCTGGTTATGAATGCCGTTTTTGTTGCTTTGTCAAGGGTGAAATCAAATAGCAAGTTGTTCATTTTTTATTTTTTTGAATTGTTAGTAATACTTTGTCTAATTGATTGAATTGCTTTTCTAATGTGTTTTTGAATTTCTCAATCCACTTATCCATCTCTTTTATTTTGCTTGCATTGATGTGATAATAAATTTCTCTGCCCTTTTGTTCTTGCTTTACCAACTCACATTCGGTAAGAAATTGAATGTGCTTTGAAACCGCTTGACGGCTTGAGTGAAATTCTTCAGCAATTGCATTCGGTGTCATTGAATGGGCTGCAAGCAATAACAAAATTGCCCTTCGTGTAGGGTCGGTTAATGCTTGAAAAATGTCTCGTCTCATTTGTTTGAATACTTTATTGTGCAATAAATCGGTTGCAAATGTAATGCAATAAATTGGTTGCGCAAGTTTTTTGAAAAATATTTTTTTCCAAAAGAGAATGAGAATCAACCAGCCCCGTTTTTGGGGCTGGTTGGTTCTCTGTCTTTGTCTTTTTTTGGCTGGCGAAAACACTCTTTCATTTTTTTTCTGCGTTGGGTTTGAGTGACGGCAAAAAAAATGAAAGTGTGTTTTGTGCGGTTGCCATAGAAATTCAAATTATTTTTTTTGTGCGGTGGGGGTTTTTTAATTATTTATTTTATTGCGGTTGCCTGTTCATTCAAAGTGGTGTCGGTTGTTGTCCGTGTTGTCCAAAAACTGTTCAATCAAAGCGACAAAGTTCAAGGTTAGCAGGTCGCCAAATAATTGCACATAACATTCTAATATACGCTACTCCTTTCGATTTTATAGCGCTTTTGCGCACCAGGCTGCTGGCTTTGCGCAGGTTTTGGGTTTAGGGGGTCGCGCATTTTTACAATAGTTTATCTAATGGTGATTGTATTTTGCTTAGTTGTTTTTTGCTTACATGGGTATATATAGCTGTTGTTCGCAAACTGTTGTGTCCAAGCAATTCTTTAATACTGATTAAATCGGTTCCGCTTTCTAATAAATGAGTGGCAAACGAATGCCGCAGCGCATGAATGCTTCCTTTCTTCTTTATACCTGCTTTGCGTTTCGCTTGTTGAATCACTTCCTGAATGCTTCGCGCGCTGTATTGTCCGCCCCATTGACCTTCGAACAACCATGTATTGGGCTTGAATTCTTTGAAATACTCCCGCAGCAACACAAGTAATTTTTCGCTCAACATCACTTGTCGGTCTTTTTTACCCTTGGCTTGCCGGATGTTGATGACCATACGTCCGCTGTCAATATCTGCAATTTTCAAATTCACCACTTCGCTCACGCGCAATCCACCGGCATAAGCCAGGCATAATATGCAGCGGTGTTTCAAATTATCTGAAGCAAATAATATTTTCTTTACTTCTTCTTCAGCAAACACAGACGGCAACTGCAACGGTTTTTGTGCCCGCGTTAGCGCATAAACTTCTGACGGGCGCCCCAACACTTTTTCATAAAAAAATTTAATAGCGTTGATGAATTGGTTTTGCACCGTTGCACTCCAATGATTCCGGTTGCGATAATCAACTAAAAACTGATGGATCTCCTTTTTGGTTAATGACGATGGCTTTTGATCAGCAAAGTGATGGAGAAAAATGCCGAACCAGCTTTTGTATGTGCGTATGGTACTTGCGCTGTAATTTTTCAGCAACAACTTCTCTTGGTATGCTTTCATGGCAGCAGAAAAGAAATCCGTATCGGGTGCATGGGTGACAATCATCACACGAATTTACAACCCAACCCCCCAACTTCAAACCCCGAACCTTAAACTTTCTTGACCACCTCCCTCAGCACCCCAATCTCAATCCTTAGTTTTTCATTTTCTTTTTCGAGCTGTAAATTTTTTTCATCCTGTGTGGTGGGTGAGTGAGGATATTCCGGTGGCAGGGTTGCCGCGAGGTCAGCAAAGAAATTATACTTGAGCACATGGCAGATGGCAAACAATGTTTTCGTTTGTATCGAGGGTTTTTTCAAATAGCCGGCAACTGTTTTCCACTGCACATTTTGATGGCGCGCCCAGCCTGCCTTGTAAATGCGCCTTTGCTTTACATACTGTTTAAGCATATCGCCAATATGGGGTGATGTCTTTTCGTTATTTGTCATAAAATCTCCGTGTTTTAAGGTTATAATCGGTTCATTCCGGGGATATTATATCCCCGTTTCATGGATAAAACATCCGTGTTTTAAGGAGATAATCTCCGCATTCAGCGGTTATTATCTCCGTATTCAGGGCATATAATATCTTCATTTTGGTGTGATAATATCCATGTTCTATGGCTATTATCTCCGCATCATGGTGATATTATCTCCGCAAAGAATGGTCATTTTCGTTTTTCCATAAACAATAAAAAAACCGCCCCTGCAAACGGAGGCGGTTTATTAATCTTGTTCAAAAATCACGGACCCGGAACAGGAGGATTGCCACCCTGCGCTGCAAAACGTGCTTTCAGAATTTCATAAGATGCGGCATAACCAACCAGCCCAAGCGCGGCACCGGCTTCAATGAATTTGTAAATTGCCAATGCAGCAGTAAAAATTTCATGAGCCGAGAGGCGCTGCGAATCGTTGACGCGTTGAACGGCCTGTGCCAGGTTGCCGATGTTGATGGAATTGAACTGCCCCCAGAGTGTTACATCGGTATTCATGTTCGTAACAATGGTTTGCATCTGCGCTGGAAAACCCGCGTTTAAAAGTTGTCCCTGCGCCAGCGCCTCTTGTGAAAAGACGAGGTTTTCTTCTGCCAGGCTGAACAGGGATTTTCTCTCCTCTTCAGTAAGCGGCTGGGTGTAAGGAAGCAATGCCGTCAGCAGGGCTGTAAGCGCATTGGTGATGGCCGTCAGATCAGGCGCGCTGATCGTGGCGTTAATTCGGTTTACGTTTGGATTTGCCATTGAATTTTTTTTAAGTAAAAGAAATAATTACAACAGCAAAACTGGAGCGTCATTTTTAAAATGTCCATGACCTGATCAGGTCATTTTTTGCCTTTGACTGGTTTCGACAAGCTCAACCTGACAGTTGTCACCCTGCGCTTGTCGAAGGGTGATTGAGGATCGTCAGGTCATTTTATATCGCGGAGCCGGATGATGCCACGCTTCAATGCTTCGATGAGCGCACCATGAATGGTATGCTTTTTCAATTTGGATAAAATGTTTTTCCGGTGGTTGCAAACGGTGTGCACCGAGAGAAAAGAGATCCATGCTACCTGTGGAGCTTTTCTGTCAGGTGCAAACCGAAGAAGAATGCGGATTTCGCCTTTGGTGAGTGGAAGGTTGTTGTCATCTTCCATCATAAAAAAAGTTTAATTAAAAAAAGGAGGGATGATTTTTTTACGGCTTTTCCCCTACATAGGTTACTACTACCAGTTTTTTTCCTGATGGCGAAACGGCAACCCGGTAAAAGCGGATATATATAAATTTGAAAAATCAAACCACTTATACCATGAGCGAAATCAATAAACTGAAACTTCACCGGATGAATTTTTTCACCGATGCGGTGCTGGCAATTATCATGACTTTGTTGGTTATAGAATTACATCTTCCTGCGCTGAACGAATCTGACTCTGCGAAGGAAATGCTGGAAAAGCTACGCGAAATGATTCCGCATTTCGGCTCCTTTCTCCTCTGCTTCCTGATTATGGGAAACGCCTGGCTAGGACTCAACACATTTTACAGCAGCATGGACCGCTTTGATGCTACTGTTGCGGTGCTCGTTGTGATGATGATGTTACCACTCAGCCTGATGCCGTTTGCCGCAACGCTGATCGGCTCTTATTTCTACAACCCGATGTCGTATTTATTTCTCGGTGCCATATCACTTGTAGGGTCAGTATTCCAGACCACCGCGGTTTTCTATATTTCGAAGAAAAAATTATTGTCCAAAGAGGTTGACCTGGAGTTTTTTGAAAAGAAAATAGTGCGCACCATATGGGTGTTTCCGGCTATCACCATTTTAATTATTGCACTTGCCTTTGTGAGCCCGCTTGCTTCGTTCCTTGTTTTTATGTTGATGCAAATCATTTCCATCATCGGCACGAGGATGTTTAAGATGTTGAAAAGCGAACACAAACACGAACCAAAATGATCAAGGCTTTTCGCCCACATAAGTTACCAGCGCTAATTTTTTCCCATTGGGCGAAACAGCGAGACGGTAGAACCGCGCATATTCTGTTTTGCTGAAATCCGCCACGGGTTTCCAGTCACCGTCCGCATTATCCGGATCGCGGGAATAAAGAATTCCGTCTTTGCCCATCAACAAAATTCCATCGGGTGTCCAGCAAAAATCTTCCTGTCCTTCGAGCGTGGGAACTAATTCTTCAACCTGAAAACGATCCCAGTTAAAATTCATGATCCACCACAACGCACCGTTTTTGCTGATATATGAAAGTGCGTTTTCATCCGTTCGTTTGATCAGCGTGCGCCCTATTTCTCCATCCAGCACATTGGTGCTTCCTGTTGTGGTGCCGTAAACTTCCAAATGGTTGGAATTGATCGCAGTTGAATCAGCGAGAACAAAAGCAGCCACATCTTCTTTACTCATCCAGCAGTAATATCCTGCGCGCGTCATGGTTTTCCAGAAATATTTTAAGTCGCCTCCTTCAAGATTGTACTGGCAGATGCGCTGTGTTTTTTCATCCATCTCCACGCGGATAACGGAGATGTGCGTTTTGTCGGGTGATAGTTGTGGAGAGTATTCGCTCTCCGGTGTGTTGGTGATTTGTTTTTCTGTTTTGGATGCGAGATCATATTGATAAATATCAGATTGCTTGTCGCGTACCGAAGTATAAAACAACAAATTATCATCCACGAAATACGGCTGGTTGTCATAACCCACACGGTTGGTGATATTGGTGGGGTTTGAAAAAATCATCGAATCACCTGAATAGGAAATGTCGAAAACAAAAATGTCGGTGTCAGGCAGTTGCGCGTGGGTGGCAAATGCAGAAAATAAAAAAGCGAGAGTAAATTTCGATTTAAAATTCATCATTCAAAATTTTTAATTCAAAGTAGTGTCTTCCCACAATTCCAACTCATTTCCTTCGGGGTCTTTGCACCAGGCAAATTTTCCTTCGGGGTAATCATCAATGCCTTTTACTTCCACGTTGTTAGAATGAAGATGCGCAACGAGTTTTTCTAGATCTTTGATGCGGTAGTTGATCATAAAATGTTTTCCTTCTGAGCGAACGATTTTTTTCTTCGAGCGGATAATGCTTAAACCTGCGTATGCTTTTTTGCCGGAATGAATGTCATTATAAGAAAGAGAAATGTACCAGGCGCTTCCGTCAGGCACGGATTCCCAATTGATGCCGAGCATTTTCGCATACCACCCTACCAGCGGTTCGGGATTTTCAGAATAAATAAAAGCACCACCAAGATGCGCGAGAAATGAATTTTCCATGGTCAGGGGATAAATTGAATTTCGGAAACAGATTACAACTTCACAAACGGCAGCGTTACACTCCTGTCTGCCTGCAAAACGCGCACATAGTAAACACCCTGAACAAGGTCTTCCACTTTAACATCAACGCTCAGCGCAGATTGTTGCGGGATGTCAAAGATTCTTCCGTCCAGCTTTCTTCCGTTCACATCATAAATAATTAATTCTGTTGAGCCGGTATTGGATTCAGAATTATTTATGTCAATCGTGATAAAAGATGTAGCGGGGTTTGGGTATAAACTAATCAGGCCATTACCGGAAGAAACAAGAGGAACAGATAAGGCAGTATCACATGGAGTAAACGGACTTCCGGGTGAACCGCCCTCGCAACCAACAAACCACGATAAGCCGCTGTTTTGATCGAGGTAGCCGCTATAAAAATTGTATTCATTCGTGAAATCCTGCAACGCAGGAACAGAAGACCATGGCGCCAATGTATCATACAGAAAACTACTGATCAGGACACCACTATTATCATAAATGCGGATTCCATCACTCGGTGAAATTCCAAAATCAAACGGACCGACAACATTGTTTACTGCCGGATATTTCTGATTGAACAAACTCATGTTGTTCCCTATTACCAAAAACGAGTCTGCTGCAAGGCTTACAGAAGGAAGAACATATTGATGATCGTTTTTTGAATCTTTGAAAACATAACCACTCAGGCTAATAGATGAAGATGTGTTGTTGTATAATTCAATCCAGTCACCGCCATCAGAGCTTAGATTAATGTTGTTATAATTGAATTCACTCAAAACAACAGGCTCCACGCAGGGCGCATATGCTTCACCGGGAGAACCACCGATGCATCCGCAAAACCAATTTGATGAATCCAACGGCAGTTGCAATAGATTATTATTTTCTAATGTTCTTCCCCAGCCATCCGCACATTTCGCAAATGGCGCTTCGTCCGTATAAACAGCAGATAAAAACAAGCTGTCAAAAGCGTTATACACGCGAACAGAATCCCATTTGTTGCTCCAGACAAAACCGGATCCGCCAACTACATTTTGCACCTGCGGGTACTGCGCATTGAATGCATTCATGTTTTCGCAAACAACCAGATATGCTCCGGGATTCAGAAGCGTTTGCTCGTCAAAAGTGAATTTGTCCCAATACAATTTTGATTTAACATACCAGGAGGTCAAATCAATCGGGCTGCTACCGAAGTTGTGCAGTTCAATCCAGTTTCCGCCATCAACAGAAGCGTCAGGATTGTAATTGATCTCAGAAATTGTTAGCGCGGTTGGTTGAGTTGAACCTGTAAAAACAGCCCTGAATAAGTCGTTGGTCGGGATGTTGTAGGTTACACTTGCTTGTGTTAACGACCCTGTTGGAATGGTTGCGTTAGCATCCCAGGACTGGAATGTATAACCGGGATTTGCTATGGCCGTAATCTTTACCGGCACTCCGTCAAAATAAACACCTGTCCATGGAAGTTGCTCGGGAACAATCGTGGAAATTTTGATATAGCCGGCATCTGCAGGATAAACTTCGAGTGACACTGTTACTTTTTCCGCCAAACCATATTCAGTCACAATTTGATTGCGCACCACTGCATTCCGGTTTGCAAATTGATCCAACATATTTGTGTGTAAATAATTGTAAGTATTCATTCCGCCAACCGGATCACCAGTCCACATTTGGAAATGTCTCGGCAGGTCGGGTATCAACTCTGTGTACATGCTGTCTACAATCGGCTGGTAGTGATCAGCCTGAAAAGTTGTATTCATTAAATCCGCAAAGCGGTTAACAAAGTAATTTTTGAATTCTGTACTCTGAACCAGTGCATCATAGATTTGCCAATACGGATTAGGCTGTTGATTATTCCTGAACCAATCAAACATATTGGTATTATAATCAGTCCAACCGCCAAGACCCCATTCTAAATCCTGTAAAAAGAAACGCCATTTGTTATCATAAGTTCTTGCTCGGGCCAGTTTCATATTGTTGTATATCCAATCGGCATTACCAAACCAGTTTTCTCCTGCTATGTAATCAGCGAAATTGTATAAATCCAGTTTCTCATGGCAGTCCGTAAAATAATCCGGGCTTGCCGGGTCTATGGTGGTGACGAGGTTTTTCATGGTATAAAAGGAAGAATCAGACCCCTTTACTGTTCTCAAAATACCCGCGCCATACCAATAGCTAACGGATAACAAATCCAGACTGTCCCTATCATTGCCATAGTTGTTTTCAAAATATCCCTCATTGGCTTTTTCTCTCAGCTCATAAATGCCAAAATATTGGCCATTGAGAAATACAACAGCAGGAGCATAGGCTTGAGAATTAACATTGGTCTTGTCCATCATTCTTACAAACGTGGCGTCTTTCTGCATGTATTGATTCCAATAATTGCTTCCATTGCGAATAAACAAAGCGTAATAATCCTGTATATATGGTTTCCGTGGAATTATGGGGTAATGAACAGGCTTGCCCTCTCCAAATGTAGTGTTGGCCGGCTCAATAGTTACACTGTGCTGAGGGTTTGAGCGACTGCCGCCTGCGCCACCATCTGGCCTAACTGATGAACGACTTTCAAATTGTTTTACACCATTCTTATCAAAGTATTCAACCACGCAAGGCTTTTTCCAATCTGTCCACCAATTGTCAAATATGCCATTTGCACCATATAGGTCTATAGAATCTATGGTTAATGATACGATAGGAAGCGCAAAATCCTCCTGAAATAAAAAGGTTTCAGTTGCAATTAAGCTTGGTAAAAAATTCGTACCAACAGGAAAACAAGTCACCCTTAGTACGCAATTGGCGTTTAAAATTACCGACCCTGTTAACAAAGGTGAATAAATATCAGGATTGTTTCCGTTTGTTGTGTATCGCAATTCTCCCCCGGAAACAGAGTTGTTGGTTACGTTAACTATAATAAATGCCCCAAAGAATACGCCCCCCACTTCCACAATGGTCGGTTGGTTCTCGTAACCATCGTATGCGACCGAAACATTGTTTGATGCATTTGGTGTAGGAACTGAAAACACAGCTATTGTCTGACTGCCATCAGGAAATTTACCATTGGACATGTTCGGCTCCAAATCAGTGACAACCAAAGAGTCAATAATAAAACCCGAAGGATCGGAAAGGTAAATGGTTTCACCGGCAGTGCTAAGGCTGAAATTCGCCTCCGGGTTGCTGCCGGAACCGGAACTAAAATACTGGTGAACAGTTCCGCTGGAAAATACTCCGGGTTGGTCATAACCAAAAGTGAGATAGGGCTTACCGGTTAAATCAGATGAGCCGGGGTTGGAATTGTGTAACTCAATAGCCAACACATTGCTGCCGATTACCAATGCCGACTGAACAGTAGCGAGGTTAAGAATGAAAGTTGAAATCAACCCACCCTGATATAATGTTGCTTCATGATCGGCTGATTGCTCATCCCACAAAGGGGGTACTCCAATAAGTCCGGATCTAGCGATTTCAACGCCATTTAAATATGCAACGAAGCCGTCATCGAAATCAATGTCTAAAATGGCTTTGTTTATCGCAGCCAGATTGTTGCATTGAAAAGTAGTTCTGTAGTAGAGCGTTGTGATCGGACCTGTTAAGGCGGTAGCATCATCACCGTCTCCATACCCAATACTTGCGGGTCCTGTTGACCAAGCTCCGCTATTAAACGAACTGTCCTTCCAAGATAAAATTTCAGCAACAGGAATTGTATACTGCCAGTTGTCTTCCGCGAAAACAGCTGTTTCAAAATGATCAATGGAATCAACAGAATTATTGTTGTTAACATAAACGGTCAAAAAATCAAGAGAATCTATAGTCAGAGAGGGGACTACCCACTTCATCGGGTCCGACCGATCATCGCTCAATCCAAAGCCACCGATATTAGAAGCGGTTCCGCTGCTGTTATAAATTTCAATCCAGTCAGGGCTGCTGCCATCAGGCAATATGATGGTGCTTCCGTTAGCGTTGCTTGCTTCGTTGATCCTGAACTGTGCGAAAGTGATTGTTGGGCAAAGAAACAGGAGTATCAAAAATTTACGCATGAAAATATTTTTTTTAAAAGTACACAGACATAAGGCGATATAATTATTTTCCACGCAACGAAAAAGCCCAACTGGTGAGCAAGCTGATTACAGAAAGGGCAGAAAGATAGAGACCGTAACCGATTTTGATATCACTCAGAAATGATTGGTTTAAATCGCCCAGCTCTTTGAAATAATAGGTGATCATCGCGGATAGCAAGAGGATGAAAGGGAGATCAGTATATCGCGTGACGCGCGGCAAAAAAAGATGAATGAGAAAAACAAGCAGCGAGATAACAGGGAATGAAAAAAACGCCTGCGCAAAGGGGATGTCATATTCTGTTGCCAGCCGGATAACCTGCGGTCCGTTGTACAGGACAGCTATTTCGCTCACATTCATCCACGGAAGAAAAAACCCAATGCTCGCAAGGAGTGAAAAGAAAAGAGAAATGAAATTTCGTTTACCGCGCATGTTCCAAAAATCCAAAAAGAGAATTGAATTTTGCGAAGGATGGAAATATTTCGGTTCAGAGAATTTGAGATTGAGCAAAATGAAAGCGTTCACAAAGTAGGAACGGATGGGGTTTTGTTGGGCGCATGGACGGAATGCGTGAATGCAAAAACAATTCTTGACATCGGCACAGGAACAGGATTACTTGCATTGATGATAGCGCAGAAAAAGCCGCTGGCGAAAATCACCGCGATTGAAATTGATGAAAACGCATTTCTGTTGGCAAAGGAAAATTTTGAAAAGAGCAAATGGGGAGAAAGAATATTTGCTAAAAAATTTTCAGTATTTGATTTTCAACCACCACAAAAATTTGATCTGATTATTTGCAACCCACCGTTTTTCACCAACAGTTTAAAATCTCCGAGTTCATCCCGCAACAAAGCGAGACATAATGACGAGGTGCCGTTTAATAAGCTTTTGAAAAAAGTGAATCATCTTTTGGACGAACACGGAAAATTTTCTGTGATCATTCCGGCTGATCAGGAAAAGGAATTTATTGCGAAGGCATGGTTCGAAAATTTATTTGCAGAAAAAATTTGCAAGGTGAAACCAAAACCAAATTTCGAAATTAAACGGAGCATGATTTTATTCGGAAGAAAACAAACCTCTGCGCAAGTGGAAGAAATTATTGTTGAATCAGAAAAATTCAGAGAGCTAACAACACAATTTTATCTTTAACACAAAATAAGAACCATGAAAAAGAGTCTTTTAGAAGTAGAAGCAAAACAGGAAATGCTGAAACGAATTGAAAGTGTGAAACCCGGGACAGAAAAACTTTGGGGATTGATGAATGTGAATCAAGGATTGAATCACATGTATATGGCGTTTCAGATTTCATACGGAGAAATCAAACCGGCAACAAAAGGAAACTGGATAACGCGCCAAATGATGCGCTACTTTGTTTTGAAAACGGATATGCCTACACCCAAAGGAAAAGCACGAACATTCGATGAAATAAATACCGTTGAGCGCGGCATCAATCCAACGGATTTCGATTTTGAGAAAAGAAGATTAATAGAAACAGTCCAAAGTTTTCCGAACAAACCACTAGCCGAAAGAAGTCCGCTGCTCGGGAAAATGTCTGAATGGGATTGGGCGCGATTGAACTACACGCACCTTGATCATCATTTGAAACAGTTCGGTGCATGATCAGGAAAGACGATTTTTATAATCCTCATATCCAAACTCTTTGATCAGCTGAAATTCTCCGTTTGATTTAATCATTCCGATTGACGGATGTTTCACTCCGTTAAAAGTGGTGGTCTTGACCATCGTGTAGTGAATCATGTCTTCGAAAATGATTTGATCGTCAACTTTTAATTCTTTGTCAAAGGAATATTCGCTCATAAAATCACCACTCAGACAACTCATTCCACCGAGGCGGTAAGTCGGTTTGTCAGGAATAATTTCTGAAGATGCATTTCGCACAACGGGTTTGTATGGCATTTCCAAACAATCTGGCATGTGTGCGGTGAATGATGTATCGAGCATCGCTGTTTTTGCCCCGCCATTTTCTACAATATCCAAAACAGTTGAAATCAAAAACCCTGTTTGCCAAGCGAATGCAGAACCGGGCTCAAGAATTACATGAACATTCCATTTCTCTTTGAATTTTTTCAGCACAGTAATCAAATGCTCAACATCATAGTCTTTCCGGGTAATCAAATGTCCGCCACCCATATTCACCCATTTCACTTGCTTGAGCAAATGACCGAAGCGTTCTTCAAGTGCGTTCAAAACTTTTTCCAGCGTGAAGGATGAATCTTCAAACAAACAATGAAAATGAATTCCCTCCATTCCGTCAGGAAGTTTTTCTCCGAAATGTTTTGATGTCATTCCCAATCTTGAAGTTGGAGAAGCGGGATTGTACAAATCCTGTTTCACTTCGGAAAATTCAGGATTCACACGGATGCCGCACGAGATTCCTTTTGCAATCGCGCGATCTCGGAACTGATGAAATTGATTGAGCGAGTTAAACGAAATATGCGAAGAGATTTTTGCGATCTCATCAAATTCATTTTCTGCAATTGCTGCCGCATAATAATGCGCTTTGGTTTTCATTTCCTCCAAACACAATTGTGCTTCATGTAAAGAACTCGCTGTTGCACCCGTTACAGATTCGCGCACAATCGGAAACACCGACCACATCGAAAATCCTTTGAACGCAAGAATGATTTCTACATCAGCGCGATCAGCAACATCTTTTATGATGGAGAGATTTTTCCGAAGAAGATTTTCTTCGAGAACAAAACAAGGTGAGGGAATACTAGAATAGCTGCGCTCGTTCATGAATCTGCGAGGCGTTTTAAAACAGCAGCATCTTCTTCCATTATTTCCAAAGCAATTCTTTGCATCTCGACCTCGCTCAATTGCGCGCTGTGAAGCGAATCGAGAAGAGAAAATATTTTCGTCAACAGTTTCTTGTCATCAATTCTGTCAACCAGAGAATGGATTGCGTGTTTAATTTGTTCTATGTCGCTCATAATTCAAAGTTATCGAACAAAGAAGAGCGCAGAAATATTTTCTCTGCGCTCTCCGCGTCTTTCTCCCCTCTCCTTTGGGAGAGGGGTCGGGGGTGAGGGCTCACACCTCCAAATCCACATCAAATTTTTCATGCCACGGCAATCCGCATTTGTTCAGCTCATCCAAAAACGGATCGGGATCAAATTGCTCCATGTTCCAGACTCCCGGTCTTTTCCATTTGTTCTGCAACATCATCATCGCGCCAATCATCGCAGGAACACCCGTGGTGTATGAAATTCCTTGTGTGCCCGTTTCTTTGAATGCTGCTTCGTGACTGCAATTATTCCAGATATAATAAGTTTTTTCTTTTCCGTTTTTGATTCCTTTAATTCTGCAACCGATGGAAGTCCATCCCGTGTAATTGGTTCCGAGTGAACCAGGATCGGGAAGAACCGCTTTTAAAAATTGTATCGGCACAATTTCTCTTCCTTCATACATCACAGGATCAATGCGCGCCATGCCGATGTCCTGAATCACGCGCAGGTAAGTCAGATACTTTTCTGAAAACGTCATCCAGAATCTTGCGCGCTTCAATGTGGGGAAATTTTTCACTAATGATTCTAACTCCTCATGAAAAATCACATACGATTCTTTCGGACCGATGTCAGGATAATTCAACGGCTGGTGAATTTCATGCGGTTCGGTGTAAATCCATTTGCCGTTTTCGTAGTAGCGGCCTTTCTGTGTGATCTCGCGGATGTTTATTTCGGGATTGAAATTCGTGGCGAAGGCTTTTCCGTGTGAGCCTGCATTGGCATCCACAATATCGAGATAATGGATTTCATCAAAATGATGTTTCGCTGCGCGCGCAGTAAAAACATTTGTAACACCCGGATCAAAACCACTTCCAAGCAACGCCATGATTCCCGCTTTCTGAAATTTTTCCTGATAAGCCCACTGCCATGAATATTCAAACTTCGCTTCTTCGAGCGGTTCATAATTCGCGGTGTCCATATAATCCACTCCTGTTTCAAGACACGCATCCATGATATGCAAATCCTGATACGGCAGCGCAACATTGATCACCAATTTCGGTTTGAAATCTTTGATGAGCGCAACCAATTGCGGAATATTATCCGCATCCACTACAGCAGTTTTGATTTTCACTCCCAGATCGCGCTCAATATCTTTTGCGATCACCTCGCATTTTGAAACCGTGCGGCTCGCGAATAAAATATTTGAAAACACATCCGTGTGCTGCGCGCATTTGTAAACCACCACGCGACCAACACCACCGGCACCAATGATTAAAACGTTGCTCATTTCTTTTTTGAAAATTTAGAGTGCAAGATTACAGAAGTCAGCAGACAGAAGACGGAAGTCAGAAGAAAAAAATTTCAGCGGGAAATTCTTTTTCCCTCTTTATCAAAAAGAAATGCCAAATGTTTTTCTGTTAGCACAAACATGAGGAGCGCGGAAAACATCAGGAATATGAAAAACAGAATGAGATTAGCGTCATAGAGTTTGCGAAAAACAATGGAAGCGGCAACACCAATAGTAATTAACACCCATCCGATTTTTTGGGAAAGTTCTGATGCAAAACGATTCGCCTCGGTCCAAGTATCCTGATTTTTCATCGAGCGCGGTGTGCGGTAGCCGTACCACCAGTTAATTTTCTTCGGAGGAAATTTTTTTGTCAACAAACCGATTGCGACAAAAACCAAACCCGTAAGCGCATAAAGACCGGCAAACAGAAAATTCATTTTGTAAAGTTAGTTTTGAGACCTCATCCCCGACCCTTCTCCTTTAGGAGAAGGGAGGAAGAAAAAGAAATTTATGGCGCTGATCATTCCTCTCAACAACACTGAACCCAAATTCGGAAACAACTGCTGGCTGGCACCAAATGCAACCGTGGTTGGTGATGTGGTGATGGGCGATGAATGCACCGTTTGGTTCAATGCCGTTGTGCGAGGTGATGTCAATTCAATCCGCATCGGAAACAAAGTGAATATTCAGGATGGCGCAATTATTCATTGCACATATCAGAAAGCAGCGGTGGTTATCGGCAGCAATGTTTCCATTGCGCATGGTGCTATTGTTCATGGCTGCAATATTCATGACAATGCATTGATCGGAATGAAAGCCGTGGTTATGGATCACGCCATTGTGGAATCAAATTCTCTGGTTGCTGCGGGTGCTATTGTTTTGGAAAACACAATTATTAAATCCGGTGAAGTGTGGGCGGGCACACCAGCGAAAAAAATTAAAGAGCTGAGTCCTGAGGATTTTAAATTCTTTATTGAAAGGACTGCGAATAATTATTTGATGTATGCGGGGTGGTACAAATAACTATGCGAACAAGCTAGTCAACCTCAATCATACTTACCCAAAAAGTTACTAAGGATGCAGTCGTTCCTTCCATTTTTAACGTTCCCAGTCCGAGAATAGGAGTGTCTCCCTTTTCGATGCCTTTGAACTTTCCGTTACCTCCAATATTCTGGGTCGTTGTCTTATCAATTAATGTCTTATTGTTAAAGTCAAGTGTAACCGCGAATGTCCCGCTTTCGCATATTATATAAAGGAGGTCTGGGTTATTACCTCCGTTCAATTGCTTAATTGCAGAATAGTCATATTGAGTTGCGTCTACGACAATGCCCTTGGATGAGGGTATTTTATAATTGGTCGTTGTTGTAACACCAGTCGGCTTAATGTGATTGTATAAATCATCAATTACAATTTCAGGCAAGTTGCTTTGTCCAATAACAGCTGTTACCGAAAGTAGAACAACAGTTATTAAAAGAAAGAAATGCGGGAAGATTTTCATGCTGGTAATTTAGTGGTTAACTCATCAGCGCGAATTTACAACCTCTGATTATCAACTACACGACATCATTTTCTATGACGAGATTTTTAAAACCTTACCTCCATTCACACCTTAACCCCAAACTTCGCAACATGCGGATTGTCAGAATTTCATTTTTCTCCTGCGCTTTTTCCAATGCTCAGGATTTCTTTTACCGTGCATGATCGAAAGAATTACAATTCTGTGTTCAATAACCAGATAAGGAATGAGAAAAGGAAAAATATTTACTACTCCGTTTCTGACATCTCTGTATTTAACCTGAAAACATTCAGGATTATTCCTGATTCGCTCAACGATATTTTGCACTTCGTTGTAAAACCGATCGCCTAAACCGCTGCTTCGTGTTTCGTACCAGTTGTAAGCTTCGTCAAGTTCAATCAGCGCATCGGGAAGAAAAACAACTTCATGTTTCATTTGCGCCCGTACTTTTTCTGTACGTCAGACCAGGCAATTACGTTTTCGGGATTAGTCTTGTATTTTTTCAGGCGCTCGTCAATGGTTTTGCGGTAATCTGCGGGCAATTCAGGAATTACTTCTTCGGCTATTGATTTCATCAGTGAGAGCATAGACTCTTTTTGTCCGCGCGAAAGACGGTTGTAGTATTTCTCGAACTCTTTTTTAATCTGCGTTTTGCTCATAACGATTTCTTTGTTTACGAAAGTACAATCTTGCTTTAAAACCTCACCTCCATCCCCACCCTAACGCCAAACTTCGCTACATGAGGATTGTTGCGGTGCGATAGCCGCCAGATGGCATCAACACGAAAGAGCTTGAAAATATTTTCGATGCCGATGCTTGTTTCCATATACGGCAGGGGAAAGGGATCGCCCGTAAAAAATTTTTCATCGTCAGCGAAAGCGGGATTTTCGGGATCGTAATAATTGAGCGCGTTGGCGTTTTCATTTTTCGAATGCAGATAGCCCCACACAAATTTGAAGGTGGCGAGGTTGCGCCATTTCAATTTGCGGATGAGCGGAATGCGGTTGAGCAATAATCCCTGGAAACGCTGGGTGAACAATCCGCTCACATAGATATCGCTGGCAAATTCGAAATCGTTCATAAGGTTGAACGATTTTTTGTTTACGAAATAGGTTTCGTTGCCTTTGTGAACTTCGAGCAATAAATAAGGAAGAGGCGCGCCCCAGATTTTTCCAGCGGAGATATTGTACTCCAATGTGCCGAAGGGATTGAGGTGCAAATTGTCGCTGATGGTTAAATCAACGCTGTGAAAATAATATTCTCCGCCAAAAAAATCTTTGAAGCCGCGTGTGTATTTCACAATGACAATCGGATAGCGGCTGCCGAGGCTGGTGCGGTCAAACACTCCGGCCAGAAATTTTTCTTCATAAGCATAGCGCACCGCAACAGAAACTTCTGAAGATTGAAAGCTCGAAATAGTATCGAACTCATTTTGTGCTGCCGTGAGATAATAGAAGTTGAAATAGGGATCGAGATTGCGCGAAGTGAATGACAGGCGTCCTGTAATTCCGTTCTTCCATTCGCGGGAAAAATATCCGTGGTACCTTTTTGTGTGGAGTAGTTTCTGCGGCAGGTCAGGCCTGCGATAAAATCCGGAGAACAAATTTTCCTGGCTGAACTCTTCGGGATTTTTACTTTCCAGATCGAGATCATCTTTCCACGACACACCGATCATCACGCGTGGTTTTTTCACCGCAATCAAAGTCACTTCTGCTCCGTATTTGAAACGCTCATCGGTTAATCCGTAAGCTGCGTATCCTGCCAATTCAATTCTGCTGCTGAAATCATTGCTCGTTCTCGCACCCAAACGAAAGCGATGACCTTCGACAGGATTGTGACTGTACAATTTGAAATATGGACCCCACTCAATGGGACCGATTGTTAAATATCCTGTGGTGATGGTTGTAACAATGTCAACCCAACTTCTGATGTATGGCAAATTTTTCAGCGTATCAATCATATGATAAATCGATTGCTCATTTTCGGAAAGCGTATCATGGCGGTTCGCCTGCCAGAAGGAATCGGTTTTTTCGTAAGCCGTTTCGTCCATCGCAATTCCTTCGCGTTCGGTAAAATATTTTTCAAGCGAATCATTGTTGATCACGTAGTCTTTGAACGAAGTTGTTTTACGACCAATGATGCCGAGCGAATTTTCCGTGGTTTTGAAATCAATGATGAGTTTGTCGAGCGTCATCATCCAATGCGTGTTGTCAACCGGATAAAACTGCTGGAACACGGAGGCGCGGTCAACAAAATTCACATTCACATCATCGCTTATCTGCATGCTGATTTGTTTGATCGCGTGATCAAGTGTGTCCACCCACAGATCACCGTTGAACGCGCTTTCTCCTCTGAATTTTGGTTTGAAAGTGAGTTTGAAACAAACGCGCCCTTCGATATTGGCGGTGTCCATCAAATAATATTTGTAATAAGTCAGCGCGCCATCGGCAATCGGGCTAACGAATGAACGGCCCAGAATGTTGATCCAGTTTTCATAAACATTGATGTCGAGATACATGCTGCCCAAATATTCGCGCACGCTTTGATTGGATACACCGGAAATTTTTCCTGCTTTGATAATCTCTCGATTGCTGTAAGGTTCGCTGCGATAGTAAATATCAGATAAGGTTTCTGTCATCATCATCGGCAGGAAAGGCTGGTCCTCTGAAGAACTGTCGATATTATCAAAAATGAAATCAATTTTTTTCAGCAGCTTGGCGTTGGTTACGCCTTCTGAAATATTATCGAAATCAATTTCGAGCTTGTTGTATGATTCGTATTTGTAGTTGTCGAGATTGCGGTAGTTGTTCGTTGGTTTTTGTTCAATGATTTTCCGCAATATCGGTTCTGCGGGATTTTCTCCGGGATAAACCACCGCATCGCCAATCAGATATTCAGTTCTTGAAAGTTGAAAGTTGATTGTTTGTTCGGTGAGTTTTTGAATGGATTTTCCCGTGCCCACATAACCTACCGAAGAGGCGAATAAAGAATCAGAGAGTGAATAAACAGTGAGTTTGAAATTTCCATCAAAATCAGTAGCAGTGCCGGTGGTTTTTGATTTGAAAAAAATATTCGCAAACGGAATGGGTTCTTCTGTGCTGGCATCGGTCACGGTTCCGATGATAACGTATTGTGCTGAAGCAGCAGAAGCGAAAACAAAAAACAAAAAAACACAAACAGAGAATTGCAGTAAATATTTCTTCATCGCTGGGTAACGGAGCTAAGTTAGAATAAATGAAATTTGTTTGTGAGATATTGTTATAAGTACATTCGCAACCAATGAAAACGATTGAACTCATCACCTACAACGTAAACGGAATTCGGGCTGCGATAAAAAAAGGATTGGTTGACTGGATCAAACAAAATCAATTCGATGTGATTTGTTTCCAGGAAACCAAAGCACAAAAAGAGCAGGTTGATTTGGGCGCGCTGGAAGAAATCGGCTATCATCCCTATTGGTTAAGCGCAGAAAAGAAAGGATATAGTGGCGTGCTCACACTTTCGAAAATCAAACCAGACCATGTTGTTTACGGTTGCGGTTTGAAACATTATGATAATGAAGGACGAAGCGTGAGATTGGATTTTGGCGATGTGACTGTGCTCAACACCTATTTCCCTTCAGGCACATCAGGAGATTTGCGTCAATCATTCAAAATAAAATTTCTTGATGAGTATTTTGATTTCATTCATGACCTGAAAAGGGAAAGGAAAAAACTGATTGTGTGTGGTGATTACAACATTGCGCATAATGAAATTGACATACACAATCCAAAATCGAACAAAGACACATCGGGATTTAAACCCGAAGAACGCGCCTGGGTAACAAAGTTTCTGGAATCAGGATTTGTGGACACCTTCCGTCAGTTTAACAATGAACCGCATATTTATTCGTGGTGGAGCCAGCGATTTAATTCGCGTGCTCAGAACAAGGGATGGAGAATTGATTACATCAATGTTTCGAAAGAAATGGAAAAGCAAATTCTGGAAGCAAAGATTATGATGGATGTAGTTCACTCTGATCATTGCCCTGTCTATCTGAAATTAAGAATTTGATTCGGGAAATGTGACACGAGATGTCTTAGTCCCAAATCTCACATCTCATATCCAGCATCGTTTTATATTCGCTCACTCAAAATTCAAATCATGAAACAAATAAAATTTCTCTCCTTAATATCCATTGTGCTTTTAATTTCATCATGCGGTGGTGATAATAAATCCGGATCAAGCAGTGATTTGCGCAAAGCCCCGAATGGAGATGTTTATTATGGTGGCGTCTTTCGTTTCAACGAAGTGGAATACTACCGCAGCCTATATCCCCAAAATGTAACGGAGGTAACGAGCCATCGAATCACCAATCAGGTCTATGAAGGATTGACAAGATTCAACCAGCGCGATTTAAGTGTGATGCCATGTCTTGCGGAAAGCTGGGAAGTCGACAGCACCGCAACTTTCTATACATTCCATCTTCGCAAGGGTATCATGTTTCATGATGACGAGTGTTTTCCAAACGGAAAAGGTCGCGAGTTAAAAGCAGGCGATGTAGAATATTGTTTGAACAAACTCTGCACTCCTGATCCGAATAATCAAGGTTATTGGATTTTTAAGGACAGAGTAAAAGGCTCAGACGCACATTATTTTTCACGCGAGTATAAAGGTTTGAAGGAAGCCATTTCAAGCGCAAGTGGTGACGACCTCGAAGGAATTAAAGCGCGCATTGCAGAACTGGAAGAATCTTATGGAGATGATATACAATCAGTTCAGGAAAAAGTGGAAGGAATAAATGTGATTGATGATTATACGATCACGATAGAATTGGAAAGACCGTTTTCCGGATTTGTTCAAATGTTGGCGCTTCCGTTCACCGCTGTTTTTCCAAAAGAGGCTTTTGAGAAATACGGAACAGAACTCAGGAACGATTGTGTGGGAACGGGTCCGTTCATGCTCAAGAGTGTGGAAGCAGATCAGGCAGTTTTTCTGGAACGCAATCCGAATTATTGGGATAAGGACGAATGGGGAAATCAACTTCCCTATCTGGATGGAATTAAAATATCATTTATCAAGGACGACAAAACGGAATTGCTTGAATTCCAAAAAGGGAAACTTGAGTTTAAATATCGCTTGCCGCTCGAAATGATTCCTGACATCATGGATGAAAGCGGAAACTTAAAAGGCGATTACACCAAATTCGTTTTGCAAACAGGACCGGAATTGAGTTTGCAGTACTACGGATTTTTGAATGCAGATCCCGAAAAAGTTTTTTCAAAGAAGGAAGTTCGCCTTGCATTTTGTTATGCGATCGATCGGGAGAGTATCGTTAAATACACACTCAAGGGAGCTGGTTATCCGGCAACACACGGAATTGTTCCGCTCGGCATGCCGGGATATAATTATGAATCTATTGCAGGATTTAACTATGATGTTTCAAAAGCGCAGCAATTACTTTCTCAGGCAGGATATCCGGGAGGAAAAGGATTTCCAGAACTCACGCTGCAGATCAATAGTGGTGGAGGAAGAAACGAACAGGTTGCAGAAGCCATTCAGAAAATGTTGCAGGACAACCTGAGTATAAACGTAAACATCACGAAGCTTCCGTTTGCGCAGCATTTGGAAAATGTTGAAACAGGCAAAGTGAAATTTTGGCGCTCCGGCTGGATAGCCGATTATCCCGATCCTGAAAATTTTCTTAATCTGTTTTTCAGCGCGCATATTCCGGCAAAGCTCAGCGATAAATCATATATCAATTCAACTCGCTTCAGAGATTCGCGCTTTGATGAATTATTCCGCAAAGCTCTGCAAACAACCGACACAGAAGAGCGAACCCGATTGTACGAGGACTGCGATAAAATTTTGCTTGAAGGCGCATCATGCCTGCCTATTTATTATGACAAGAGCCAGCGCTTGATTCAACCCTATGTAAGAAATTTTGATCTGAACGGCATGGAGTACCGCCTGATGCGTGATACTTATTTTGTTCCAATGGAACAGTAAGTCAATTCTACACGTTAAAAGTTCTTAAATATTCGCCAAACGAAAAGCAGGGTTGTGAGCGTTTAACTAATTTCGGTGAAAATCTTGTGACAAATTACTAGTTCCGAGACCATTGCAGTCTTGAATCAAGGAGGAAAAATGAATATCGAATCGAATTATGAATTGCTGATCCAGAAACTTGATCAGTTTATCCGCAAGTTTTACATCAACAAACTTCTTCGCGGGTCAATCTATGCGTTCAGTTTTATTCTCGCATTTTTTATTGTGAGCAATTTGCTGGAGTATTATTTATTCCTCTCTCCTTCTTTCCGAAAGATTCTTTTCTTCGGTTTTACAGGATCAAGTCTTTTTGCAATTACCGGATTAATCATTCTTCCTCTTATTCATTATTTCCGTTTGGGAAAAATTATTTCTCACGAACGGGCGGCACAAATTATCGGAACACATTTCGAAGAAGTTCAGGACCGCCTGCTTAATATTCTGCAACTCAAAAAACTTTCGGCAGATTCTTCGAATGCGGAATTGATCAACGCAAGTATCAATCAGAAAATTGAATCACTCAAGCCGATACCATTTTCACGAGCCATTAATCTGAATCGCAACAGAAAGTATTTGCGTTATTTGGTTGTGCCCGCTTCTGTTTTGTTGTTTCTCGTTATCGCTGCGCCAAATATTATTAAGGATGGAACAAACAGGCTCATTCATAACAATGAGTCATTCGAAAAGAAGGCGCCATTCAGCTTTTTGTTGGAAAACAAAACATTGGAAGTTGTTCAGGGTGAAGATCTTTCGCTCAGTCTTAAAATGGATGGAAGCGTTCTTCCGCAAGACGTTTATGTGGAGTTCGATGGCTACTCGTACAAAATGATCAAAGAGAGCAATTCTGAATTTTCTTTCACATTCATCAATGTTCAGCAGGATAGAAACTTCAGTTTTGGTGCGAACGGATTTAATTCAGAGGATTACGAAATAAAAGTTTTACCAAAACCGATGATTGTCGGGTTTACAGCAGAAATAGATTATCCCGCCTATACGGGGAAAGAGGATGAGACGCTGAAAAATATTGGCGATTTACAATTGCTTCAGGGCAGCAAGGTGATCTGGAAATTCAACGTGCAGAACACGGACAATTTACTGATGAGTTTTTCTGATTCTGTTTATGATGCAAACCGCCAGGGAGAAAATTCATTTACGGTTAGCAAACAATTTATGCAGGATGATGCTTACACGCTGAAAGTTTTGAACAACAAGGTGAAACACGCAGATTCAATTTCTTATTCAGTGAATGTAGTGCCAGATAAATATCCCGCCATCAATGTTGAGCAGCATGTTGACAGCACCAATAATGATTATCTCTATTTTCTAGGAGACGCGAATGACGATTACGGTTTGCGCAAACTCACATTCAATTATACGATAGTTCCTGAGGAAGGAAAAGAATCCGAACTTCTTTCAGAAGAAATATCAATGGTTAAGGGCTCCACGCTTCTTCCTTTCAATCATTTCTGGGATTTAACAAAAGTGGAATTGTTGCCAGGAGATAAAATCAATTACTACTTCGAAGTTTGGGATAATGACGGAGTGAACGGAAGCAAATCATCCCGCAGCGCATTAATGACTTATGAATTGCCAACCGCAGAGGAATTTGAAGAACAAAGCGATCAAACAAACGAAGAAATTCAACAAGATCTGAAAAAACAAATCGAAGAATCACAAAAACTTCAAGAGCAGATTGAGAAAATGAAGGATGATCTGATGCAGAAGAAAAACATGGATTGGAATGACAAGAAAGCCATGGAAGAACTGATTGAACAGCAGAAGGAAATGCAAAAGCAACTGGAGGAAATGAGCAAGAAGTTTGAAGAGAACCTGAATCAGCAGGAAGAGTTTAAAAAAGTGAGCGAACAGCTGAAAGAGAAACAAGAAGACATGCAGAAAATGTTTGAGGAACTGCCGAAAGAAATGCAGGAGTTGATGGAAAAAATTCAGGAGCTGATGAAAGAAATGGAAAAAGAGGGGACCATGGAAAAACTGGAGAAAATTGAAATGACGCAGGAGCAAATGGAGATGCAGATGGAGCGCATGGAGGAATTGTACAAACAATTGTTGTTCGAACAGAAAACGGAAGACCTGAAAAACAAACTCGAAGAATTAGCCAAAGCGCAGGAAGAACTCAGCGAGAAGACTGAAGAAGGAAAAGAGAATCAGGATTCTTTAAAAGCAGAACAGGAAAAACTGAATGAAAAATTTGATGAAGCAGCAAAGGAAATGGAAGAGCTGAAAGAAATGAAAAAAGAAATGGGTGGAATGGAAGAAGAATTTTCAAGAGCAGAGGATGCCGAAAAGTCCGCGCAGGAAAAGATGGATAACGCCTCGGAGGAATTAGCAAAAAAGAAAAACGGAAAGGCATCCGAAAGTCAGAAGGGAGCAGCCGGAGATATGAAAAAAATGGCTGACGAATTGGGCGCTATGATGGCGGGTATGCAAATGGAGCAAATGGAAATGGATATGAAAGCGCTTCGTCAGTTGCTGGAGAATTTGGTTGAGCTTTCGTTTGATCAGGAAGATGTGATGGAAGAAATTCAACTCACAGACATCAACAATCCACGTTACATTGAATTGATTCAGGATCAGCACAAACTGAAAGGAGATGCAGAGATGGTGAAAGATAGTTTGGTCGCTTTGAGTAAAAGAGTGTTCCAACTCGAATCTTTTATCCTCGAAAAAATCAGCGACATCAATCATAACATGGAAGGCTCCATCACTAATCTGGAAGATCGCAAGGTTGACAAAGGGACCGTGAATCAACAATATGTGATGACCGGCTTGAACGATCTTGCTTTGATGCTGAGCGAAGTGATGGAACAAATGCAGCAGCAAATGGCAATGAAGATTCCGGGAAATCAAACATGCGAAAATCCCGGAGGCAGCGGTAAGCCGAAACCCTCGATGGGCGAATCACAGAAAAAGCTGAACGGGAAAATGAAAGGCATGTCAGAAAAAATGCAGAAAGGAGAAACCCCCGGGCAACAAGGAATGAGTAAGGAACTGGCAGAAATGGCGGCTCAACAAGCAGCAATAAGAAAAGAGCTTGAAAAACTGGGTCAGCAGGAAATGGGAAAAGAAGGCGGCATAAGCAAAGAATTGCAGGAACTACAGGAAGAAATGGCGAAGACAGAGAAAGAACTGGTGAACAAAAACTTCTCTACCGAAACAGTTATCCGTCAGCAGGAAATTCTCACACGCCTATTGGAGGCAGAAAACTCCATTCGCCAGCGCGAATATGATCAGGAGCGCAAATCAACCTCGGCCGAAGAAATCGTACACGACAATCTTCCTTCGCTGGATGAATATCTCAAGAAACGCGAAGCCGAAATACAGATTTACAAGACGGTGCCACTATCATTGAAACCGTTTTATAAAGATCTGGTGGAGAAATATTTCAAGTCGCTGCCTATTGCGCAATAGGCACATAGCCACATATATTTGCGGCTCCTAACCGACTAATTATTTAACTTCATCACGTTTTTACAATGACACAAACCATGAAGGAGTATCAGCTGGTCATCAGTTCTGAGCCCGTTAATATCAGCAAAGTAGAACCGTTCCTCGAACAGGTTTGCAATGAATTATCAGTTCCCGAAGAAATCTATGGCAACGTTTTGATCTCCGTTACCGAGGCGGTGAACAACGGAATTGTTCACGGAAACAACACAGACAAATCGAAGAACGTAACTGTATTTGCAACCTACAATGGGAAATTGCTCAGCTTCAAAATTGCAGATCAAGGTAATGGATTTGATTTCAATAATATTCCCGATCCGACATCACCGGAGAATATTGAAAAAACTACCGGTCGCGGAATATTTCTGATGAAACAACTATCCGAGTATGTGATTTTTTCCAACAACGGCAACACGGTTGAGATACAGTTCAAAGTATAAATTCTGATGCACCAATCCCGCAGGGGAATAAAACATGGCTGAAAGAAAAAAAGGGAAAACCGGATCGCGGAAAAGCGGTTCGGTTTTTTTTCATTCTCAAGTGAAGGGATTTCGGCTTGTCGGGAAAGCAAAAACAGACGAATGGATATTGAAGGTACTGAAAGAGGAGAAGAAGAAAGGCGGTGAAATCAATTTCGTTTTTGTGGATGATGAATTTTTACTAGGCATCAATCGCCAATATTTAAAACATGATTTTTACACAGATGTGATCACCTTTGACTGGACAGAAAAAAACCAAACAATTTCCGGAGATGTTTATATAAGCATTGACCGGATAAAGGAAAATGCTGAGAAGGAAAAAATTCCTTTTATTACCGAACTAAGGCGCGTGATAGTTCATGGCGTGCTTCATCTCGTGGGCTATAAGGACAAAACAATAAGCGATAAAAAAAAGATGACACTTGCGGAAGACCGCTATCTCGCCATATTTAATTCATAATCCCGAAAACAAACGATGGCGAAATCATTCTCGGAAGAAATTCTTGTGCTTTCAAGACCAGGCACGCACGAAAAAAGCAACATCGAACTTCATATTCTCAAGCGTGCATTCAAAGCACTGAGCGCACTCAAGCATCCAGTGCGACATGACATACTTCGATTAATTGAAGCGAAGCAAAAAGTATCTGTCAAAGAAATTTACACCACTTTAAATATGGCACAAGCCGTAGCATCACAGCATTTGAAAATTCTTCGCGATGCGCGAATAGTGACCACACAGCGCGTTGGCAAAAACATTTACTATTCATTGAATTTTTCGCGCCTTGAAGAAATTGCGCGTGTTTTGCCGGAAGTAGCATGATTTCAATTTGAATGCACTTTTGCTTTGTTTTTTCAAACCAGACAATTATCTTCGTGAGCACCTAAACCCGCAATACCATGAAAAAAGTTTTAAAATGGATAGGAATCATATTGGGTTCCTTGATTATTCTGATCATTATTGCCGCGTCCATTCTTGTTGTCAAGGCAAATAAGTCGATGAAACAAACGATGGACGTCACACCTGAAAATATTATCATTCCAACCGATTCTGCATCTATTGCCCGCGGTGAACATTTCGCATTTATGTGCGCGCACTGCCATGGTCCAGACCTGGAAGGCATGAAATGGTTTGATGATCCGTCAATGGGCGTGATGTGGACACCGAACCTGACACCAGGCAAAGGAAGCGCAACCGTTTCTTACACGGATGCCGATTGGGTTCGTTCGCTTCGGCACGGTGTTAATCCGCAGAAAAAAGTTTTGTTTGTGATGCCCTCAACAGAAATTGGCAAAATGAGCGAGCGCGATATAAGTTGTGTGATTGCATATCTTAAAACATTACCGCCAGTTGATAATGAAATCGGTGAAACAGAATTCACCATGCTGGCAAAGATTTTTCTTGGAGCAGGTATGTTTGGCGATGTGTTTCCTGCCAAAGTAATTGATCATGATGCGCCATTTGTTGTTGCGCCACCCGAAGGACCCACAGAAGAATATGGCGGCTATCTGATGGGATTTTTAGGTTGCGGGGGGTGCCATGGAAAAGATTTGGCAGGAGGAAAAACAGGCGAACCTGGTGCGCCATTAGTCATTAACATCAGCCCCGGTGGCGAAATGGGCAAGTGGACAGTGGAAGAGTTTACGCTTACTATCCGAACCGGCCAAACTCCGGCAGGCAAAAAACTCGATAAGAAATACATGCCCTGGGATGCTTATCTGAATATGACTGATGAAGAACTGACAGCCGTTTATAATTATCTGCAGGCGCAACCGGCAGCGGTGCAGAACGAGGGGAAGGTGAATATTTAACATAATAGCACAAAGGATAAAAAGCCTTGAAGACGATGGGCGTTCTTCAAGGCTTTTTTATTTTCCGTAATCATTTGATCTTAACGGATGGATCATGAATTATGGCATTAGTGCGCTGAATGCTCTTTTCACAGGGAACAAAAAAGGCTGTCTGTCTTTCGACAAACAGCCTTTGTAAAATTCATACACAGAATTTCTTAATCTATTTTCTGCACCTTGATGTTCGTGTTCATGGTTCCATCTGCCGATTTAAGCACAATGAAATAATTGCCCGAAGCAAGCGCGGAAAGATCCATCAGGTGTTTGGTGCCCGTGGAAACGGAAATGTTTTCTGTAACAGAAACCTGTTTACCCAACACATCCATCAACCCAATACTTAATTCCATTTCCCTGGTAGTGGTGAAATCAAGAATGATTTCACCTTCAGTAGGATTTGGATAAGCAAGAATGGATATACCGGAGTTGATATCCTCCATGCCCACCGGGCTTGCATCGGGTTGTTGAAATCCCTGAGTCAGCACGATAGTTCCGGCTTCAAATGTTTCAACCATCGGTTCGCCCACGGTGTAGGAAACAGAAATATTTCCGGCCTCGGAATAACCACCAGTTGAGCTGATCACCTGCCGGTCAATGGATTGCGAAAAAGCAACCGATGTGGCGAGGATGAATGTGAAAATGAAAATTAGTTTTTTCATGATTTGGTTTTTTTTTGATGTCTTCAAAATTAACGCGCTTCGAGTTCCTGAATGCGTTTCTTTAATTCATCCAACTGAAGTTGTTGCGCTTTGACCAAGTCATTCAGCTCTTTGATTGCCTGAACGGAAATGACTCCGAAATCAGTGTAAGCAAGCGTTTTCAAACCATCTTTTTCATGCACTATTCCGGGCAACACTTTTTCAACTTCCTGCGCAATAAAACCATAAGATTTTTGTTCATCTATCGCTGCTTTGAAATGATACTTCACAGGATTTAACTGGGCAATAACTGATAACATATTGTTCAGCGGTTCAACATCTGTTTTCAACGAAGCATCAGAAACGGCAATATAAGTTCCCGATGTGTTCTGAAAATATCCGTTTAGTACCCCATTCCAGTACATATCAAAATCATCCACTGAGCCATAACCGATTTTCCATTGATCAGCCGCTCCGGTTTCCTCGAACATGATACCACCTGTGCCACTTACGTTGGCAGATTGCTTCAGATTAAGATCGCTCCCAACCGTACCGGCAAATCCGGTTCTGAATTCTATTTTGCTATCTGGATTAATTGTGATCCTTGCCGAACCTGAATTGGTAGAGAGTATCAAATCTTCAGCCTCGTAACTATATACATAGGAAAATGAATTAGTCATTCCCACCAGCAAACCTTGAGAAAAGGCACCTTGGCCGGTGGAGGGGTTTGTGTAATTAGTATATGGGTTGCCACCTGCATCATATATTTCCTGAGTATGATTTGGAGCTGTTGTTCCAATACCAATCTTACCTGTATTTGCAATATACATGGTGCTTGTTCCGGCAGAATTTGAAAACCCGATCTCACCCGTACTAAATAATTGGAACGGGGTAAAAGTTGAACCCGGGATTTTAGTAACCTGAAAGGTGCTACCGTTTACGTTCATGCGCCATTCCATACCCGATGTTGTATTATTTATTCCGATAGCGCTGCTCCAAATTCCTGCACCGCTTACAACCAAACCAGCTCCCGGTGCAGTAGTGTTGATTCCAACGTACCCCCCTGTTTCATAAATAACAGAACTACCAAGGGTTGTACTTGCAGTCCACTTAGGAATATAGCTTGTTGTTCCGCTTCCGCCAACCATCGGCTCCCAGGTTGCAAGACCAGTTCCGTCAGAAGTTAAAACCTGACCTGCGCCAGGTGTGCCACCGGTTATTTTTATTTGACCAGCCACTTCGAGTTTTGCACCCGGTGCAGTGGTTCCTATTCCCATATTTCCAGCACTTGTGATGGTGGCAGAAGGAGAGCCCTGGATCGCAAGGTGTAATGATCCGGTTGTGTTACCCCCTCCGGTTCCGAAGTCAACATCGGGTGCTGCACCGGAGTATGAACCATAATATCCGCGATAAATGCCTGCTTCATATAACCCCACATACATACCCGCTGTCCCATCAATATTCAACGGGGTTGATGAACTGCTTACGATATGAAGTTTAGTAGAGGGTGATGTTGTTCCAATGCCTATGTTACTGCCTGTTTCGTAAACCACTGAATTACCAAGGGTTGTTCCTGCTGTGAATTTGGAGAGATAGTTTGCTGTTCCTGATCCGCCAATTCCACCACCACCGCTCACATCATCTGTTGCTGGTGCCCATGCCGCACCGTTCCATTCCAATACTTCACCAGCCGCAGCGCCCATTTGATTGAGATCAACAGCTTGTATAGATCCGTCATTAAGTTCTGAAGTACCCACTGCGCCTGCAGAAATTTCTGCGTTGCTTACACCGTTGGTTGCGATTCCAAGAGGATTGCCGGCTGTTCCATCACCTGTTAGGGTGGCATCGGTTGCAGCAACTTGAGAGCCCCAATCGTCACCACCACCGCCTCCGCTATCATCAGTTGCCGGCACCCATTCAGACCCATCCCATTCCAACACCTCGCCAATTGCGGCACCGGCACCATTTGCATCGGTGAGATCATCGAGCGACATGTTCGTTGCTGTTTCGGCAGTCTGTGCTTCATCAGCAGCCAGGGCATAAGGAACACTCATTAATTGTGTGGTACCCATATCAATATAACCTCCACCATCATTTACCTCAACCTGCAAAAAATAAATTTCGCTGAGCCAATCAATGGCGCTAAAAGTTCCGGAGGTTACCGTTCCTTCACCAATTACAGCGGTAATTAATCCGTAAGCATTCGTGGTGAGCAAATGATTTTCTTCATAAACCGTAGTGCCGGAGGAAGTTGATTCATGAATAGTGAAACGGACATCAATTCCTGCGCTGGCAAGAATATCACCGCTTCCATCGCGAAGAACCGCCTGATAATTTACTCCCTGAGGAGCTTGTGCGCTTGATATGGTCGCAGCACATAGAATGACAAGTGAAAAAAGAGTTGAGAGCAGTGTTTTCATAAGCTGGGTTTTTTTGTGATTAAATACGAACGAAAGGTACGTAGATATTTTGTTAAGTCAAGTGGCCCGGCATGATTTTTTTTATGATGGTGCTCAAGCAAGAAGTTTATTTTGTGATTCTGCTCGCGGTTCAATTCACGAGGGCTTCTATATTAATCTGCCGCAACAATTCATTCGCCTGCTCCATATTTTTCACCGAATCAAAAGATAAAATCAGAAAAAGATTGGTTTGTTTCATTCTGCAATCTCGCGGATGTTTCTGCACATACTGCATGATGTTTCCGAAAACCTGCGATTGATAATAGGGTGATTGCTGATTGGAAACGAAATAGCATTTCAGTTGCCTGTTGCGGAAAATTATTTTTTCAAAACCGAGAGATTTGGCTGTCCACTGCAAACGGATGGCGTTGAATAATTCATGCGTTGCAGGAGGAATTTCTCCAAATCGGTCGATCAGTTTTTCGCGGAAACTGCTTAGTGTTCCTTCGTTTTCAATGTTGGATAATTCGGTGTACAAACTTAACCGCTCATTAATATTGGTGATATAACTGTCCGGAATCAGAATTTCCAAATCTGTATCCACCTGGCAATCGCGAACAAATTTTTCTTCGCGGATAATTTCTTCGGCAAACACATCTTTGAATTCACCATGCTGTAATTCATGCATCGCTTCGTCCAGAATTTTGTGATACATCTCAAAACCAATCTCGGTGATAAATCCGCTTTGTTCGCCACCTAATAAATTTCCCGCACCGCGAATGTCCAGATCGCGCATCGCAATATTGAAGCCGCTGCCGAGATCTGAAAATTGTTCAATCGTTTGCAAACGTTTTCGCGCATCGGTTGACAAAGCATGAAGCGGAGGAGAAAATAAATAGCAAAACGCTTTTTTATTTGAGCGACCAACACGTCCCCGCAACTGATGAAGATCACTCAACCCAAAATGATTTGCGTTATTGATGATGATTGTATTTGCATTTGGAATATCCAATCCGCTCTCTACAATGTTTGTGCAAACGAGCACATCGTTTTCGCGGTTGATGAATTTCAACATCGCCTGTTCAAGATGATGACCTTCCATTTGTCCGTGTGCAACACCGATGTCAATATCCGGACACAGTTGGCGAATGAGTGCAGTGATATTTTCAATATCCTTCACTTTGTTGTGAACGAAAAAAACCTGACCGCCCCGGTAGACCTCGTAATAAATTGCCTCGCGAATAATTTTTTCATCAAAGACATGCACTTCGGTCGTGATCGGTTGACGATTTGATGGTGGGGTATTAATGATGGAAAGATCGCGCGCTTTCATCAATGAGAATTGCAGCGTTCGTGGAATCGGTGTTGCAGTAAGTGTCAATGTATCCACGTTTGATTTGAGTTGACGCAGTTTTTCTTTTGCACCCACACCGAATTTTTGTTCTTCATCCACCACCAGCAATCCTAAATCTTTAAACTGCGATCGCTTACTGAGCAACGCATGAGTGCCGATGAGAATATCGACCTTGCCTTCTTTCAGTTCTTTGAAAATCTCAGTTTGTTCACGAGCAGATTTGAAACGGTTGATGAATTCAATCCGTGTTCCGAAATCCTTTAATCGATCACCAAAAGTTTTGGCGTGTTGAATTGCAAGAATCGTTGTGGGAACAAGAATGGCCACTTGTTTTCCGTTTACAACAGCTTTGAACGCTGCGCGCACCGCGATTTCTGTTTTTCCGAAACCAACATCACCGCAAATCAATCTGTCCATCGGATGCGGCTGCTCCATATCGCGTTTCACATCCTGTGTTGCTTTCAATTGATCGGGTGTGTCCTCATAAATAAAAGATGCTTCCAGTTCTTCCTGCAAATAATTATCAGGCAAAAATTCAAATCCTGTTTGTGATTTGCGTTTCGCGTACAACAAAATCAATTCGCGCGCAATATCCTTGACTTTATTTTTTGTACGCGTTTTTAATTTCTCCCACGCATCGCTGCCGAGTTTATTAATCTTTGGTGCGGTTCCTTCTTTACCTGTGTACTTCGATATTTTATGAAGCGAATTAATGTTGACATATAGCAGATCATTATCGCGGTAAACAATTCGCACCGCTTCCTGTACCACTCCTTGAACTTCGATCTTTTGTAACCCGGAATAAACACCCACACCATGATCGCTGTGTGTTACAAAATCTCCGGGTTGTAATTCGCGGAGTGTTTTTAAAATCAAGGAGCGGTTTGCCTCTTTGGTTTTATCTACTTTGTATTTATGATAGCGTTCAAAAATTTCATGATCGGTGAAGCAGGCAATTTTTAAATCGCGATCTAAAAATCCTGCATGGATGGAATGATACGCAGGATAAAACTTTACTTCCGCATGAAGATCATCGAAGATGTGATGGAAGCGTTCGATCTGTCGCGCGTTATCAGAAAAAATAAAAATCAGATAACCATCCTTCTCGAGTTCTTTCATCTTTGCGATGAGCAGGTCGAATTTTTTATGGAAGGGCGGTTGGGGCACAATGTCGAAGACGTAAGATATGAGACGTGAGATGGGAGAAGGAAGTTGAGAGTTGAAAGTTGAATGTTGAGAGAAATAAGGTTCTCGCCCTTCTTCGATGACGCGAAAGCTTTGAATCGATTTTAAAATCTCATCGGGCGATGAAAAATTATTACTGATCTCATCTCTTGTCTCATGTCTCAAATCTCTTAACCCATCTTCTGTTTTTTTCATCAAATCAAAACAGAGTTGTGCATCCTTTATATAAACCGTTGTGTTCCGGGGAAAAAGATTCAGCAGAGAATCTTTTTGCTCAACCGTAAAATATTCACTGCTGTTAGGGATGATCGTGATTTGTGAAATTTTGCGCGTGGAGAGTTGTGAGGATGCATCAAAGGTTCTGATGGATTCCACTTCATTGCCGAATAATTCAATTCTGTAAGGATGATTGTTGCCGAAAGAAAAAATATCAATGATGCCGCCACGAATAGAAAACTGCCCTGGTTCATAAACAAAATCCACACGATCAAATCCGCAGCCGATCAATAATTCGAGAATATGATCAGGTGTTATTGTTTCTCCGATTTTAATAAAAATCGTGTTTTGATTGAGTTCTGTTTTGCGAACTGCTTTTTCTAAAAGTGCTTCTGAATAAGTAACCACCATTTCTCCGGTCGTCAATTGATTGGTCACGCGATTCAAAACCTCGGTTCGCTGTTGCAACTGATGTTTATTGATCTCCCAATTGATACCAGCGCGTTTGTATGAATCCGGCAAAAACAAAACTTCTTTGTTGCCGAGTAAATTCTGAATGTTGTTGTGGAAGTAAGCCGCTTCTTCTTTTTCAGGAAAAACAAAAAGATAATTCGATGGATTTTCGAGATAAACGGCAGCCGCAAGAAACGCATTGACAGACCCCGCCTGCCCTTTCAAAAAAAATGAAGAAAGGTTTTCTATTTGTCTGAGGCTCTCCGCAATGCGTTTGATTCGCGGATCATTGCGGTAGATGCCAAGCAACGATTGCAAATCCATTCTGCTGCGTGCGAAAATAACAGGTGTGGAATCTTTTATTCCTGTTTTCAGAAATAACCGGCAGATATTTTTTGTTCGCCATGATCTCAGATTTTGCCGATCACCAATTGCATTTTACATTCACCCGCGAATTAAAAAACATCATTCATGAGTCAACATGTGGTTGCCATTTTCGGTGGTGCGGTTTCCGGTGCGGAAACTGCCAATCAACTTTTGCAAAAAGGAATTCATTGCGTGGTGTTTGAACAGAACGCGTTGCCGTACGGAAAAATTGAAGACGGTCTTCCGAAATGGCACGCGAAACTCCGCGACAAAGAAGAAACAAACATCAACACAGTGATGAGCAATCCGCTTGTGACTTATGTGCCGGACACAAAACTTGGGAGCGATATTTCTTTTGAAGAAATAAAAAACATGGGATTTACGGCCATCATTCTTGCCACCGGTGCATGGAAAGATCGCCCTCTTCCCATTGAAGGAATTGATGAATACGTTGACAAGGGATTGTATTATCAAAACCCGTTTGTGTATTGGTTCAATCATTTTCACGAACCCGCGTTTGCAGGAAAACAATTTGAAATTGTGGATGATGCCATCGTCATTGGTGGCGGATTGGCATCTTTGGATGTTTGCAAAATTCTGATGATGGAGCAGGTGGTTAGAAAATTAAAAGCACGCGGCATCAATACCAACTGCATTGAACTCGAACACGGCATTCCTAAATTTTTGGAAAAGCAAGGATTGAAATTCGAAGACCTCGGCATCAAAGGCTGCACACTTTTTTATCGCAGAAGAGAAATGGATATGCCGCTTGCACCTGTGCCTACAGAAACGCCTGAGCAATTATTAAAAGCGCAAAACACGCGGCAGAAAATTCTGAATAATTACATGACGAAATATTTATTTCGTTTCTCAGGATGTATGGCGCCCGCAGATAAAATTATTGAGAACGGAAAATTAACCGGCATCCGTTTTCGCAAAACAGAAATCATCGGAGATCAATGCAATGAAATAGCAGGAACCGAAACTGACGTTTTCGCACCGCTTGTTATTTCTTCCATCGGCAGCATTCCTGAATTACTCCCCGGTGTTCCGTCAAAAGGAACCGTGTTCAAATTGGCCGATGAAACTTCCTGCCGAATTCAAGATCACGAAAATGTTTTTGCCGTGGGTAACGCGGTAACAGGAAGAGGAAACATCAATGAATCATCCAAACATGCCGAAAAAATTTCAGGATGGTTGCTGGAAAATTTTCTGAACGCGCAACCGGAATTATCGGAAGAAAAACAACTACAAATTTTTTCAGGAATAAAAGAATTACAACAACGCGCAGGCTACAACAATAATTATATGGAATGGATGCAGCAGCATTTGCCGAAACGCATTGAGCATCTGGAGCCAACAGGTGCGCATTGAAATACCCTTCTCGCGTTTTGGAAAAGCCCGGCTTGTTTCATCAATCGGAAATTTTTTTTAAACCCGCATTTTTCAGTTCATCCGCCAGCTGGCGGATTGGGGTTTAAAATCCGGGTTAAATCTTGTGTTATTGGCAGTGTTGCTCTTCGCTCGGAGCTGTGAACTTCAGATTATGCAGTCAATCTCTTTCTTGCGCTTGTAGCACGGCTTGTCCCGCTTTTGCGGGAATGTCGAGTCGTTCCTGCCTTACCGGCAAGCGGGGATTTTGGCAACGGCATTTTGCGTCCTGTCTCTTTGTAGTAAGCGATTATCTCACTGATTTTTTTTCTGTCTTCAGTTGTCAGCGGTGTTGGGTCAACTACGAAGTCAATGCCTGCCGGTTCTTTGATGTATCCCATTTTAATTATTGTTTAAGTTGGAAAATATTTTCTTATTAGTTTCAATGCATCTTGAGGGAAGATTACCATTTTATGTCCACCAACATGAGTTGCGCATAAAGTTTTTTCGTAATGGTCAACCAACTTTGTCTTGGAAGTAAACGAAATGAAACCTTGATAACCTTTGTCCCACGTTGTCTTACAAGTGAACGCAAATAAATTGCCCGGCACACCATCATAAAGTTTGTGCTTACCTAAATTGAAAGGAGCACTTTCAATAAGGTGTAAATAGTAATGGTCGTTGTAATTGCTGATGCTTAAAAGCCCTTGAATTATTTCGGGGTTGTTACGAATTGTGAGCTTGAAAACTTGTCGGTCTGAAAGTTTGAACTCGCTTGCCCAATTGAAAAGCCAACCATTTTTCTTGGTCGTGTTTTTCAAATCGGCTTTGGTTACAGCGTGAACATCAGTTGGGAAACTGTCGCCAGAAATGGTGTTGACGATGCTGTTTGTCAGTTTGTCAATCTCAATTCCTATCCGCCTTAGGCGGATTGTTTGTTTTGCCACCGTTCGAAGATACAGATAATTGTACTCAATTAAGAGTGAAAAGTTTGATGTTTGCAGACAGGATCGGAGTAGCGTTAGCATTGCCCGTATCGTGCCGGTACTTGAATAAAATGCTTCCGCAGATACCATGGTCTGAAAATTTTTGCCGCCTCCTGCACCAAGCCCGTTTCCTCAATCAGTTCTCTGATGCGGTAACGCTTTTCATGAACAGGTTTGCGGGCTTCCGATTTTCTTCTTCGCATGAAAAATATGTTTCACGAAATATTTTTTGGTTCGATTATCCCACATTTTTCAGTTCATCCGCCAGCTGGCGGATTGGGGTTTAAATCCGGGATTATGCTGCTGTTACATCTACAGAAACAAATGTTTTCGCACCGCTTGTTATTTCTTCCATCGGCAGCATTCCTGAATTACTGCCCGGTGTTCCGTCAAAAGGAACAATTTTTAAATTGGCCGATGAAACTTCCTGCCGAATTGAAGGACACGAAAATGTTTTTGCAGTGGGCAATGCCGTAACCGGAAGAGGAAACATCAATGAATCATCCAAACATGCAGAGAAGATTTCAGGATGGTTGTTGGAAAATTTTCTGAATGCTCAGCAGGAATTACCCGAAGAAAAACAACTACAAATTTTTTCAGGAATAAAAGAATTACAAACGCGCGCAGGCTATAACAATAATTATATGGAATGGATGCAGCAGCATTTGCCGAAAAGAATTGAGCAGTTGGAAAATGTTTCCACTCACGGATAATTTGTCTTACTTTTTCCCCCAGAAACCAATATGGATGGGATAAATTTTCTACCAACTCGCTTATTTTTTCTGTTCATTTTTTCCATCTCCGTGTTATCTTGTAAACAAAATGCTGATCAGGATAGCAACCAAGTTGATTTGCTGGATGGCGAAAAAGCTTTGTTCCGGCTTTTGTCTCAGGAGCAAACCGGAATCATTTTCAACAACAAGTTGAATGAAACTGTTGAACAAAATGTATTTCTCTGGCAGTACTTCTATAATGGCGGAGGCGCTGCAATAGGTGACATTAACAATGATGGCCTGTCGGATATTTATTTTACGGGCAATCAGGTTGCCGACAAACTATATCTGAACAAAGGTGATTTGCATTTCGAAGACATTTCTGCAAAAGCAGGAATTGATAAAATAATGGAATGGAAAACCGGTGTCAGTATGGTTGATATTAATGAAGACGGCTGGCTGGATATTTACGTTTGCCGGAGTGGCTTTTTCAGCGGTAGCGAAAACCGAAGAAATCTTCTGTACATAAACAATGGCAACTTAACTTTTACAGAAAGTGCAAAAAATTACGGACTTGATGATGATGGCTATTCTGTTCAAGCCGCTTTTTTAGACTATGATCATGACGGAGATCTGGATGCATATGTGATGAATCATCCGGGCGTAAACAAAATTTCACTCACTGAGAGATTGGAGAGAATGAAAAACCCAATGAAGGAAGAAACGGATCATTTCTACAGAAATAACGGAGACAATACTTTTTCAGACGTTTCAACAATAGCCGGAATTCGGGAATTCGGTCATGGTCTGGGAATTGTAATTATTGATGCCAATCAGGATGGATGGGATGATGTTTTTGTTGCCAATGATTATCAAACACCTGACTATCTTTTTATCAATAACCGGAACGGAACTTTCACGGATCAGCTAAAAAATTATTTCACTCACTGCTCCTATTTTTCAATGGGTACGGATGCGGCTGATTTTAATTCTGACGGATTTATTGATTTGGTTTGCGTAGAAATGCTGCCGGAAGATTACGAACGAGAAGTACAAAATCTTTTCCCGTTCACCGAACCAACCAGGCAGCTTTATGAACAGGTTGGTTTTTTCAATCAGTACTTCCGCAATCAACTTTATATCAACAACGGCAACAATACCTTCAGAGATATTGCTCAGCTTGCCGGAATAGATGCCACGGATTGGAGCTGGTCTCCCCTGCTGGCAGATTTTGATCACGATGGTATCATGGATTTTTTCACGTCCTGTGGATATTATCAGGAAACCCAGTGGAGAGACTGGCTAATAGAAGCAAAAAAAATTGTTGGGCAAACCGGTCAGATGCCCATTGATGTTTATCACGAAAAATGCCCAAGGGTTAAGTTAGGCAACATAATTTATCAGGGGAACGGAAGTTATTTATTCGTTAATATGACAAAGCAGTGGGGCATTGAAAAGAACTGCATTTCAAATGGCAGCGCAATGGGCGATCTTGACAGCGATGGCGATTTGGATATTGTGGTCAACAATATGGATGATCCGGCATTTGTTTATGAAAATCAAGCAGCACAACAAGGCGAAGAGAATCATATCACAATTCATTTCAAAGGTTCTGAAAAAAATCGTTTCGGTTTAGGAACAAAAGTGGCTGTTTATACCGATAGCAAAAGACAATTTCAATCTTTGCAAACAGTCAGAGGTTTTCAATCCTCATCTGATTACTCAATGGACTTCGGAATTGGAAAAGCAGATTGGATTGACAAAATTGAAATCACCTGGTATGATGGCAAGCAGCAATTAATTTCCAATATTCAGCCAAATCAGGATTTAGAGATTGATTATCAAAATGCCACTGCACATTTCTTTGATGTTTACCCAAAACAAGAAGAGACAACACTCTTTACAGATATCACCGGGCAATCGGGCATTGACTTTATTCATTCCCAAAAACCTATTGACGATTATCGCGCTGAACCATTCATTCCGCAGAAATTTTCACAGGTGGGCCCTGCAATTGCAACGGGAGATTTGAATGCCGATGGCACCACCGATTTTTTTATCAGCAACAATTCCGGTTTTTCATCCGCCTTGTTTTTTCAAATAGCCGATGGAAAATTTATCCGCGATCAAAATCAAGCATGGCTTTCCGATTCTTTACTCGTTTGCAATGATGCGGTTTTCTTGGATGCCGATCTCGATGGCGATCAGGACCTGTATCTGGCAACAGGCACCAATCTTTTTGGTGAAGAAACTACTGCGCTGGAAGACAGGTTGATGCTCAATAATGGCAAAGGAGTTTTTGCGCAGGCAACCAAAGCACTACCACCGATGCCCACTTACTCTTCCTGTGTTGATGCGGCAGATTTTGATCGTGATGGCGATTTGGATTTGTTTGTTGGAGGAAAATATATTTCCGGACATTATGGTGATAATCCGCGCTCATATCTTTTGCAAAATGAGGGCGGGAGATTTTCGGACATAACAAAAAATATTTGTCCGGCATTGGTTTCTCCCGGAATGGTGACTGACGCAGTATGGACTGATTTCAATGGCGATGGCTGGAGCGATTTGATTGTCATTGGCGAATTCATGGACATTTCCATTTTCAAAAACAACAACGGGAAACTTGAATTGATAAGAGATACCGGATTAAAAAACACCTCCGGTTTTTGGAACACCATCGTAAACTGCGATCTGGATGCTGATGGTGATCAAGATTATGTTTTGGGAAACGCAGGTATGAATTCTAAATACACCGCTGTTTCCGAACTCCCATTAAAATGTTATATCATCAATTGCTTCAATGCCGGATTTGTACTGCCTGTATTTGCAAGAACCATTCAAGGAAAAGATTATCCACTGCGAACGGTTTCCATGATCAATGAATTTTTTCCCGATTATGTAACCAGAAAATTCTCCGGCTATGCTGATTATGCGAAAAAAGAGGTAGAATCCGTGTTCGGCAAAGCAGAAAAAATTCTTTACGCGTATGTTTTTGAATCCTCTGTAATGATGAACGAAGGAAACGAAAAATTCATATTAAAGCCGTTGCCTGTCGAAGCCCAATTCTCTTCTGTCAATGCTATATCTGTAAATGATTTTGATCGGGACGGAACAATTGATTTATTAATTGCCGGTAATACCTTTAACAGCCCCATTGATATCGGAGATGCTGATGCAGGAATCAGTTTGTTTCTGAAAGGGAAAAACAGCGGAGAATTTGAACCGCTCAGTGTTTTACAAAGTGGATTTTTTGCACCCGGTATGGTGCGCGATTTAGTAATTCTTCCTCAGAAAAAATCGCAAACAGTGTTTACTATTCTGGTGGCAAATAATAACAACCGATTACAGATCTTTCAAAACGGCAATTGATTACCCCCTTATTTAATGAAAAAATAATTCACAGAATATTTTTTTTTAACACAGATATGCATTTAAATTTGCTTCTATCTATCGGCTCCCAACATATATTGCCGCGGCTTTTTTAAAAACATTTCTAAACCAAAAACTTTTTCACATGAAAAAATTATTACTCTTTTCAATCATTGCATTGCTTGCCTGTTGGCGAGTGGATGCACAAACAACAGTCATCATTGGCGCCAATGACGGAGCCAATACAACAACTTCTTATCCTAGTCCGCTTCAGGATTATTACAAAGCACAACGTGCGCAGTATTTGTTTACTGCAGCAGAATTAACCGCTGCAGGGCTAATATCCGGTTCTTCAATCAACGAAGTCGGATGGGTTACTAATGCCACGGCAATCAGTGGGCATTTGCAGGAGAATTATTCAATCTACCTGAAAAACACCACCCTTGGTTCTCTGGTATTGACTGTATGGGAAACAGGTGTCACACAAGTTTACGGACCAACCAACTACAGCTATCCATCCGGATATGCCGGCAATGTTATGTTCACAACCACTCCTTTTTCTTGGGATGGAACCTCAAACTTACTTGTAGAGGTCTGTGGTGGTTTAACTACAGGTGGCTATACTCTTAACCCTGCTTGCCAGTGGGATTTGGCAGTTGGCTTCAACGGATCGCATACTTTTCGCAGCGATGCACCCGCAGGTGGAGCGGGATGTGGAGAGGCATCTGTTACCAATACAGGGACAGCAACCACAAGACCGAGACTGGTTTTGACCTATGGCAATCCGCCAACATGTTTTGTCCCTACAGGAGTCAACATGACGAGTGTAACAGAATCTACTGCCCAGATAAATTGGACTAATCCGGGCACTGGCTCTCCTGTTAATTACGAGTGGGAAGTACGCTCTTCAGGTGCCGCAGGTTCCGGTGGTGCGGGATTGGCTGATGCTGGCACAGTTGCTCACCCTACAAATTTTGATGCCGGAGTAAACGGGTTAACTCCCGGTACCACTTATTCGGCTTATGTAAGAACTTATTGTGGTGGCAGTGATTATAGCAGTTGGACAGGAGGAATCACTTTTTTGACTGGCTGTTCTCCATACAGTTCAAGTCCAAACCTCACGATTCCAACCTTTGGAGTTGTTTCCAACACCATCACTACATCCGGCACAGCACCGCAAATCATCGGTGATCTGGATGTAAAAATTCAGCTAACCCACACATGGGTGGCCGATATGGAAATTACATTGACAAGTCCGGGAGGTACCAGTGTTATTATATGGGATAACCTTTGCGGATCTAATGATAATATGACAGTGATTTATGACGATGAAGGCGCTGCATTGATATGCGGCAGTCCGACTTCGGGCACTTATATGCCATCATTTCCACTGTCGGCTTTTGATTCCGAAGGTTTTGATGGTATCTGGACGCTGACCATTAATGATCAGGTTGGCGGTGACGGTGGCGTGCTTCAGCAATGGTGTTTATTGCCAACATTAACAACTCCTTGCGATCCTGATTTGGATGCTGTAGCGATAACATCGCCAAGCGGAAATGGATATTATGGCGCATCCGTTCCAATTACTATTGATATCAAAAACAATGGATTAAATCCTCAATCATTCTTTGATGTATTCTATCAAATTGATGGCGGACCAATCGAAACGGAAATGGTTGCACTTACACTTAATGGAGGGCAGACTACATCGTTTACATTTACACAAACGGCTGATTTAAGTGCCGGAGGAGCACACACCATTTTTGCAAGCACGGCAGCCGCAGGAGATTGTAATGCCGGCAATGATGCTGCTCCGTTAGTAACTGTAATAACTATTGCACCAAACGACAATTGTATAAACGCAATTAACCTTACAGAATCAACGCATGGATTTTTCTCCACGCTTAATTGTGTTACTGTTATCGGCAATAATACAGGCTGTAGTCTTGAGGCGGGTGAACTTATTCCAGGCTGTGGCTTGGGTTGGGATAATACTTTATGGTATCGTTTTACCGCTCCTACCTGTGGTGGCTTTAATATTAAAGTTACCACTGACCACTCCGGCACAACGATCAATGCCAATCGCGATAGTGAAATAGCATTATATCGTTCTCCGAATGGTACTTGTGATTTTAGTCAGTTTGTAAGTATTCAATGTGATGACGATGGTGGCAATTTCGGATGTACGAACACCGGCTCAGGAATTTTCGCATCCACCATATTGCGCACCGATTTAATGGACGGAGCAGTATATTATATTCAGGCAGACGGATGGGGAACGGCTCTGCAAGGACAAATGGAACTTTCTGTTGAAACAACGCCAGACGCACCGGCTTTGACAGCAGGTGGATTACCAACCACCCAAATCCAAACTAACTGGACGGGCGTAGTTGCCAATCATTATGATCTGTACTGGAAACCAACAGGCGGTGGAGGTTATGCATCACAAACAGGATTAGGAACAAACAGTTACCTGATTCAGAATCTTCTGCCGGGTACATCTTATGATGTACAGGTGAAGAATGTTTGTATTCCGAATGGAGTAGAGAAATACTATTCACCGGTTTCTACATTGAGTACTGTAGCATCAGCATGTGCATCACCCGGAACACCAACTTGTGGTACAATAACCAATACCAGTATCCAAATCAATTGGACTAACGTACCCGCAGCGGTTCATTACAGAATTTTCTGGAGAAAAGTGGGTCAGATGGGATATGCAACTGTGAACAATGTACCTGCAGGAACAACATCGTGGACTTTCAACGGACTGTTATCAGGAACAAGTTATGAATTCTGGGTACGCGCGGTATGCGAACCAAACAATCCGAACGGAAACGTAACGGGTCCTCACGGATTTTGTACAACAACTGGTTCACCAAGACTTGGACAAGTTGAAGATAAGAACACCGATTATGAATACAATTTCAACGGAGTAACTTATCACAATTGGGATCCATCTGATCTGAATCTGGACGCGCTATTCGAAGGCTTTGACAACGCAAATGTTGAAATCGTAAACGGTGAGTTACAGGTGATCGGCAGCGGAACAGCAATCGAAGATGTAATGTCTTTGAATGTTTATCCGAACCCGGCAAGTACATCAGCAACGGTGGCAATCGAATTGGTTTCAGCCGGAGAGGTAATCATCAGCGTGTATGATGTACAGGGCAAACTGGTTAAATCAGTAGTTGTAAATGCAGAAAGTTCAACACTGAATTATACCTTATCATTGGATGAGATGCCAAGTGGCATGTACAATGTAGTGGTAGAAACAGGCACAGAAGTACAATCAACGAAACTGGCCGTGGTGAAATAATTTTTCATCAAAGGCTTACAAACAGCAAGTCCTCCTGAGAAATCGGGAGGACTTTTTTATTAGATAAATATTTTCCGGCAAACACTTTGTTTTTTAAAAATCACACCTTAGCTTCACGCCCGTTAGTCCAACTAACACCCATTTATTTTCTAACCTTAAATTTTTTTTATGAGAAAAAGAATTAACTCTTTAGTTCTGTTTTTCCTGATGCTTTTTGTATTGGGAGAAATTGATCAGGCAACTGCGCAATGCGGCTTTAATGTCATGCCGGGAAACGGCTCAACATCCGGTAATGCGCGCGCACCGTCAACACGTTATCGTTTGGCTCGCTGCGTTTATATTATTTCTGCGGCTGAAATGGCTGCTGCTGGTTATGCAAACGGTGATGCTGTTACAGGTATCGGCTGGACATATACTGCAGTAACAGGCGGTCAAACTCAAACGATGCCATTGATTGTTTATTTGCAAAATAGTAGCGATGCATCCTATTTGAAAGGAACAAGTTATTCAGCTGCAATCGTAGGCATGACAACGGTTCATAATGCAAACACAACCCTGCCCGGAACGGTAGGAACATTTTCATTCCCATTTTCCGGAGGATCAGGATTTACTTATACTGGTGGTTCGGTATATGTTGCATTCGACTGGCAATTTTGTACCGGCACTATATCTACTGCAATAACAACATTGTGCAACAACGCGCTGGTTGGTGGAGCGAATGGATTGGCCAGTTTGCAGAGCACGACTTCCTGTACACCTACAAACACTCTGGCAAGTAGCGCCTTCAGACCTGATACCTGGTTTTTGAAAACAGCTACTGCCAATGATGCAAAGGTTACGAATTTTTACACGTTGGGTAAGTTTCCAACTCCGAATGGAGACGCACATATTATGCAGGCACGCATTGTTAATAATGGCACAGCGACACTTACTAACCTGCCAGTAACATTGAATGTCACCGGAGCTAACACGTTCACCGATGTACAAACAGTTGCTTCGGTGGCCCCATGTGCAGGTGCGATGGTTACATTCCTGGCATTTACTCCTACTTCGACAGGAACAAATACATTGACATTTAGCGTGCCTTCTGACGATGATAATTCAAACAACAGCATGGGCATGTCGCAGGAAATTACCAGTACGCTTTATTCATATCGCTACACGCCCAGCATTAGTGGTGGAGTAGGATTCACCGGAGGATCCGGAGATTTCATTGCGAAATTTGAAAACAATGCACCTACTAACGTAGGTCAGGTAGTTGTTGAATTTACGACCAATGGAATTAACTATGAACTCGGTATATGGGATGCGAACGGAGGAGGAGGAACCCCGGGTACTTTGTTATACTCCGGACCAACCCTTGTTACAGCCACCGGAGCACCTCAATATATTCAGGTACCATCAGTAGCAGTTACCGGTGATTTTTATGTAGGAATACGCCAACCGGGAACAGTGAATGTTGGTTTTGCCTACCAGATAGAAAATCCAATTCGGGCAGGTTCGTTTTATTATGAATCACCCTATGGAGCTGGTGTATGGACTGATTTTTCGACCACATCTTCTAATTTCCGTCTGGCGATAGATGTGTTGCTTGTTTGTGATCCTGATTTGTCAATTGCTGACATTGTAACACCGATATCCGGTCCTAATACCAATGCTGAATTAGTATCAGTTGGTATCAACAATAATGGTGGTATTGCACAGTCATTCTTTGATGTGTTCTATCAGGTTGATGGCGGAACAATTGTTCAGGAAACTTTCACAGGAACTATTAATGGAATCAGTTCTGCTTCCTTCACATTTTCAACTCCGGCAGATCTTTCAGCAGGTGGAAGTCATACTGTTACTTCTTGGGTTGCAATACCCGGAGATTGTGTGCCGGCTAATGACTCGAGAACAGAAATCGTTATTACCTCGCCTTGCGTTGCTTGTCCGTCCGGTTCTTATATCGAAACCGAAGCTTGCGGTCTCGATCTCAACGGTGGATGCAACATGGGGTCTCCTGCTTTTGAGCCTTACACAGTGGGAACAATAGTTTGCGGATCTGCCTGGGCAGATGGAGGAACACGGGATACTGATTGGTGGATGTTTAACATCGCATCTCCGGGTACTTATACCATGGATCTTATCAGTGCAGATTTTACCGGCTTAATTGGTTTTATCGATTTAACAGTTGGCTGCCCTGTAGCTGGATTCCTGGCTTTCACAACGACAACAGCTTCCTGCGGAACAGCATCTGTTACAGCCTTTCTGCCAACAGCAGGAAATTGGGTTGCCTTTGCTGCAACATCTGTATTTACAGGCTTCCCATGTGGCGGGCTTAATGCATATCAGTTTGAAGTTAATGCGATACCTCCACCGGATAATGACAATTGCGTAAATGCGGTTAACATGATTCAAAGTGATCATGGATTTTTCTCGCCAATGGTTTGTAATAATAACATCGGTTATAATACCGGGTCAACCACTGAAGCCGGTGAACCAACTATGTGTGTGACTACAAATAATACTGTTTGGTATCGTTTTGTAACACCAACATGCGGATCACCTGCTTATAACTGGGTTATTTCCACTTATAATACCGGTACTAATTATGATTCCGCACTTCAGTTGTTATATTCACCAAACGGCACCTGTGATTTTTCACAAATGACCGTAGTTGTTTGTAATGATGATGATGTTTCGGGCGGGTGTAACGGGGTAGGATTTCCTAATTTCTCGTCAACGCTTTATCCTGCAGCATCTCTTATTAACGGAGGAACATATTATTTGCAGGTTGATGGCTTCGCTAATGCAGTTGGCGACTTTAACATCACGGTTGAAAGGCATCCGTTTGCTCCGGCTTTAGCTACAGGAACACCGGCAACAACATCAATTAATGCTTCATGGCCAAGTGCTTCACCAAATCATTATGATTTGTACTGGAGACAAACAGGCGGACCGGGTTATGCTTCACAAACAGGCTTAACAGGTACTGCTTACTCAATCATGAACCTGATGCCTGGCACTTCTTATGAAGTGCAGTACAAATCAGTTTGTATCGTGAATGGAGTTGAACATTATTATTCCGGAATTTCAACTCTTGCAACTGTCGCATCAGCTTGTGCTTCCCCCGGAGTTCCAACTTGTAATATTGTAACCAACACATCGATTACTATCGGATGGGCGAATGTACCGGCAGCAGTTCATTACAAGATTTTCTGGAGAAAAGTAGGACAGCTTGGAAACGCTGTGGTGAACAATGTACCAGCCGGAACCACACAATGGACCTTCAACGGATTGTTGCAGGGAACAGCTTATGAGTTCTGGGTACGTGCAGTATGCGAACCAAATAATCCGAACGGAAACGTAACCGGAGGACATGGATTCTGCACAACCCTTGGCGTACCTCGTCTGGGTGATGTAGAAGTTAAGAACACCGATTATGAGTACACTTATGACGGAGTTACTTATCATAACTGGGATCCAGCTGATCTGAATCTGGATGCACTGTTCGAAGGCTTCGATAATGCAAATGTCGAAATCGTAAACGGTGAATTACAGGTAATCGGCAACGAAATGTTGAATCAGGATGTTCGTTCCATGAATATTTATCCGAACCCGGCTAGTTCATCTGCTACGCTTGATATTACTCTTGCATCTGCCGGTGAAGTGTTGATTTCGGTTTATGATATTCAGGGTAAACTGGTTAAATCGTTTGTAGTGAATGCAGACGGTAATCAGCTCACATATACTATTTCTCTGGATGATATGCCATCAGGAATGTATAACGT
>Ga0247727_10001762_pt1 | contig 50411 bp, 48 predicted proteins | sample WisWelCaveWW1625_FD_202498 | JGI IMG/M metagenome (GOLD analysis project Ga0247727, IMG submission 202498) | Biofilm microbial communities from Wishing Well Cave, Virginia, United States - WW16-25 | ecosystem: Environmental > Aquatic > Deep subsurface > Groundwater > Cave microbial mat | place...
TTACAATGCTTGAAGTTGTCAGAAAACTTTCAAGCTTCGTTGATAAGAAGAAGCAACCAGCGGGTCTTGATTTGGCAAAGATGTTTGGCAATATTCTGATGAAGAGATCATTTGACTCTGTTGGCTCATGGCATGTTAAAGGACTTTTCTTAGGTATGATGCACTTCCAAGACAAATACAATGAAGACTTGGAAAGACTACAAAGGTGTGATATCCACTATGTGACACCAGACCTTAGAATAATTCCATTTTGTGCCTTTAATGTAATCCCAGAGTGGTATAGGGACAGAATTCAGAAGAAATATTCTACTACAGTGGAAGAATGGGAGGCAAAAGTTGGTGCTAAACTAGAAGATGGACTGTATAGGGGAATTATGCGAAGAGGAGCAGGCGACGAACTCGCTGCAGGTTGTGCGAAGAGCCAAATGTTCCATGAGGCATCACAAACCTTATCTTAAAATCTTACATCGTATCTTTTCATAAGACCTTAAAAAGACTATAATTTATTTTGTTATTGATGAAGGTATTGATTATCTCTCCTACGCAGAAAGGCATTGGAGGCACAGCTCAGCATGTCCAAGGACTATCTAATTATCTAAAAAAAGAAAAGCATGAGATTGACATTATTTCATCTGAGAATACTTTTACCTTACCAATTAGAAGATTAAAAAATCCAAGCTTTATGATTTCAGCATTTTTTAAAACCAGGCTCAAAAGTGGATATGACATTGTTCATGCGTTTAATCTTCCCGCCGCACTTCCTATGAAGCATGCTACAGGAAAAAAGGTGCTTACCTTGACAGGAGTCCATCCTGACCAGGTTGAACTACTACATGGAAAAACAGCAGGAAAGCTTTCAAGAAATTTTGAAAAGGATGCCCTAAATTGGGCTGATGCATTAACAGGAATGTCAAAAATACTATGCGATCATTATGCCAAACTCGGATTCAAGGTTTACTATATCCCTAATGCAATAGACTTTTCCTCACTATCACAGAGAAAAGACAAAAGATATGAAAAACAGATAATTTTTGCTGGTCGTCTTTCCAAGGAAAAGGGTATCCTTGATGTGCTGGAGATGTCTAAAAAATTACCTAATGATATACATCTTCTTGTATTAGGTAGTGGACCAGAAGAAAAAAAAGTAAAAGACATCTTTGAAAACAAGACAAATCTTCATTTTCTTGGATATCAAACAAAAGAAAAAACAATTGAATTAATACGAGGATCAGATATTCTTATACAACCATCTATATTTGAGGGTGGTTTAAGTTCGACATTACTTGAATCAATGTACTGCAAAACACCCATCATAGCTAGCAATATAGACATAAATAAAGAAATGTTACGTCACATGGAAACAGCTTTTCTAGTAAAGCCGCAGTCACCAGATGAAATTCTTAATGGCATTCTAGAATTATTATCTAATACACAAAAAAGAATCACATTGATAGAAAATGCATATAAAGTTGCAAGCAATCATGACTGGACCATGGTAGGTAAAATGTACCTAGATCTTTATTCAAAATTATGTTCAGTGTAAATCACGACAATCTAATTTATGTGAAATTTTAGTCTATTTTGACAAGAGACATTTCTCACAAAAACAGTCATCAGAAAGTGATTTTAACCTGGTACGAGTAGCATCTTTAATTTTTATTAAATGACACCAACATTCTTCATTTCCAAGACATTGGAATTTTTTACCACACCCATTACAGGTCTTTTCCACAGAATACTCAAATTAATTGATACTTTAAAAGATTCCAAATTTAGCATATGCAAAGTCATTCTTTTAGGCCAAAAATCTTAAAATGACCAATTATGTAATCTCTATACACTTATACAGTTTTATATGCTAATCAGTCTAGCTGTTCAGTATGAAGGTAAGTTTAGTCAGGGCACATTACATTAGTGTATGGGAACCAACCAATCTCATGTATATTTCATCGTTTATCAAGAGTCGATACAAAGGAAATCTTGAAGTGCAAATTCTTGATGGTTATTTTGATTCTAACGAAGAAATTTTAAACAAAGTAGCAGATTCAGATTTTGTAGGATTTTCCGGAACGACCCCTCAGGTTCCTCATATAATACATCTAAATAGATTGATCAAATCACAAAATGAAAAAACAAAAACTGTTGCCGGTGGATTTGGTCCGTCACTACAGCCTCACAAGATTTTGCAGGAACCTTCTATAGACTATCTTGTAATGGGTGAAGGTGAACAATCCATGTTGGATATAATCAACGGCGCTACTAGCAGAATAGTTAGCAATATTCCAATTGCAGATATTGATAGCATACCAAATCCGGATAGGGATTCAATTGATCTTAACAGATACATCTCCATAGCTGAAAGAGAAGAAGGGAGACGTGTAACTTCCATAATGACGGAGCGAGGATGTGCATTTGGTTGTACTTTTTGTGCAGAAGGTCAATTTGGAACAATATGGAGAAAGGCCGGTCTTGTAAATGGTGAAATGAAATATGAGCGTCCAATGAGAGTGCGTGGTAGAAATCCAAAGCTGGTTGTGCACGAAATGCTTGAAGTAAAAGATAGGTTCAATATCACATTTTTTAAGATGAATGATGCAGAAACTAATCCATCCAGAGCCCACTTTATTAATTTGTGTAAGGAAATGGTAGCCCAAAAATTAGACGTTCCATGGGGTTGTAACATGCGATGTGATAAAATAGATGAGGAGATTTGTGAGTGGGCTGTAAAGGCTCGTTGTGAAGAATTTTGGATGGGCTTGGAATCAGGTTCTGAGGAAATTCATCGTCATATCAATAAAGGAACCACAGTTGAAATGATAAGAAGAGCATTTGCAGTTTCCAAAAAATATGGAATAAGAAGAAGAACGTACTGTCTTCTTGGCATACCACTTGAATCATATGAAACCATAAAACAAACTGAGGCATTATTAGACGAGATTGAACCAGATATTGTTGGATTCTCAATATTAGCACCGTATCCAGGAACAGCTTATTGGACAAAGGAATATGACGAGATGGACTGGTCTAGTGTTGATGAGTTTGCTAACACAATGTGGCATTCTAATCACATGTCAAATCAGGAACTACGAGCGGAGCAAGCTCGTTTACTTGATAAGTATAGTGATAAATTAGCACCTATAATGAGAAAGAAGCAAAAAATATTTGGTGGGGCTAGAACATTGGATTCGATGATGGGCGGAATGTGTTAACAAATTGCATTGAAATACAGAGACAAACCATCAAGGATTAAATACAATTGGTAAATAGCTGGTACTCGTGATAGAGAGGTTTGGTAAAGAAGAAATCGACGCAGTTACCAACTCTATAAAAAACGCCTCCTTTCTATCTGGTTATACTAACAAGTATCTTGGAGGAGAGGAGATTCAAAAATTTGAAAAAGAATTTGCCAAGTATCATGGTTGTCGATATGGTATAGCAGTAAATTCTGGTACTACCGCATTATTTGTATCACAAAAAGTTGCTGGTGTACGAAACAAACACAAAGTTGCCGTACCTTGCATAACTTTTACAGCTACTACTTCACAGGTAATAGCATGTGATGCAACGCCATTTTTTACTGACATTGATGAATCATCATACTGTATGAATTATGATTTTGAAAATAATTCCATAAAATATTCTATTCCTGTACATTTACTTGGTTACCCATGCAAATATGAAATGATTCAGAAAATGAAAGAAAAAGGAATTTTTGTCATTGAGGATTGTGCACAAGCTATGGGTGCTAGATACAAAGGAAAGATAGTGGGCTCAATGGGAGATTGTGGGATCTTCAGTTTACAGGAAACAAAACACATCACAACTCTTGGAGAAGGTGGAATGATTATCACTAACAATGAAGAATTTGCAGAAAAATGTCGTAGAATACGGAATCATGGTGAATATTACAAAGATGATTCTTCTGTAGGATATAATTTTAGAATGACTGAACCACAAGCAGCGTTTGGTAGGGTACAGCTTAGGAAATTACCCAAAATACTTAGTACCTTTAGGAACAATGCTAGTTACATCTTAAATAGACTTCCAGACGCTATAATTCCTCCAAAAATACCCCCTGGAATAGAACATTCATTTTTGATATTAGGCTGCAAATTTAATGAGAAAATAGCAAGGATTGATCGTAATACCTTCCTTAACAAATTAACAGCTAACAGGAAAAAAATACTTGAGAATGAGTCGGAGTCAGACATCAAAGGGATCAATTTCAGACCCGGTAAAATAATTGGTGCAGGTTATAAGACAGTTCAGTATCACATTCCACTATACAAAAAATATCGGCCAAAAAAGAAATGCAAAATAGGCGAAGATTTTGTTAAACATAGTTTATTTATTGATATTCACAGATGGAGAAGCCGAGATGAAATAAACGAAGAATTACAGATACTAAATAATACATTAAAATAAATTTGTTAGATGAGAAAACCTAATCATGTTTGATTATGGAATAAAATTTATCATAATCGATTTTATAGATTTTTAAATGGTACTTATAACCATTATCCAAAGAATCAAACTCCTTTGTTAAATATGGATATTTTTCTTTATTAAAAAATGCATCTTTAAAAAAATGTGCACGATAAAATTTATCTTCTCCATCAAGCACCAAATGAGTTAAACCGTTCTCTTTACCAACTTTAATGTATTCTTCCAAGGAGGAAAATCCATCTGTTGGAATAAGTTTTGGTTTCACGGGAATTGAAGTGCTTAAAACTGGAAATTCCCGATCTGTCATTTGCGGTATTGACAGATATTTTGATTCCGGAAGATATGGATTGATTCCAGACGTTGTCTTAGCAATGTAATATGAAAGAGCAAGTGCCTCTTTTTCGTGCTCAATATCTACCTTTTTGAAATCAAGAAATAAACCAGATGCGAGTAAAAGTCCACCAATTAGTAAAATTAAAAATATGTTACGATTGCCGAGCTTGGCTCCCAACGTTTTTACAGTCAAAGTAGATAAGATACAGAATAAAGGAAATAAAGGATAGATATACCGCGTATCTCGAGCTGCAGAAAATGCATCAAAAACTGGCAGCATCATTGAAATTATGACTAATATGATTACTACGTTTTCTTGGCTTCTTTTCTTAAAAATTAAGAAAAAACCTATTGGAACAAAAAATATGAAAATAGGGATCAACGACCAGCCAGAAAGCTTGACAAAATTTTCTATCGCTGATATTAAATAAGTAAATCCATTTCCACCTAACGAAGTTGTTAAAAATTCACTAGCATCACCCGTGATACGACTAGTTAAAAAATCACTCCCATAGTTTTTGATTCTAAAAATAACTATTGGTAATAGTAATAAAACAAAGATGGATGATGCAAGTACACATCTAGCTATTACCCTTCTTTCTTTTCTGTAACGTACAAAAAACATGATCAGGAGAGGGAAAAATAGAATTACTCCTTCAACTCGAACAATAGCAGCTAGCGCTATAATGCCAAATGAAACATATGTCATTTTTCTGTTTGAGCTTAGGAACAAAACTAATGCTGAAGTTATGAGGATGATATAGAGGGGTTCTGTTATTCCTAACAAGGAATTCTGGATAATTCTTGGTTCAAACGCAAAGATTGCTGCACCTATAATTGCATAAGGTTTGTCAAAAAATCTATTACATAGTAAATAAACCGGAATTATTGTTAATATTGAGATTGCAACGGTAACAAGACGTTGTAGAATCATATAATCCATGAAATTATCAAACTGGAAAATTGAAAAGAAAATAGACAAGAAAATAGGCCATCCGTTATTAGCTACTGCATATGTAGTTGGTAAATGCCCTAAAATACTAGTGTCAATAGCGTACCAAAAATAGTCAAGGCTATCAAGAGTTATTGGAACATCAAATGGGAAATAATATAATCTAAGGAAAAGTGCTAGACCTCCAATTATTAAAAGAGAAATGATAGTATTTTTTGCAAAAAAATCTAGCTTCTTTTCAACAAAATCAATGATTGATATCATTTTAGAATTATTCTCTTCAAGATTTTCTAGAAGAGGTTTGTTAATAATCAAAGGCTTTGTGATTGGTTGTAGTGTAACCTCAATTTTAGATAAATCAAATGACTTCATCGATTTGTTTTTTGAATAAAAACGATCTACAATGATTAGATAAATAGCCTCTGATGCTGTTGCTAAAACAAGTGCAGTAGCTGCTCCATTAATACCATAGAGTTGTCCAAGTATTATGATACCTAAAATTTGAGCTAATAAGTATATCCCAGAACCAAATAAGATAATTTTACTTTTCTCTTCACCTAGAAATTTTGAAATATACACAAGGTTTATAGAAACAGGAATTATAGCCAAACTGATAATTTGTATTGCCTCAATTGCCTCATTGAAATTTGGAAATAATGCTGGCAAAACTATGGGAGAAAGTGAGATTCCAAGAATTGCAAGAAAAACTGAAACTAGTATAGTTACTTTCTTCAGTTTTTTGTTGGGGTTTCCACTAGCATCTTGCGGTAGGATATACTGATATACTATGGAAGGCAACAAGCTTAAAAGAGATAGAAATTGTATTCCCAGCTGGTAGTTTCCAAGTAAGGCAAAACCAAGCATTGGTCCAATGATTAATTTATCAGTTTGACCACTAAATGCTCTAGAAAGATCCAAAACATAATTATTCATCATAAAACCAAAGCGCGGTTTTATCACAGAGAAATCAATCTTTGATTCTCTGAATCCCCTATAGATTCTAAAGAAATACGGGAAGAATGATACCGCATAACCCAGAATTACCCCCTGTGGTCCCATTAAATAGTAGAAAGCCAGTGTAAATCCTACAAACAGAATTTTTTGAGTAATAAGATACTTGGAATAATCTTTGTACAATTTTCGACCAAGTATCTCTGATGTGGCAAGTCCAAAAATAGCATAACCAAGAATATACAGACTTACCCCCAAATTATAAAAAACAAAGAAAAGTACAATTGAAGCAATAAAACTAGAAACAATAGTAATGAAAAAAAGTGTTGATTGTATTTTTTCACCTTTTGCCGTGTAAACTATGATCGTATTTCCTGTTCCGAGGAAGGAAACTATAGATGCTATACTAGAAATTGCAATGAAGTAACTAATTTCTCCGTAGTGCGTTGTACCAAGTAACGAAGCAAGATAAAACCAAAAAACTCCCGAAATTGCTGAGGATGTTACATTTGCAAATCCTATTGTTGTTAAATCTTTGAATCGCCTAACAAGATACTTGATTTTATCCCACCTATTTGTCATATTGAGCAGCTTCTTTAAATGAGATCGACAAATTACTTAATCACTACGGCGTTCTCTTACGACACTAACCAGTGAATATAATATGATGGATGTCATTGTCAACATAGTTCCAAGTATGGTAGATCCTATTCCAATTAATGAAATATTTGTGATAATCTGGCGTGTTTCAGTAAATGCTTGAATGGTCCAGATGATAAAAAATAATCCTATTCCTAAGAAAACTATACCAGGAATTCCATAAAATTTCAAAGGGTGCTCAATTGATATGAACTTCATAGTGCTAAGTATAACCGAGATACCATGTGGTACTGGATGGTGAGTTGAAGTATTTTCTTCATATAAAATAGTTATTGGAACTTCTTTTATTTTGTATCTTCTTTTACTAGCTTTTATCAATATCTCTGTAGAAACACCCATTCCATATTCGGAAGGAACAATATCTTTTAGAACTTTGTTATTATATGCTCTAAAACCACTCTGAGAATCAGTCAATTTCATGTCAATCGACACGTTCGTAATACTTGTTATTGTCTTTATGCCAACTTTTCTATATTTAGGAACATTTTTGTTATTATTATCATTTATGAATCTCGAACCAATAACTATATCAGCTTCATTATTAATAACGGGTTTTAATACAGTTTGAATGTCTTCTACTCTGTGTTGCCCATCTGCATCAAATGTTACAAGTACGTCAGAATCCAATTCCTTTGCTTTAAGAAATATGCTTCTAATAGCTGCACCATATCCTAGATTTTTTGAATGATTTATAACAACTGCACCCATTTTTTCTGCTATGATGCCTGTTAAATCAGTAGAGCCATCATTACATACTATTATTTTATCTGCAACATTTTGTAATTTTACAATTACCTTTGCTATGTTTTTTTCTTCATTGTATGCCGGCATTCCTACTATTATCAAAATTACTCAGTTTTCTAATCTGAGAGATATAAGTATACCATTCAATTAATGTGATCAAACAAATGTGTAGACTACCCTTTGTAGAATTACTCATCGAATTCAGACGCTAAACTTGTTTACGTTGTTCTGTCTCATACCACTCAATTGTACGTCTTAAGCCCTCTTCTATGTTAATAGATGGCACAAATCCAAGTTCTCTTCTTGCCTTCTCGATGCTAAGACAACGACGCGGTTGTCCATTAGGTTTTTGCGTATCCCACCTAATCTTGAGGTCGATATTCATTAATTTCATTATCAATGTAACAAGTTCTTTTATGGTAATTTCTTTTCCACTACCAATGTTGATTGGTTCATTTTTATCATATTTTTCAGCGGCTAATATAGCTGCTCGTCCAGCATCATCAACATATAAGAAGTCTCTGGATGGACTTCCATCTCCCCAAAGTTCAATTTCAGAATATTTGTGGAGCTTTGCATCGTAGATTTTTTTTATTAACGCTGGTATTACATGAGAAGTTTTGGGATTGAAGTCATCTCTAGGACCATATAGATTTGTTTGTATTAGAACTATTGATTTAAAATCATATTGCTTACGGTATGCTTCGGACTGGACAATTAACATTTTTTTTGCTAAACCGTAGGACGCATTTGTCTCTTCAGGATAGCCACTCCAAATTTGTTCTTCTGAAAATGGTACTTGAGCAAATTTTGGATAACTGCATACTGTACCAATTGCAATAAATTTTTCTACATTATTTTTTCTACTCTCTTCCATCATTAATGTATCCATAACTATGTTGTCATAAAATACAGAACCAGGATGTTCCTTGTTATAACCTATGCCACCCACGTTCCCTGCAGCATGAAACACAATATCTGCGTTTTTAGTAATCATTGCACAATTCTCCGCAATTCTTAAATCATAACTTGATGAACGTGGTATGACGATATCTGTGACTCCTTTTTCTTCAAGCATCTGCACGATTCTTGATCCAAGAAAGCCTGAACCGCCGGTTACAACTATTTTTTTATCCTTTAAATTCATTTTACATATACTTCATACATTATATTAATAATGATTTTTAGTATGGCCATTGAAAAAGAATTTTCACCGTTTCCATAATTTTCTTTCAATGAATTGAGCTATTGAATCAACTACATATTCTCTTTGATGCCTTCCTATTTTTTGATGATTTCCAAAGAAAAATGAATTACGCATTGCTAATTTTGAATTGGGTAATAAACCATACTGACGGTGAGGAATAAATTCAATAGCTGGCTGTTCCAACAAATTACCGGACATTATAGGGCGAGTTTCAATTTTATTTTTCTCTAAGTGCTTTACAAGGAATTCTCTATTAAAAGGAGCTTCTTTTCTAATTGTTAATGGATAACAAAAATAAACTGATCGTGTCTTTGGATCTTCCTTTGGAAGAATAAAATAATCTTGATATTGTGAAATTTTTTTAGTCCAATATCTTGCATTTTGCTTTCTTATTTCTATGAATTTTTCTAATTTTGAGATTTGATGCAGACCAAAAGCTCCTTGAATTTCAGTTGGTCTTAGATTATAGCCTAAATTTACGAACAAATATCTAGGATCTATGCGAGAATATTTCTTTTTAAATTGATTCTTAAGTTTAAGATCACGAATCCAACCAAAAGCCCTTAATGCCTTAGACAATTCATATGATGATTCGTTATTAGTTACTATCATTCCACCCTCTATAGTAGTAATGTGATGGGAAAGATAGAAGCTAAAGGTTCCTATATCGCCTATGGTGCCTACTTTTTTACCTTTAAATTCTGCACCATGCGCTTCACAACAGTCTTCCATAACAAGAAGATTTTTCTTTTCAGCAATCTCAGTTATTCGTTGCATGTCACACACATTACCAAGTAGGTGTACTGGTAAAAGTAAAGAGGTATTAGAGGACACAGCCTTTTCTAAATTATCTGTTTTGATGCAAAAAGTTTCTAAATTAATATCCACAAATTTAGCTTTTAAATTTAGATTTGTAAGAGGATAGACTGTCGTTGCCCACGTAACAGCGGGGGTTATTACCTCACTATTCTTCTTTAATCTTTTTTGAAACCAAGGGTTAGTCAAAGCTGATAATGCAACTAAATTCGCGGATGAACCAGAATTTACCATACAAGCATAACGAGCTTTAAGATATTTGGAAAACGATTTTTCAAACATCTTAACTTTTTCTCCCATTGTTACTTTTGTTGTTAATAATGAATCCAGCGCTTCTATTATTTCATCGGCACCAAAAGTAGGATAGATTAATGGAATTCGACTTTGACCTGGTACGAATTCATCATACGTTTTAAATTTTTTTTCAATTATGCTCCTTACTGATTTTGGTACTGAATTCATCTAATTACTCATCATGATTTATTTTCATTCTGTAAGTTTTTGGCCAACCCTCAAACGGTGTTGCAAAATCAGGTGGATTCCATTTCATCCAATTAACTGTTCTAGTCAAACCTTCTTTGATTGAGATTTCTGGTTCCCACCCCAACAGTTTTTTTGCCTTACGATTATCACAAATTAGTTTCTGTACATCATAAGGTCTAAAGCGCTTTTTATCAATAATAATCCTGACACTCTTACCTATAATGTCAGCTATAATTCCTACCAAATTTTTAATTTTATAACTTTTGTTACTTCCAATGTTAATGGTCTCACCAATCACATTTTCTTTTATCATTGCTAAAATTATACCTCTAGCAGTATCAGAAACATAAGTAAAATCTCTAAATGATTCAATATTTCCAAGTTTTACCCTGTCTTTTTTATATAGTACTTGGTTTATGATTTCTGGAATAATATATGGTTGAGTTACTCTTGGTCCATAGCTATTAAAGGGTCTTATTATTACTGCCGGGATATCATGTTCCTTATGCAATGTGAATACCGCCCTTTCACCTGCTAGTTTGCTTGCTGCATATGTTGATTGTGGCAAAGTTGGATGATTTTCAGACATTGGTATAGTTTTTGCAGAACCATATACTTCACTTGTTGAAATATGCACAAACATTTTTAGTCTTTTAGATCTGATACTTGAAGTTACAAGATTGATAGTTCCTTCAACATTCACCTTAAAAAATTCGTTAGGATAATAATAAGAATCGGGGATAAAGGGTAGAGCTGCTAGATTTATTATGTAATCAACTTTTTTTACAATATCATTAACTTGATTCCGATTTGTTATACTGCCTTTTACTTGAGAAATACCTGCAACTCCTTCAAGATATTTTTTACTACCAGAGGAATAGTTATCAAACACTATAATTTTTGCACCACTATCAGATAATTGTCTTACAATTTCAGAGCCAATAAAGCCCGCCCCACCCGTAACCAAAACTCGCTTATTAATTAATTTCTTGTATCTGAACAATGTGGAAAATTATCACAACGGGTATTAGAACCATTTGATTTTATTCTACAAACATGATTTGTTGATACAGAAATGATTTAAGAAATAATTCGTAAAGAAAGTTTTCATTAACTAGTTGCATTATCAAAAATCTCTTTTAATGACTCATTTCTATTTTTGATGGAAAATTCTCCGTTTTCTATAGTCATAGCTGCTTCTTTACCAATTCGGTGTCTAAGTGATGAATCTTCAATAAGCAATTTCATACACTCTTTAATTTTATCTATCATGAAAGGTCTTAATTTTCTTATGGAATCTATAACAGATTTTGAATGTTCATTGGGGGTTTTGTGTTTTGTAAAAAATAAGTTTGGGTTAGGTAGGTCAATAAGCATACCATTTTTCATATGTTTAATTGCCTCTGGAATATTATACAATGACGTAGCTATAACGGGAAGACCATAACTCAAAGCCTCTAAAATAGACATGTTAAGGGCTTCAAAACCTACATGTGAAAATATATCACACGAGGTGAATAGTTGCTCCAACTCCACATATGTAAGATGCTTCTCTAGAATCTTAATATTTGGATATTTCCTTGCTTTTTCTTTAATTTCTGATGGAACTACTGACCTAATTACTAACTCTAAACCATCATATTTTTTCTGTAAATCGATGAATGCCTCGACATTTTCGTATATTCCCTTAAATTGTTCTCGTTTCAAAGCACATTGATTGATACTACCAAGAAAAAGCATTCGTATGACTGACTTATCTTCCTTGATCCGATTTTTATGTTTAGGGGGCACAGTGTATCTGACTACATGGATTTTATCTTTGAAATCCTTACAATTGATTGAATCAAGTAAAGTATTTTTTCCCCATTCACTCCATGGCAATATTGCCTTACACTCCAGCGCTTTCAATTTTTTTGAAATAATATTTGTACATAAATTCATGTTACAGTATGCAGCTAATGCATTAGCAAATTCCAAGTCAACAACCCAAGGTTTTTCGGTCTTTATGAGATGCTGCGCAGCATAAATCAGATCACATCTTTCATATCTAATTGGAGAGCCAGTTAATTGTACTAGAAAATATGGTAATGCGCCAAAGTGATACAATAATTGCTTATATAGATAATTATCATGCTTACTCGTAATTTTTGTCAACGGGCTTTTTTTTGAAGCGTCGGAAACACTGAACCTATAATTATCCGGAGGATTTTTTAGTAATTCATTATATAAGGCATGTAAAACTCCTCCTCTAAATCTTGTTTTTAAAATGACATTCTTCATGATTATTCAATAATTTGTTATTGAGGTAATTATAACATGCGTTCAAAATTCATGCTTGACAGATTCATCATGCTTATTCCCCTTAATTAGATAGTATTAAATTCAAAAAAAATTATACTATATTATGTTTTCTTATTCATTGAAAAATTCATTTTTGGTGGATACATGAAGATAATGATTACAGGTGGCACGGGTTTTGTGGGAAGTCATCTATGTGATGAGCTGGTTAAAGATGAACACGAAGTCATCTTATTGGCTAGAAACGATAACAAAAAAGAAAATGTCATCCACAACTTGAATAAAATTAAAATAGAATATGTTGATGTTACAAGATTTTCTGATCTAGAAAAAAGTATTGAAAAAAACAAGCCAGATGTTATATTTCATTTAGCAGGCGAAACTTCTCATAAAAAATCATTTGAAAATCCCCTTTATGACGTAGACGTGAACTCAAAATCTACTCTATGTATTCTAGAAAAAATAAAAAATCTAAATCTTAAATGTAAATTCATCCTTGGCAGCACTTTTATTGTAATAGGAAGGCCACAAAAATTACCCATAAACGAAGAAAGTTCTTGTAACCCAACCACAATATACGGAACTAATAGACTAGCTAGCGAAATTTATTGTAAAATTTATCATAATGTTTACAATTTAGACACTACTATATTCAGAATTACAAATTCTTTTGGACCACGAGAACAGTATGCAACCCCCCTCAAAAACGCGATAAATTTCCTTATCTATAAAGCCTTCAAGGGTGAGGATGTAACAATTTATCATCAGGGTAAATTCTTTCGAGACATCATATACATTTCAGATGTTATCTCAGGTCTTAAGACTATAATGTCAAAGGCAAAACCCGGTAATCTATACTGGATATCATCTGGAAAAAAAACTTGGTTTTATGAAATAGCAAACTGGTTGGAAGAATTAGTGGGTGCAAAAATCAAGTATGTGGATCCACCTACCTACACAGAAAAAGTAGATGTAGGTAACTTTCTAGTGGATAATTCAAAATTGCAATCATTAGGATGGAATGTAAATACATCTGTGAAAGAAGGAATCAAAAAGACACTAGAGTTTTTAAATCTAAGTCGCAATAAACCATCTTTAGGTTTTTTTAATAGCTAAGTTCCATAGTTTTGAGCTGTTTGATATAGGCTTTTGAGATTAAGAAACTGCAGTTTGAGATATAAACCGACTAAAAGATGTAAATTTAAATTTCTTTACCATCTTATCCATACGAGACAATGTTTTTCCCAGATTGTGATACGTTATGAAATTATCCATGAATGACAATGGAACTCTTGGCATAAATTCTGGCACTAATTCCCAAGAATGAATATAAAAACTGGCTGGAATATCTCTACTGTTGACAGTATTAATTGCACGTTCTATTATTTTCAAAGGTAATATTCTAAGATAAAATCCACCACATGCAGGAATAGTATGCCCTAAAATCCTAGTCGTAAGCAAAGGAAATTCCAATATTTTACCATTAGGATCGTTTGCTTCAAGCATAGTGCTTGTAATCTTATATGGTTTGGTTTCTGCATTAGGCATTCCATATAATCTAGTTTTTGCAGGAACAATACTACTATCATATTGATAATTGTTATCAGACAGCACATCAATAACCCACGAACTAGAACGACTTAATGAAAACGATGGTGCTCTAAACCCTCTGGATTTTTTGGATGTAAGATTATCAAATTTTTTAATTTCTTCTACAAATTTTTCCTTATAATTTGAAGTGTCAAGTCTTGTATGATGCATAGTATGAAATGCAATTTCATGACCGCCATCAATTATTTTATCTAATAATTCTGGTTTCGCTTCTAACAACTCTCCTACCATAAAAAAAGTTGCAAACGTGTCATTTTTTCTTAACCAATTTAATATCTTATCAATCCCATTAATGATAGTTGGCTTATTGTTTTTAGTTCTAATGTGACGTTGAATTAACTCAGGATGAAACCAATCCTCAAAATCTATACCCAAAAGATTCAATATTATCATTACATAACTGACATCAAGTTTATATCTTTAATTAAAATCCTGTAAAAATATTGATATTTTCTAACTATACCAATCAACGGATATGATAATCTCAGAATGGATTGACTCTGAAAATGAAAAAGATGAGATTTTAAATTTATCAAGAAAAGTATTTGGAAATGTGGACATCACAAATCCATCATATTTTGATTGGCAGTATAGAGATAATCCGCAAGGTAAGGCTATTATTGTATTAGCAAAAGATGAAGAAAAAAATAATTCTGTAATTGGGATAGAAGCAATAATACCCATGAGGTTAATAATAGATCAAAAAATGACGATGGCGGCATTATCTTGTAACTCTGCTATTGATCCAGCATATAGAAAGAAAGGCATCTTTTCTGAATTAATCTCTTCAATACAAAATGAATCGATAAAAAAAGGAATTTCGTGTATTTATGGGGTTGCAAACGATAAGTCAGTTAATTCCTTTATACGAAAAGGTTCTATCGAAATATCTAACCTACCTCTTCTGGTCAGACCACTAAGATTATCTAAATATTTTGATCCACCGATAAGTACATTACTTCAAATATTTGATGGTATTTGGAAAATAAAAAGAAACATCAATTCAGAAGTTGTGCCATTTACAAATCAGTATAATACCGATTTTGATATTCTTATAGAAAAAGTAAGTAAAAGAGTATCTGTTATTCAGAAAAGGAATAAAAACTTTTTACAATGGAGATATGGAAACCATCCGACACGAAAATATCAAACTTTTGTACTTAGAGAGGGTTCAATTTTGAAAGGATATGTAATAACACATGAGACTGTAATAAATAGTAAAAAAATAGGCGTAATTATAGATTTTATAGTTGATCCAGAAGTTAAGAGTAGAGAAAAACTCAAAGATCTTATAAAAGTTGCATTAGAAAATTTATGGAAAAATGGTGCGTCATTAGCTATTGCAACATGTAGATCTGGATTGTTAGAGAATGAAATATTGCGTGAAACTGGATTCCTAGCAATTCCACAATTTTTAAAGCCACAACCGCTTCATTTCATTTTAATACAAACTGATTCAAATAATACCAATTTAAAGAAATTAGAAATGAATGATAACTGGTTTTTTTCTTTTGGAGACTATGATGTTTTTTAACGAAAATATGATATTATTTGAATAGATAATGAATGAGTTAAATTCATCCTAGATAAAACGCTTAGTTATTCTACTTAAATTTGATAATACGAAATTAAAAATTCTGTTCGCTACATTACTGGAAAGTTGATCAGGTATCAACATGTCATCTGGAAAAGTCTTTATTAATTCTACATCAGGAATTACTTTCTTACTTTCTAACTCATAAAATTTTTTTGATATTTGTTTTCTATTCCTAATTATATCAACATAAGCTTTAATTTTCATTTTAATAAAACCTTTGAATAGATAAAAGAAAAATACCATTATTTCAACAATGATGAGTGATGGTAATATTTTGTAAAGTGTTTTTTTCGAATAATGTGTTAATATGCAATAATGCCTATTTCTCTCCAACCAAAAAAATTTTTGTGCGCTCCATTTAAAACTATAACTAGCAAAATGATATATCGTTACAGATGGCACATAGTATGATCTTATACCTATCTGAGCAGCTCTCCATCCTAGATCAAGGTCATCATGATATAAGAATAGAAACGGATCGAAAAGACCTATTTTATTTAATACTTTTATAGATGTGAATAGGCATGTGCCAGACGCATAACCAATTTGTGTCAGAATATTGTATTGTTCAGTATCTGGAGAACCTCGACCTCTCGGATAACCAAATCCAAAAATATGTACCATATTGCCAGCACTTTCAAATATGTGATTTTCAAAGGCAAGTATCTTTGGTTGATACAATCCATCCCCATTTTTGTTGTATGCATTAAGTAATTCTTCTAACCAATTTGGTTCTACCCTTGTATCAGGATTTAGTATGACCACAAAATCTCCTCCAGCTTCTCTAATACCTATGTTATTACCTTCACAATATCCTAAATTTTCTTTGTTTTCAATCAAACGAATTTTGTTAAACTTTTCTTTACATTTTTTGTGGCTATTGTCTTTAGAGGCGTTATCTACTACAATTACTTCAAAGTTATTGTATTTTGTTTTAAAAATGGATTCAACACAATCTAACAGCAAATCAGCGGCGTTATAATTGAGTATTATTATGCTTACTAATGGATTATCACATTCTGATGCCAACTTTATTCTTACATTCTAGCTCCGTCCAAGCTTATTTAATATTCTCAAATTAACATCAAAATTTTCCAAAGTTAGAGTGAAATTTTAGTACCTTCACCTAACAAAAATATTTTATTTTTACTGTTGTCTTTTTTGGCAATAATTTGAGAATTAAAAGCAATTATGCTGTTTTTTATTTTGATATCGCAATCAATCTGGCAACCTGACATTACTATTGAATCTTCTATATTACACTTTGCTATCTTAGATTCGTCACCTATACTGGTATTTGGACCAATATAGGTACCAGAATCAATTATGCAATTTTTTCCTATGATAACAGGTCCGAATATTTTTGATCCCCTTTTGAGCAAAGTATTTTCACCAATCATTACATTGCCATTAATAGAAACACCTTCTTCCTTTTTCCCGTAAAAATATGGTTTCATATCTTCGAGGATAACTCTGTTTGCGTGTATAATATCTTCAGGAGTTCCAGTGTCTTTCCAATAGTCTGTTACCATGTAATAAGTAATTTTGTGATTCTCTTCTACGAGCATTTGTAAAGCATCAGTTATCTCCAACTCATTCCTCCACGAAGGTTTGAGTCTTTCTATCACATCAAAAATAGTTGGAGTTAGGAAATAGATGCCTGTTACTGCGAGATTAGTAGGAGGATTTTCTGGTTTTTCCATTATTTTTTTAATAACACCATCTTTTACATCTGCTATTCCAAATTGTGTAGGGTTACTTACTTCACACAGCAAGATTGATGCTTTGGCATCTGACTGTTGAAAATTTATCGCATAGTCTGAGATGCTTCTTTTTAGAATATTGTCACCTAGAAACACTACAAACTTCTGGCCATCAACAAATTCTTTGCATAGGTATATCGCGTGAGCTATTCCACGTGGTGAATCTTGTTGAATATAAGTAAGTTTTACACCAAATCTTTCTCCTGAACCATAATATTCTTCTACTTTGTTTGAACCAAGTCCTCCTACAATAATGCAAATATCTTTGATTCCGGCTTCTCTTAGAGACTCCATACAGTATTGTGACATTGGTTTATTTGCAATGGGCAGAAGCTGCTTTGGACCAGTATGGGTGAGCGGTCTTAACCTTGTACCATGACCTCCATGTAGAATTACGCCTTTCAATGAATTCATAATCGGTTATTTTATTTAGTTTATCTAGTTTTCCAAGGAGTAGAGCTAATATCCTTTGAGGATATATTTTTCCACCACTTATCATTTCTGAGGTACCAGTTTATAGTATCTTCAAGTCCTCTTTCAAAATTGTATGACGGTTTCCATCGTAACTCCCTGTATATCTTTGAAGAATTCAGGCTGTAACGAAAATCATGACCAGGTCGGTCAGTTGTAAAATGAATAAGATCTGTTGACTTTCCCATTATGTTTAGAATCCTTTTTACTATTGTCATATTATCCATTTCATTTAAGCCTGCAATGTTATATGATTCACCAGATCTTCCTTTGAAAAAAACCCTTAGTATGGCATCACAATGATCCAACACAAACATCCAATCTCTAATATTTTTACCACTGCCGTAAATTGGGATTTTTTTGTTTTTTTCAGCCAGAAAGATGACTTTGGGAATAAGTTTTTCTATAGATTGTCGTGGTCCATAGTTATTAGTAGATCTTGTTATAATGGCATCACAACCATATGTCGTTATATATGATTGAACAAGTAACTCTGCAGATGCTTTTGAAGCAGCATAGGGACTAGATGGATTAAATGGATATCTTTCATGTGCACTTCCTGATTTAAGACTGCCAAAAACTTCATCTGTAGATATTTGTATAAGTTTCTTCTTATATTTTCGAATTGCCTCCAAGATTGTATAAGCTCCCAAAATATTCGAATCAATAAACGGTTTTGGTTTAGAAATACTTCTATCTACATGAGACTCCGCGGCAAAATTAAAAACTACGTCGGTTTTTGAGACTAGTTTTTCAATTAATTTCTTGTTAGTTATATTGCCCTTAATGTATTCATAATTTTTGTTATTTCTCAAGTCTTCAAGATTCTGACGATTCGAACCAGAAAGTTCCGCATCTATATTTTTGATTCTAAATTCTGGATGTTTATTGAGTACGTGTAAAATAAAATTACTGCCTATAAACCCAAGTCCTCCTGTAACTAAAAATTTCATATATTCATCCTACTTTTAGGTATAGAGTTACACATAGCTAAAAAATACCTTTTTTGCATTTAATACTATCTGTAATTATTAGACCATAAAAATCAAACATTGAATCTTGATTTGCTTGCTTTTCTATCGAATTATAAATCAATATTTTTATAATGACTTTTAACTAAAAACATCGAATGGAAAATGATACTATAAGGTACATAAAATTAGAAAAACACCAAACAAGGGATATTAAGGATCAACATGTTAATGGTTCTTTAACTGTGATTTGGAGGGACTGGGATAATATATTACAGTTTGCTCCCAAAATGGTATATGTTTCGTCTGTAAATCCTGGAGAAATAAAAGGACCCCATTTGCATACCAAAAGAGATAGTTATTTTGTTTGCATCCGAGGAAAAGTGGTTTTCATAGCAAAAGATCTTTCGGGAAAATATCATGAGATAGAATCAAGTGAAGAAGAACCGGTAATAGTTCAGGTTCCTAAAAACCATCCCTCAGCTCATATTAACATAACTAATCAAATGGCTACAGTTCTAGCTCTTGCAAGCATAGCGTGGAGACCAAATGACAATGAAATGATAAATGTCTCTTTTGATGATTATGATTGGCAAAAATGGATTAAAACATCAGTTAAAACGTCTTAATGCTTCGGCTAAATAATCCGACGCGGTACCCTGATTAGAAAAGTAGTCATTTACAAATTCTTTACCGTTTTGAATAAGTTCTTCACGAACTTTAGCATTAAAAAGAATATCATTCAAGGCTGATTCTAAATTAGTTATGTCATTAACATAAAGAACAGCTTTTCTTTTTACAGGTAATTCTTCTTCAAAATTCTGTTTATCTGGTAAAATTAGCATGATGGGTTTATTCAAAATCATTGCATCTAAAAGCACTGTAGAATAGTTTAATGATATCATTGCATCACACGATTCAATCAAATCTATAATGTTCTGATCTTGATAAATGGGTACAGAAGGATCTATTTCATGTATTAACGGTTTTATATCATAATAAGAATAACCAGGATGTAATTTTACTATTGGTTTTTTACTTGGAATTCTTTGTAATAACTTAAAAATTTGTTTAACACAACTCTCTAGATACTCATATGCTCTTGTATCCTTACCACTAAAGTTAACATAGAAAAAACTATTAGCTGCAATCAAAACGCTGCCATCATTTCTTACGTTAGAACGTCTTTTGAAAAAAACATCGTGTCGTGGGCTACCGCTTGCTAAGATCTCTTTTTCATTAACATTGTATTTTTGAAGATAGCTTTTGAATGTCTCACCCCATATAGCTTCTTTAGCTCCGTTAGAAGGAAGAATTGGGAAAATAGGAATATATTTTTCAAATTTTGTGTTCTGTATGTATAAACCATGTTGTAAAAAAATAATTGGAATTGCTTTTTTGTTTGCAATATGAAGCATTATTTTCTCTTCCATTGAGACATGAGCCCATTCTAGGATACAACTCACATTGATGGTATCAAACAATTTTTTCAAAAGAAGTAATCTTTTTACGCTTTCTTCAAATCTCTTGGTGATAATCTCTATAAAATTGACATTTATCGCATTCCAAAATGATTGCCCTTCAATTGAGAATAAATTATTTAGAATATGTTCCTTTGTCCACAAGGAATCCAGCTTATATCTAATTTTTTTTTGTTCAATCTCTAATTTGGGTATTATATCAGTAATAACAAAATCTTCCAATCTTATAATCTTGCATTTTGAGTTTTTTATTATTCGTAAACTTTCCAGATTCCAAATAGCTGGTCTTCTTTGATTTAAGAGAATAATATTTTGTGGTGAATCTGATAATGCTTTCAATAAATCCTGATAAAGTAATGTATTAAAATCTAATAATAAAATAGATTTTTGATCAAGAATACTTCGATCAGGTTTGACATTTATAAATAGATCAATTAGAATTTCTACAACTTTTTTTATTCTTAGAAATTGGCGCCTTGAAATTTTTAGCGTTATCGTTTTACTACCAATAGTTATTGGAATTTCAATGGAATCATAATGTAGATGTGAAGCAGCCTTGCTTCCATGTGTGACAATATCAATTTTTTTATTATTGCCCACCGAATTTACAAAATCACCGAGTGATCCACTTATTATCTTGAGTGGTTTTTCTTTTTCAATAATTCTTATTATTCCTAAAATCCTTTTGAGTTGCATACCAAAAAAATCAGGCATTTCCAACTCAAGAAGTGATCCAAGATTCAACCCATCATATTCTAATGATTTAGCCACTTCGTCTTGTTTATGCCATTGTGTAGCTAGTTCAAGTGCTAAATTATCTATCTTTGATTCATCATTTTTACTAAAATATTCTTCTACAAGGTAATGTGGTATTTCTGATTTGTTTAGTGATTTATGAGCATGAAAATCAAAACTTATTATTTTAGCATCATTAGAAGATAAAATTATACTTTTAAGTAATTCAACATCATCATAACCTTCTACTAGAACTAACACGTCTGACAAAACGCTTCTAGTGGCAATTAGATGGTGATTAATTAAAGATTTATGATCATTTATTTGAGGAACAATCTTATTTAACAGGTTAGTTTTTCCATGATCGATGAATTTACATAATTCCTTCAAATATCTTAAAAAATCTAGGCGCTTAATTCCCTCTTTAACACAGACGTTTAGCAGAGCTGCTTACACATTTGTTGAGGGTGCTTTTCCAGTGTACGCAAAAAGTGCTAAGGGATGCCATTTTGTTGACGTTGACGGTAACGAATACATCGATTATCTCTGTGGTTTGGGTCCCGTGATTCTTGGATACTCATACCCTAAGATAGATAGTGCAATTAGAAAACAACTGAAGAGCGGAATAATTTTTTCATTACCACATAAACTGGAAATTGATGTATCAGAATTGCTTTGTGATACAGTTCCATGTGCTGAAATGGTCAAGTTTTCAAAGACAGGATCTGGCGCCGCTACCGGTGCTATTAGGGCAGCTAGAGCAATTACAAAACGAAATAAGATCGCTTATTGTGGTTCTGGAGGAGTCTGGCATGATTGGTTTGCATGTATAATTAGTAGAAATCAAGGTGTTCCAGAATTCAATAGAGAACTGATTTATACATTTGATTACAACGATATTGATGCACTAGAATATATTTTTGATAAAAACCGAGATGAAATTGCTTGTGTATTTATCGAACCTACAATATTTGACAGACCCAAAAAATCTTTCCTTCAAAAGGTCAAAAAAATAACAAGAGCTAATGATTCCGTTTTGATTTTTGACGAAATAGTGACTGGTTTTAGAATGTCTAACGGTGGGGGTCAAGAATATTTTGGAGTAAAACCAGATATTGCGGTCCTGGGAAAAGGAATTGCCAATGGAATGCCATTATCGGCAGTGGTTGGTAAAACAGAATATATGAAGATATTTGATGATGTATTTTTTTCTACTACCTATGCTGGTGAAACTTTATCGCTTGCTGCATCGTATGCGACCATAACTGAAATCAAAGAAAAGGCTGTTATCAAAAAAATGTGGCAAAATGGTACTGTGTTGATGAACGGATTCAATAAAATTGCAAAGGAAGCTTCATTACAAATATCATTAACTGGTTATCCAGTAAGAATGAGACTAATTTGTAAAGATATGGAAGGCAATGATTCAATTTTGATTAATAGCCTACTTATTCAAGAACTTGTTAAAAGAGGAATTTTTATGCATCCAGGAGTAGAATACATATCATTTTCGCATAAAAAAGAAGATATCACAAAAACCATAGAGTCATTTGCTGATAGTATTTTGATTCTAAAAAAGGCAGTAAATGAAAACAAAATAAATTCATATTTGCATGGCAAACCTGCTAAACCAGTATATACAATGGTTAAACCTACAGAAAAAAGAAATAATATTCAATTTTTGTAGATAAAAAATCAATTTAGCATTAGATTAAATTAAGATAAAAGCCAAACCACAACAAATTCGCTAAACGTATATTGCTTCTATTTAGGAGGTGGATTTAATAGGAGATATATTCATCAAGTAACTCATTAATTATATTGTGAAGTCTGTCTTCAGAAATTCTTTCAGCAGTTTCAGAACTAAATTGGCTAAAGGAAATGTTTTCTCTATTCTGCTCTTTTGAAATTTTATACATCTCACCGATATCGTGGCAAAAGGGAAGTTCATCATGCGTAATTAGAAATTCTTGAAATCTCTCCCTTTCTCTGGATTTAGAAATCTCAATAGATGGAAGATCTTTGGTGTTAGGAAATCTAGTTCTATAGACATGCAACATACACTTTGCTAAATCTTCTATTCTTACTGATGGCATCTTTAGTACGAAGGTCTCAGCATCCTTTGCAATATTGGTTACTTTTAAAATCATAGACGCAGCTTCAGAAATTGACATAATAAAACGAGTCATCCTTGCATCAGTTACGGTGAGAGGGGTTTTCGCTTTGATTTGTTGTAGAAATATTTGAAAAACAGATCCTCTTGAACCTATTACGTTGCCAAAGCGTACTATGGCAAAGCCAGTCTTTCCAGTTCCTCTGTACGAGCTTGCATTCAGCGTAAGTCTTTCTGCTAACATCTTACTAGCTCCAAGAGTACTTGTCGGGTTCGTAGCTTTATCAGTACTAATAAAAATAAACTTGGATATATTTTCGATAAGTGACGCCTCAAGAATATTACTTGTACCAATTACGTTTGTCTTAACTGCATCGAATGGATTCTGTTCACAAATATCGACGTGTTTCATGGCCGCTGCATGAAATACTATATCCACATTTCTTATGGCCAGATTCAATCTGTCTCTATCTCTTACATCACCCACCATAAACGTGTAAAGTGGATTTTCTCCAATAGCTGTTTTTACTTCAAAAATAGAATTTTCATCATTTGTTAATATTCTAATGCTGTTTGGATTGTATTTGGTCAATTGTTTAATTAGGCCTAATCCAATGGAACCTGTTCCGCCTGTTATCAGAATTTTTTTACCTTTGAATTCATTTACTAAGTTTTTATCCAAAAATGTCATCCTATCTCTTACTTATTAAGCAAATTCCACAACTAGATAAAACTATTTCTAATCAGTCTATTAGTAGTTTTAATTATTAGTGATAAGTTTCTAAATCTGCTAGAAGTTCAATATGACATGTTGAAATAAAGACCGTATATTAAGGCTAATCAAAACAAATAATTAAAAAGAGAAATTTTTTATTGTTATGAAATGTGATGTTTTTGTTCCTGTCAGACTACTCAGTACTAGACTACCAGATAAAGCCCTAAAAGAGATAAATGGAAAACCCATAATAAAATATTTAATTGAAAGACTACAACATTCAAAAAAGATGCGCAATCTCGTTGTTTGTACTACAACTCATGAGTCAGATGATAAATTAGTAGAATTTCTAGAAAAAGAAAAAATAAATGTATTCAGAGGAAGTGAAAAGGACATTCTTATTCGTTTTTTAAATGCAGCTAAACAATTTGATACAGATTTTATAATAGCTGTCGATGGGGATGATATATATTCCGATCCAGAGTATGTAGATAAAATAATTGCGGAATTTGAAAAAACAAATGCGGATTGTGTACAGATTTTAGAAATCCCGGTTGGATTTACTCCAATTGGTTTCAAAAAAACAGCATTAGAAAAAATATGTAAATTAAAAAAAACAGATAACACGGAAACAGGTTATGGAAGATTTTTTACTGAAACCAATATGTTTCAAGTCAAAAATTTGGAACCCAGACTACGAACAAAATCTCCTAAAAATCTGCGTCTTTCATTAGACTATAAGGAAGATTTTGATTTAGCGAATGTGATATTCAAAGAACTGGGTAATGATTTTCATATAGAAGATGTTTTAAAATTATTGCAAGAAAAACCCAAGCTACTAAAAATGGTGAATAATTCAGAATCTAAATGGAATGAACATTGGAATAAAAACCTGGCAGATCTTTCCACAAGAGATATGTAATAAGCGTAATAGTGGGATATTATTGAAAATCTTAGTAATCGGTTTAGGCTCAATGGGGAAAAGACGAATAAGAAATCTTCTGAAATTAGGTTATTCAAATATTTTAGGATTCGATAGCCGTGAGGATAGAAGAAATGAAACATACAGAAATTATGGCATAAAAACAGTTTCTACTATTAATAATGCACTAGAACAAAGACCAAACGTGATGATAATTTCTACCCCGCCAGATTTACACTTAAAATATGCAGAGATTGCAATTAAAAAAAACATTAATTTTTTCATGGAATTAAATTTGTTGTCTAATGATGTAAAGGAGATAATCAAAAAAACAACAAAAAAACGAATAATTGCATTGCCATCATGTACAATGCGATTTCATCCTATAGTAAAGGAGTTGAAAAAACTATTAGATAAAAGAACTATTGGAAAAATTCTAACAATTAACCATCATAGTGGTCAATTTCTACCCAATTGGCATCCTTGGGAAGACTATCGAGATTTCTTTGTGTCAAAACGAGAAACTGGCGGAGCACGAGAAACTATACCCATAGAATTAGCATGGCTTACATATCTATTTTCAGAAATAAAATCTGTATATGCTAATATTGATAAAGTTTCTAAATTGGACGCCGATATAGACGACGTTTATCAGATTCTCTTAGAATTTAAAAATAACATTCTATGTAACATGATGATTGATGTAATATCGATACCATCCTTTAGAGAAACGAAAATCATCGGTGAAAAAGGTAGCATAATATGTGATTTCAATAGCGGAACTATCAAAATTAACAAAGGTAAAGAATGGAAGGAAATAAAATTAAAGATGGGGAGAATCGCAAAAGGTTACAATGGAGCTATACCGCCGGAAACCGTCTATGAAGAAGAGATAAAAAGTTTCTTAGATGCAGTAAAAAAACGAAAAAAGTATCCCTACACTTTAATTAGTGAATTAAATATACTGAAAATATTGGACGCGGCAGAAATTAGTAGTAAAAAAGGGAAAAAAATTATCCTGCAACAATACGCCAATTAATATTTGATTTTAAAATTTCACTATGACTTGCTTGTAATTTATGCATAGATAGATCATTGAATCATGGTTCTCATATTCTCAATAATTGTAAATTAATTCTGTTTTATAATGTATGAAGGGCTCATACAAAATGGGAATTGTAGTATTTTTACATCTTTGTTTTTAAAGTATTCTTCTACAGCCTTTGTTTCGCCAGGAAAAATCCCATAATCATCAAGTACAAGTACTCCACCCTTTGCTATTTTTGGATAAAGGTATTTTAAAACGGTGACTGCAGGTTCATAAATATCAGTATCTAAATTTAAAAGAGAAATTCTTAACTCGGGATGAGAATTTAGATACGCGGGAACAGTCTTTGTGATATTCCCTACAATTAACTCAACAAATTTGTCTATGCCTTTATGCTTTAACACTTTCATCATTTGGTCTTTAGATATGCTTTGTTCACCAGCTTCATTAACAAACTTGCTTCTAAATTTCTTATCTTGAACAAAGTTCGTTTTTGGATATTTTCCAAATACATCGAATCCAATAATTTTTTTTGAAAATGGATTTCCAAATAATTCTCTGAACATAAAAAATCTGGTCAAGGAGGCTCCTTTAAAGACGCCACACTCCACTATGGAACCAGGAACATTCTGAGACATTTTATACAGCTCGTAATGTGCAAGTATTTTACCAATTCGTGCCGTATCACAAGACAAGTAAAAATTATTTTCGTATTCAAAAGCTTTCGAAAAGTCAGGTAACTTGATCATAAACATTTCCTTCTTTTATAAACATGAATGATTTTGTTGTGTTCTACTGCAGTCTTATAATTCTGAATAACATCTGCCATAGCACAAGCTCTGTTTCTACTATAAATCGCATCTTTTAATATAATCCTCACGTGTGTTAATATCATCTTCACCATATTATTATATTTTTAATATTCCTGATGTTTAGAAGATATCAAATATCTTTAATTTGAAATCGGTTGTTGATTTATGGTGAATGATAAAGAACGTTCTTCTCAAATTATTTGTACAAACCTTTATTTGTTATAACTCAAATATATAGATAAAATTGACAACGGAACAAGTACAGCATAGAAAGGTAACTCTTCCTATAACGAACATGATTATGGTATAGTATTACGTTCTTCAGCCATTTTTTATTTTAAAAAAGATCGTTTTTTTAAGACTACAATTAGTATTTTAAACTACTGGAAGATAAAAAGAAACTTGGATGTAACCATATTAGCCTCGTTACGAAAAATGGATGGCTCTCTCATAAAACGTGAAGTCATAGATTTCCAAAAAGGAAGTGTCATTAATTACTCTCCTACCATCTCAGAAGACTACTTTGAAGGAAGCGTAGAGATAGAGGTATTCGCATTAGAAAATCTGGTTATACCATATCCTGGAATTATTGTTGTCTACGAAAGTAAACATGGAATTTCTATGGTTCATACTTACGAAAGGATATACTCCAATCATGAAATAGAAGAAAAACGAACTACCCTTCCTGGAGAAGAATGCTGTTGTAACGGAATTAAAGACTCGGAAGAAATTGAATCATTCACAGTATTTCATAATGGAAGCAGACGATTCCCTGAACAAAGATTTCATCTTTCTATTCTAAACTACAAAGGACAACGACAAGAATCCACTTTCTTACTACCAGAGCTTGCACCATATGAAACAGTCAAAATTCGCCATAGGGATTACTTCCCAGAACTAATCAGCTTCTTGGATGGTAAACCTGGTTATCCTTCCTATTCGTTTAAACTAAGTGATTGCTTCACAAGAATGCTAGTAGTTAATAGGAAAAGAGATGGCTCAGATTTCCAAGTTACCCATTCGGACTTTAATTTAACAAAACATGTAACTTCACCGCTTGAAGATGGAAAATTTGCATACATGTTTGTACCTAGAATTAACAACACGTACGAAGAGGTTGTTGTTTATCCTGACTGTGATCCAGGAAATTACGAAGTAAGTTCAAATTCTGGTCTTTCAGCTTTTTTTAACGAAAGTAAGCCAGCAATTATTTCCATTGAAGGTTCTGACTCAGAGAAACTAACATTCAAAAAGCTGAACGGGAATGTACCGAGCAGACTCCATACAGGACTTAAGCTTTCCAGATCATCTTCGCGATTGACTGCTGAAACATGCTTGGGGGTATATCATGAGTTTACTCCTCCAAAGCACTTTTTTTGGGGAATTTGTGCTACTAATTCAAAATTAAAATCTCAGATTCTACTTCAACAATTTCTGTGGTCAGAAGAAGAAACGGATCCAAACTCCCCAGTAATTATTAAGCTATATTCTGAAAAAAGTAATGAATACCAGCAAATTGCCATAGAACCTTACAAGCTAAAGAATGGGAAGTACTTATCTGAGCTTTTTTCTAATGTGGAAGAATTTTTAGGAACTGGTTTTGGGTGGTTTACCTTGTATAATCCTTATCCAAGTTGTATGGCGTACAGCACCTTAGAAAATGATCAGGGTAGTATATGTTTTGAGCATACAATGTAATGGATATGGCGTTTTAAAAAATTAATTAGTGATTAACAAATAATAAATCGACAGAGTCATATCAAGATATATTTAATTTCGAAGGTTTTAACAGAACGAATTGTAAATTTCCTTCAGGATCTAATTCAAACGCCTTTTTCAATTTCAAGAAATACTTTAAAAATGAATATTTCTTATTTGCTCCCCTACGAAAGTCAATAGCTAAATTTGATCTATAGACACTGTAATCAATCAATTCCAATCCTACTTTGTTTTGTAACGATTCAAAGTTTTTCTTGCTTAGTATCATATTAGCATAAGGTAATCTGTGAGGTAATCCTTCTTTTACGAAGGGTGATTTTGGATTAGGATCTACAATAAAAATCACCCCATTTGGCGTTAACATATTTTTTACACATTTTAGTACAGCATAATTATCGCGCATAAATGATATCATCTGATTTAAACAAATTAGATCATATTTTATATTTGAATTATAATTCTTATCAAAATGTTGCCATTTAATTTTTTTTGTAACAGCTAATTTAACAATTTTTTGATCAGATTCTATACCATGCGAATCAATTCCAAATTTGTTCAACTCATTCACAAAGGTACCATAGCTTGCACCTATATCTAATGAATTTTTAAAATCCATCTTTGTTTTTAATCTTAGATATTTTAAATACTCACGAGCAATAAGTTTTGATATATAATGATGCGTGATTCTGACCCAAACTCTTTCGAGAAAACTTGGATTAGCGTGTTCTTCACTAAAGCACGATTTATCAGAAAATTCTTCTTCAGTATATACAGCTTCACATTTATTGCATGTAAATATCTTAGGTTCTTCTAAATAGTAAGTCAAACAATTAACTTCATCACAAACTAAGCATTTATCCATTAATAACACAGTAAACAAATAATTCTTATTTTAATCTTGGTAGCATACATTAAATCCAGATATGTCTTAGATTAACTAAATAATTATAATGAGAAGAAAAATATTAAGTTTCAGTTGATAAGAAGTTGATTGCTTGTGAAGAATTGATTTAAAAAACATGAAAAAATTATATAGATAATGAAAATCTGATTATGATATCAGCTATTGATCTTCATGGTACAGAATTTCTGTTTGAATTGGATCGGGCAAAAAAATGCAGTTAATTTTATATGGCGTATAATGACAAGTATAACATTGATAAAAGCAAATTTCAAGATTTCAACGACCAACACACACAATTCAGAAAAAACCACTAATTCAAAAGATGATGCAGAACAGAAAAAAGACATTACACAAGAAGAGTTTGAACAATTTATAATCAAATCAGGTGCCGCTGGTTCGTTTATGGTTTTTAGATCTGATAAAAAAGAAGACGAACTTGGATTAGAAGAACTATAAAGATTCTAACAAACAATTAAAAAATAGACTAAACTATTGATGAGAAGAATTGTCAAAAAGCTTTGAATTTTCTATCAGAGAAGAAACTTTGGAAAAAATGCTGGCCAAAAAGAAGGAAATGGGATTTGAAGAAAAAGGCTGGGATGAATGGTTTGATTATATTTTTAATCAATATCATGACAATTCTAATAAAACTAAAATAGAAAAAATTATGGAATATGCTAATTATAATATTTGGTATGATCTGTGGGTAAAAAATTTTGCTTTAAATTTAAGTAACATCTGGAATGAATCTTCTGCCAGAGAATTGGATCCAACTAAAGATCCAGCATACAAGATTACGGAACACTCTGCGCTTGTCATAGGAAGAGGACCTTCCATTAAGAAACATAAACATTTGCAACTATTGGCAAATAGCAATTATAAAGGAGCAATAGTATGTTGCGATGGTACATTAATCAATGCTCTGAAAGCAGGAATTACACCCGATAAATTCCCTAATTATTACGTGGTTACTATAGATGCAGGTAACGTCATAAGAGAATTATATGATGACCCGATTGTAAATAAACACGGTAAAGAAATAATTGGTATTTTTTCAACAGTTGTAAGTCCATCAGTCGTTGAACGCGCAAGACAAGCAGGAGTCAAAATACATTGGTTACATGCATTATTTGATTATGGTCAAGGAAAAAAATCATTTAATCAAATAGCAGCATTAATGGTCAGGGCAAAAAATCACACAAATGGTTTACCAGCTATACAAACTGGCGGGAATGTGGGAACTTCAGCATGGTTTATCGCATGGCAAATTTTAAAATGTTCTACAATAGGACTCGTTGGGATAAATCATAGTTGGAATGAAGATGATCCTTTGGAAGAAATTATTTCTCATGGATATGGTTTACCTCCAATAAAAATTGATAGGTATAGTTCTACTTTCAACAAATTGTTTCCAAAAGTGTACAACCCTGAGTTTAAATGTTCTTGTATTCTTGATCCAATTTTTCAATACTATAGCAATGCGTTAAAAGAATTCATCACACGTTCCCCATCGTGGGTGAATACAATCAATGCTACGGAGGGAGGATGCATTTTCGGTGAACGCATACGATGCATGACTTTCGAAGATTTTCTTAAAAGTTACAGAAAATGAAGTTATATGTTATATAAAACAGACGTTAAATTAAATACTCCTGAGGGGGGTTTATAGTTAGTTTGAAGACTCTATTTGTTGTACCGGAAATCAGACTTGATAGTAAACCATATAATTTTCCATTCTGGGCTATAATATTAGCTGCCATAGTAGAACAGAAAGGTGGGCAAGTTGGTATTCTAGATTTAAATGCACTTAGAGTAAACTACAGTAGTAATCTGGTCCCTGATGAAATAATTGCAGAAGAAATTGCTCAAGAAAAATGGGATCTGATTGGTATAGGTGGTCTAACGACGACTTATGCCAGAATTAAGCAATTAATACCAATAATACGAAAATCTTGTCCTGATTGTATACTTCTAACAGGGGGTGGATGGTGTACTTACAATCCAGACGAAATTTTAGAGTTAGTTCCAGAAATTGATATGGTATGTATAGGAGAAGGTGAGATAACTTTCTCAGAAATTTATGACGAAATAGATCATGGTACCAGAAATTTTGATAAGATAAAAGGTTTATGTTTAAATAATAATGGAAAATTCAAATTTACTGAACCTAGGCCACTAATTTCAGATCTGGATACTATTCCTTATCCAGCATATCACCTTATGGAAACTGAAATTTATTTCAAATATTCGTCGCTTCCATTATCTGTAGATGCATTCAATGCAAAAAGAAGAGCGTCTGTTGTATGGGAAAGAGGTTGTCCTCGAGGTTGTACTTTCTGTTCCCACAATGGTATGTCTCGTATAGATCTACAAAATATTTATGGACATGGTAATAGAAAAGAAGGAGAAAAACTAGTGAGGATTTCTGACAAAGAAAACAACACTTTTCAATTGCCCGCACGATGGCCTACGGCAAAATATGCTGTTGAAAATATAAAACTTTTAAAAGAAAAGTATGACGTTGACTTCATCTCCATTCTAGATGAAAATATGACTAGTAATCTCAAGTGGACAAAAGAATTCTGTAAATTGTACGTTGAAGAGGGTTTGAATGAAACTATAAAATGGGGAACACTAGGTGATGCACCTAGTGTGGCAGTACACCCAAGTATTGTACAAACCATGAAGGATGCAGGATGTGTATATATTTCATTTGGGTTTGAATCAGCATCTAACAAAGTCTTAAACCAAGATATTGGAAAAGGCCAATTACAGATTCATGAACAGCAAACAATAGAGGCAGTTAAGAAAGCTAAACTTACTCCACTTGCAACATTCATGATTGGAAATCCACATGAAGACATTAATGACTTGATGGAAACTGTGACATTCTGGATTAGAAATAACATAGAGGTGGATCCCTTCATATGCACACCATATGTGGGAAGTCCTTTGTTTTTTGATTACAAAGATTTCATATTACAACAATATGATGAAAGACTGAAGTTGGTACAAAATGGCAATTATAAAGCCAGTGATGAAATGGTCAAAAAATGGAAATTGCGTGCACTAGATAAATTCATGCAAGAATGTGGAGATGCTACACAATATACGGCAACTGTTAGTCAATATTTCACGGTACCTGAATTATTTGCCCTGAAACATTTTATGTATAAAAAAGACACACGAAGAATGTTACAAATGACGCATCAACGATATGATCAAACGGGATTAGAACAATGGAATCACGATCCAAAGTGGGCTAAATACTGTAATGTCTGTAGTGCTAGTGATGAATTAGGATCCACACTTGAAGTTCCACTGAATCGTTGACATTATAATTTGATATAAGATTCTCTGAGTAAGTCAACTATAAATCCACAAGAGAATGGTATTATCTTACATACGAGACAAAATTTACAGGTTTGAATTATTTATTTTGTTTTTGGGTTATGTAATAATCTGCTTTGAAAGATGGATCATTTGTATTAAATCCTTTAATTCAGCATAATCTAGACTGACATTATTATCAATAAAGTTCTTTGATCTATCAGATGTTATATGTATCTCCAGTATTTTAGCACCTAAAATTACTGCAGTCAGTGGCGCTATTAAATGAGGACAATGATTTGAAAATCCATCGAAATCTTTTATATTTCTAAAATCCAAGTCCGAAAGACTACAAGGATATTTAGGAACACAATAAAGCCATTTTATCCTAGAATGATTGAAATACTTGCTATCATGGGGGATTGTTTGACAACTAACGAATAATTCCTTGTTTGTTTTGAGTATTCGATCTAATAATTCTGATGGTCTGTTTTCTAACAATGGTTTGGCATCTGCCTCCCTGATTTTGAATCTATTTATAAAAGGATCCAAAAAATCTACTGCTTCAGGATACATGGGTGTGCAGAACCATTCTATATAGACAGATTTTGCTAATTCATTTATGATTTCTACATTATCTTTTGTAATTGTTGTTTTCATTAATCTATCTCGTTCAGGATGATTCTTGACTATGTTCTCATGATATGCTTGAAATTTTACCGCATCACAACCTGCTTTTTTTGCATTTTTCATCATTGCTTTTGCTAGTTCAAAATCTCCATCCCAGTTAACCCCTATTTCTGCAACAAGAAAAACCACATCTTCACTAGTTTATCTTTAAATATAAAAATATGAACACAAAACTGAATCTACATATATTATTGTATTACTTTTCATGAGTGAGAAGATGAAAAGGAAAATTGCGGTCACAACAGGCTCAAGATCAGAATATGGTATACTCAGACCAGTTTTGCGTGCTATTTCTAGCAGAAAAAAATTGGATTTGTTTTTAATTGTAGCCGGCATGCATCTATCAAAAAAACATGGTATGACTATTAATGAAATAAAAAAAGACGGATTTAAGATATATACAAAAGTCGATATGATGCCAAAGGGAGATTCGAATTATTTTATGGCAAAATCATTAGGCAAGGGAATAATTGCCTTTTCTAACATATTTCGCAAATTACAACCTGATATCAATTTGGTATTAGGAGACAGGGACGAAATGCTGGCATCTGCTCTAGCGGCATATCATATGAACATTCCTAATGCACATGTGCATGGTGGTGAAAAATCTCAGGCAGGTATCGATGAGTACAATAGACATGCTATAACAAAAGTTTCAAATATTCATTTTGCTGCTACGGTACAAAGCAAGAAACGAATTATAAAAATGGGTGAAGATCCAAAACACGTTTTTCTTACTGGCTCACCAAGTATAGATGAAGTTGCCAACAAAAAAATTACAGGTAAAAAAGAACTTGAAAAAAATTATAACTTAAAATTTAGAGGTGACGAAATTTTATTAATACAACACCCTGTTACCACACAAAGTGAACTTAGTGCGAAACAAATTCTCACCACTTTGAAAGCCATAGTTAAAGTGAAAAAACTGACCATAGCAATAGCTCCCAATTCAGACGCGGGTAACAAGAAGATTTTTGAATACTTGAAATCATTTTCTAGCAAATATAATTTTATCAAAATGTATCGTAGTATTCCACGTCGCGACTACTTGGGCATGCTAGAAAATTGTGGAGTTTTGGTGGGTAATTCAAGTAGTGGAATAATTGAGGGAAGTTATTTTGGCATCCCGACTGTAAACATTGGAATACGACAAAAAGATAGAGAACGAGGTAAAAATGTTATAGATGTTGAAGACACATCAGTAAATTCAATCTATTTCGCTATACTGAAAGCGTTACAAACAAAAAAACGTGAAAAGCTTGTGAATAATCATATATATGGCAGTGGTAATGCCGCTAAAAAAATTGTCCAGCATCTTGAAAAAATTGAACTTAATAAAGAATTAATCCAGAAGAAAATAGCCTATTAGTGGTATGATAAAAAAAACTCAAAATAAATGGGTAAAACCAATCATTAAACATGGAAAGCTCACTAAATATAATTACGTCGTTCAATATCCGGAAAATCTGAAACTTGGGAGATATTTTGACATTGGTAAATTTACTTACATAAACTGCCGTTACGGAGTTGAAATTGGTAATAATGTTCAAATCGGCTCACACTGTTCAATTTATTCCCATTCAACAATAGATCAAAAAAAAGGACCGGTAATTTTGAAAAATAACTGTAGAATTGGAACTCATAGTACAATAATGCCTAATGTCACTATTGGAGAAAATTCTATTGTTGCGGCATATTCTTTTGTGAATAAAAACATTCCCAAAAATCAAATGTGGGCAGGAATCCCCGCACGATTTAAATCTGCAATTAAGTAGAGTTCTTTATCTTCTCTAAATATTATTATAATCTAGCTTTTTGAATGAGATTAGATGCATACGCTTAAGATTTTAACCTCACACCATGCTATGCCAAATGTCAAATCTGTAAACACGCTGTTTTTTGAAAATCTATTGCCAGTTCTTCAAACTAGAATAAATGTACAAATGATTTGGCTTATCTATCAAGCAGATAAACTAAGTTCATCACAACAAAAAGATCCTAACAGTATAATTCTGGACATTCATAATTACAAAGATGCAGTTGAATTAATGAAAAAAGAAAACCCAGACATAATTTTTGCCTATGCAGACTCAGGTATCATTGATTACGCGTTATCATTAGCAGGAAAATTTCTTAATATCCCTGTAATTAGTGGATTTCATACTTATCCTGATCAGAAGTTTAGACGTCGAACAACGATCCTTAAATCAATCATATTAAGATCATTTGACAGTTCGATTCCTACTGACACAAGTACAAGTAAAAAAAGATTTATGAGAAGAGGCAGGTTTTTCATTTACAAATATATTTTTCTACTAAGAACTCAGAGAGCCATTAATATGGGTGTAATAAAAATAATAAAAAACTTTTTACATCTAGTGAGAGAATATACGGACCAGACAAAAATTTATTATGATTCAAGATTTGCAAACACGCTTCATTGGTTAGAGGGAGAATCACTAATTGAGCCCTTGGTTAATAACGGATTTCAAAAATCTACTCTAGTATTAACGGGTAGCCCAATGTATGATACTGCATTTCAAAAATTACAAAACTACAAACCTTCTTTACGAAAAGACAACAAAATACATGTACTATTGGTAACTACTAGCATGTATGAACATGGATTTTGGACAAGAAAACAACGAGATACAGTAACTAAAGAAATTGTAGCAACAATTCATCAACATAAGGATGAAATGTCACTTGCAGTTAAAATTCATCCCTCCTCAGAGGTTCTATCAGATTATGAATCTATAATCAATCCAATAGATCCGTCTATACCTATTTATCAGAAAGGCAGCATTCTTGAATTTCTAGACGATGCTGATGTAATAATCTCATTTGTAACCTCGTCTGCACTAGTCTATGCATTGATAGCAAGGAAGCCTATAATAATTTGTGATTTTTTTCCTTTTGACAAGGATACATTTGTAGAAAGGGGTTTAGCACTATATTGCAAAAGCTCTTCAGAGATTATTCCAACAATAAGAAAAACTCTGATTTCTAACCCAGCATCAGAAAAGAAAGTTGATTATTTTATCAAGGATTTTTTTTATAAATCTGATGGACGTGCTGCCGAAAGACTTTGTGATGCTATTATGACTTTGATAGAAAAAAAATAACAGTAATTATTTTATCAAGTCTTCTTTAATTATTATATCTTTTAATTCATCCTTAGATAATAACTGAACCTTGTCCGAAGAATAGTCTTCTTTTAGTTTTGTTTTCTTGTATGGTATAACACGCTTCGGAATTAGGTCTTCTACTTCAAAATTGCAAATGAGATAGTCTTTATCTGATTCATATGTATTTCGAATTTCATCCTTGCTAATCAAAGCTTCATGATATTTTTCTCCAGGCCTTGCTGAAATTATCTTTATCTTTGATTTTTTACCTAACAATTCTATGATTGCATCCGTCATGTCTCTAACAGTATACGCTTTTAGTTTTGGAACAAATATCTCTCCGCCTTTTCCATACTTAGCTGCTCTCAAAACTAGATCCAACCCCTCATTCATTGTAATATTAAAACGTGTCATGGAGGGATCTGTTACAGTTATTTCGTGCCTAGAATTAATTTGCTCTATAAACTTTGGAAGGATGGATCCTCTGCTACCCAAAACATTTCCATATCTAACACAAACGAATCTTATCTTACGATTCCCTTTGTAAAAGTTAGCCGTAACAAACAATCTTTCCATGAGTAATTTTGTAGCACCGTATGTATTTATCGGCGAAACTGCTTTGTCAGTACCAATCCCAACAGCTAACTCTACCTTGTTATCCAAGCAAGCATCTATCACATTCTGTGTACCGTCCACATTAGTTCTTACAAATTCAAATGGATTGTATTCGGCGACTGGAACATGTTTTAGAGCTGCAGCATGAAAAACTATGTCAATATCTTCCATTGCTCTGTATATTCTGTCTTTATCTCTAATATCTCCAATTAAAAATCTCAAACGTTTATCATGAATTTCTGATTGCATCTGAGTCTGTTTCCACTCATCTCTGCTGAAAATTCTGATTGTTTCCACATTTGTTTCTAAAAGTCGTTTTGTTAAGGCAGCTCCTAATGAACCAGTTCCACCAGTAATAAGCACCTTTTTGCCTTCGAACAAGACAATTCCATTTTTATTATTGTCATAAAAAACCTTGCTGTAGCTCTGCATAGCGCATAAATCTTGGCTATAAGCTGATAAAATAACATGGATGACAAATACGAAACTAATGAGCAACAAAGGGAATTCTGGTCAGGCAAATTTGGAGATTTTTATATAAACAGAAACAAATCAATCGACGAAGTTAATGAATCCTATGAAAAGGAAACCGGTGTTACTATAGAGGAAATATTTCATAAATTTTTTGATAAAATAGAGAGAAAAAGTAAGATATTAGAGCTAGGCTGTAATGTAGGATTAAACTTGGAAATACTACAAAAAATGGGATTTGGTAATCTCTACGGATTAGAATTGAACAAAAAAGCGCTCAAAATAGCGCGAGAAAGATATCCAAAATTCACATTTATTAATTCCAGTATAGAGGATTATGAATCAAAAACGACCTTCAATTTAGTGTACACTGCTGGTGTTCTTATTCACATAAATCCTTTGATCCTCAATTCTATAATCAAAAAGATCATCAGCCTTACCAAAGAATACATTTTTGGTTTTGAATACTATGCTGATAGATTAGTTGAAATAAAATACAGAGGATATTCTAATGTTTGTTGGAAACAAAACTTTCCATTATTATTCCAACAACTATTTAATGATATAGATGTAGTAAAGGAAGAAAAATTTCATTATAAAAATAAAGATTTAACGGATATAGCATATCTTTTGAGAAAAAAACAAATAAAATTCTGAGTATTTTTATTGCTTTTCAAGAACATCCCAATATGTGTTATGCCAGTTATTCTGCTTATCTTTAACCCACATTGGTCCTCTAAACCCATTGGCAACATTCCAAAACTTCTCAACCGTTATTCCTACATAATCACAAAATTTTATTATGTAATGTTCAGCACACTTGCCATCGTATTTTCTTACAAATTCGATTGCTTCACCTTGTGTTAATCTCCCTTCCCTTAAATCATAACAAGCATGATCCATACACTGGCCAAATCCAAACTTGATATATTTGAGCATTTGATTTACCTGAACCAGATCTGAGTCAAGCTGAGCAAAGGGTGTGTACGTACCAATAGAATTAGGATCAAAGTCTTCAGGACGCCATTTGAGACCATGTTTTTGTGAAAATTCCGCATTACCTCGAAAAGACCATTCTTTCAAAAAATATTGTAACCATATCGCACGAAAACCTTTTTTCTCTAATTTCTTGCGATCATAATGAAACAGGTAAAGGTCCTTTTCTTCAATCCCTTCAACTTCAAGATATTCTTTCCATCCAGACGATAAAGTGTGTATTTCGTTAACTTTCAAAGCATCAGAATCCTTACCCACGCCTGTTAAGCTTACACCTAAAGTTAAACCTGGATTTTCTCCTTGGATAATAAGAGGAATGTCAAAATAGTCTGCAATAATGTACGTAGATGACCAAAGAGAATATTCTGTTACCTTTACTGGATTAAGATACTTGTAGAAATCACGCCTTACGAGTTTCTTCATAACCATGGGGTTGGGGCGAAGAGCTATTACGTCAAATCCCAAATTTTTTAGATTCTCAATATTGTGTTTGCCAATTTCAGTAATTCCTTCAGGTTCGCTATTTACAAGTAAGCAACGTAGTCCCAGTCGATCACGAGCAGTAAGTGCTTGTTTCGTACTGTCTTTGCCACCACTTACGCCGATCACACAATCATAATTGCCTTTTGTATTTTTTTTTGCCCAATTAGCAACATTCTGTAATTCTTTCTCCCTGGCATTCCAATCAATTAGTTTTTTTTCCTCTTCCCAAAGGCAAGCTCCGCAAACACCATCATTGTTAAAATAAATTCCAGGTCTTGTGTCAGGTTGAATACATTTTTTACAAATCTTCATAGTATATTTTCCTTACAGCACATATTTGTCTAAATAGGTATTTCTTTGTATTTACATTCCTATCGATTTATTCTCTATTCATACTATAGCATATAAGCAAAAATTAGAGATAAAACAGGTCTTCATACTAATTCATCTTTATTCTCTATTATCTTGATTATTGCATCAAAAATATCATCCATGTCCTGTATCGTAGCCGGAGGTCTACAAACTGGTATCATTACAAGCTCTTTCTCATTCAGTGACTCCGTTACAGGACAAAGCCCCTTTTCATATTTGGCATTTCCAGTATAATGCTTGAATGCAAAGGCTCTTTTTTCTGTATATAGAGGATTAAGATATAGCGGTTTCACATATCCTCCAAAACACGGAATGCCTTCTGCCCTCATCGCCTCACAAAACTTGTCTCTAGGCAATCCAATTTTTTCTTGATTATAAGAAAAGGCATAGACATAGTAAACATGTTTAACAAAATCGTATCTAACATGTTCCAAGCCGTTAATAGTATGAATTTTCTTAGTTAGATATTCTGCAAGTTTAATCCTATCTTCATTCATTTTATCCAACTTTGAAAGTTGTACTATTCCTATAGCTGCTTCTAACTCTGTCATTCTATATCCCCATCCAAGTATCTCAGATCTGTATGTTCTTTCTGTCTGCGTTGATAACAGAACTTCACCGTGATTTCGTACCATTTGTGCTACTTTTGTAATCCTATCATCATTGGTTACAAGCATGCCTCCTTCTCCAGTCATCATATTTTTTGTTTCTTGGAATGAAAATATCCCACAATCCCCCATTGTTCCAACATTTTTTTTCTTATACCTTCCTCCTGGAGCTTGTGCACAGTCTTCTATTATCTTAAGATCATACTTAACTGCAAACCTTTTGATCTCATCCATGTCGCAAGCGTGACCAAAAAGGTGTACAGGAATAATTGCTCGTGTCAAAGGACTTGTAACATTTTCAAGTTTTGTAGGATCCAAACAAAAAATATCTTTTTTTACATCAGAGAAAATAGGAATTGCATTATGCATTAATACTGATGTGGCAGTTGAGGTAAATGTGTAAGGAGGAACAATAACTTCCTCTCCGGGATTTATTCCAACAGCAACAACAGCTGCATGCAATGCTGATGTTGCAGAATTAAAAGCGATTGCAAACTTGGTACCTACATAATCAGCGAATTTTTTTTCAAACTCTTTGATCTTTTTTCCTCCTAAGAATTGTTCACCTGAAGAAGCAATAAAGGTTGAAAGATTACCACTTTCTAATACCTCTAATACTGCATTTTTCTCTGCATCCGTAATTATAGGATGATTAGGAAATGGTTTTTCTCTAGTTTTCTTACCTCCAAAAAGAGCTAATTTTTTCAACTCTTTTTATCACTTGGAAGAGATTTTATACGTATTTGTTTTTAGAGGCAGGTAGATCCTATCTCCATTTTTATTAGCAGATTCTAACATTGCGATTATTGCTTCTAGAGAATAATAACCATCTTCACCTCTACAAAGTGGCTCAACATTATTTTCAATGGAATAAAGAAGATTTTCTAAGCCAAGTACAATAGCATCTGTTTTCTTAGGAAAAGCATATTTTTTAGCTTCTAGTTCACGATACAACAAACCTTTCTGATTATGAGAAATTTCAAAATATTCCGCTGTCGAGTTTGTGAGATTTAATCTAATCCTTGCTTTTGTACCTATAATATCAAATTCTAAAATCACGTAATTATTTACATCAAAACTGTGTATCGTACATATGGTTCCATTTTTGCAGGCAACAGTACCATCCACATTTGGATCGGAAGGGTTATTTGAAAGATTTCGACTATAAGCTCCTTCTGCCCATTCTATCTCATTAAAAAAAAACCTAATCAAATCAAATATGTGCGAGCCAGTATTTGCAATCCCGGCACCATAGCATATATTGACGTGTTGAATTTTTCCAAGTTTATCATTTTTGATTAAATCTCTAATATGTTGATAAAAGGGATCAAATCTTCGTTGGTAGTCAATTTGTAACCTAACTCTTTTTTCTTTGCAGAGTTGAATTATTTTTCCAGCACTTTCTAGGCTGTCACTGATGGGCTTTTCTAAAAAAATTCCTTTAACACTATACTTTGCTGCTTCTTGCACTATATCAAAGTGTGAATCTGCAAGAGTACAAATTGATACACAGTCTAAATCTTGGTTTTTAAATAATTCACGATAATCTGTATACAAATTTTGAACGTCATATTTCTTACCATATCTCATAAGCTTACTCCTATCAACGTCACAAAAAGCTGATAATTCTACTCTCTTATTTCTGAAATACGCCTTTGTATGAGTGTTAATAGAACTCTTTCTTGATTTATCATCAAAACTTGCACCAATTCTACCTAGGCCTATTACGGCGCATTTGAATTTCATATTTCCGATTATTCCGACTTGTATATATTCATAGATTAGAAAATAAAATGAATCTTTTCAATGACATCAGTTTGCTTAGTAAACGGAATATCTCAATATTTTACATTTAATAGAAAGATGATAACTATTCAATAAAATGAAGATAATTGGAGTAATTCAAGCCAGATTAAGATCCCAGAGACTTCCTGGAAAAGTAATGCTTCCTCTTTTGGATAAACCTGTACTATGGCACATTCATAATAGATTGTCTAAATGCAAACTTCTTGACTTAGTAGTAATCTCAACAGGAGAATGCAAAAACAACTTCGAGATATGCGAATTTGCAACAGAAAATAAGATCCCAATTTATAGCGGAAGAGAAGATGACCTCATCGACCGACTTTACAAAACTGCAGTAACCTTTCGAGCTTCTGCTATAGTACGAATAACTGCTGATTGTCCGCTGGTGGATCCACAAATAGTTGACAAATTGGTTTCAAAGTATATCAAAAATGTGTCCAAATGTGATATCGTCACGAACTGCAAAGTTCGTACTTTTCCTCATGGTCTAGACGCCGAGGTCTTTTCATTAAATGCTTTAAGGAAAATGTGGAATGAAATTAAGGCGCCAGAATTACGTGAGTGGTTCCCCCTTTACATCGATAAACATCCAGAATTTTTCAGAATTTTGAATATAACTAATACAAAAGACCTTTCTAAACTGCGACTGACTCTGGACTATGAGGAAGATTACGAATTTATCAAAAAGATATATCAATTTTTGTATAAAGACACTAAAGTTTTTGGCATGAAAGATATTTTAAATCTTATAAAAAGGAAACCACATCTGACAAAAATCAATTCTAAATATGCTGGACACCAGAATGTGGGAGCGCCTAGGATATAACACAATCAATGAAAATATTTCACACAAAATATGTTTTAACATTATTCTTGAGCGGAAAGTTTTTCATATATAATACCCTTTGGCTGAAAACCCAATTTTTTAATGAGATTATTAGAAGGTGTATTTTTAATATTTACTGTCGCAAAGTATCTTTCTTTTGGATGTAGTTTTAGCATCTCTCTTACTGCATTCACTGCAATACCTTTGTTTCTGTATTTTTCACCAAGGTAATATCCTATTTCGCCGTTTTTTGTAATATGGACAAATCCTGCACGCTCTTTTTTGACTATCACTATGTACGTTTTAAGATCACTTTCAAAATATGATTTGAAAAATTCCTTAATGGGTTTTAACTTGAGAATAGTGACAGTAAGTTCAGGTTTGAGGTTCTTTTTGATTAATTCGTATACGAAGTCATGATCATCTACTGTCATCTCTCGTAATTCGTAGTCTAGCATGATTAGGTTCACTGTAATTTCCTTTAATTACTTTTTTTGCAAAGTGGTCAATTCCTTTCTAGACTATACTTAGGATAAAAACTATAACCCATAACTGAAAGGTTTACCTTATATTTTAACAACCAAATATGTAGATCGCGTTTTAATTAATGACTTTTTCATAAAAACTCTTAGTTTATAGAATAAGGTATTTTATAAGCAGTGTAATTTGGATTATTGTTGACTCATAGAGCAGTAAATCTTGAGAATCTGAATCATATTTTTATCATTGCGGAAGCTGGTTCCAACTGGAAATGTGGTAGTTACGAAGACGATTTGAATAGAGCCAAACAATTGATAAAAACTGCTGCCAAGGCAGGTGCTGATGCAGTAAAATTTCAGGTCTACAGACCAGACACCATATACGTTCCAGAGGCTGGAAAAAGCAATTATCTTTCAAAACATGGCATAAACGAAAACATCAACGATATTTTTGAACACTTATCAATGCCATATGAGATGATCCCCGAACTCGCAAGATACTGTAAACAAGAAAATATCATGTTCATGTCAACCACATTTTCAATTCAAGACGCAAAAGAAGTTGATCCTTATGTACAGATTCACAAAGCAGCATCTTTTGAGATAAATCATGTAAGGCTACTTGAATTTTTAGCTGAGACAAAAAAACCCATTTTGATCTCTACCGGTGCAAGCACATATGATGAAATAGATTTTGCAGTAAACCTAGTTAAAAATAAAGGAAACAAGCAGATTGGATTGATGCAATGTACGTCAAAATACCCCTGCTCTATAGAAGCATTGAATCTATCCGTAATACCGCAAATGAAATCCAGATATAATTTTCCTGTAGGACTTTCAGACCACAGCATGGAGCCAATAATTGCGCCTATTTTAGCTGTAGGACTTGGTGCCACCATGATAGAAAAGCATTTTACCTTAGACAGAAAACTCTCAGGACCAGATCATCCTTTTGCATTAATTCCAAGTGAATTAGAATTAATGATCAAATCTATTAGAAATGCAGAATTAGCAAAAGGAACTGGAAAAAAAGAAATCCTCAAGGAAGAATTAGAGTTAAGACGTTTTGCAACTAGGTCGATCCAAGCTATAAAAAATATCTCAAAAGGTGAAGTTTTGCAGGAAGGAATTAATTTTGATGTTCTCAGACCGGGTAATAGGATACGAGGTATGGAAGCTAGATTCCTCGAAACTGTAAACGGTAAGAAGGCTACAAAAGATATAGCGATAGGGGATGGAATAACCGAATATGAGTAGACTCATTTACCAAATTTGTTAGTTAATTGTATGATTTTGTTTACATCATCTCGGGTTAAATTGGGATGAATTGGTATTGAAACTATGCGCTCGCCAACACTTTCAGTGTTTGGCAGTCTAGTACTTTCTTTGTAAAATTTCATTGTGTGTATAGGCTTGTAATGAATTCCTGTTTCTATGCCATTTTGAAACATTTTCTTTATGAAACTGTTGCGGTTGTGTACCTGAATCCAATAAAAATGATATGAACAGTCTTCGTTAAATGGCATTTTTTTCTCAATTTCAATCTCTTCTGAGTATTTTTTAGCTATTTGCTTTCTCTTAAAATTCATCTTATCTAATTTCTTTAGTTGTGCTATTCCAATGGCAGCAGAAAATTCATTCATATAATAATTCCAACCAAGTTGCTTGACATCATATTTTGTTCCTTTTCTATCAGATATTCCGCACCATCTACGTGATTTTATAAGGTTTGCAAATTCGTTGCTTTTTTGTCCATTTAACGTAATGGCCCCACCAGTCGGCATTGCTAAATTTTTTACGGGGTGAAAGCTGAAACATACGGCAACGCCATGACTTCCTATCATTTTTCCTTTGTATATTGTACCTGCGGCATGAGCCGCATCTTCTATTAATATTAGATCAAACTTATCGCATATCCTCTTTATCTTATCAAGCTCGCATGACATTCCAGCAAAATGAACAGGTAGAATTGCTTTGGTTCTTTTTGTAATTGCTTTCATTATGAATGAGGGATTTAAACACAACGTGTTTGGATCTATATCAACGAAGACTGGTCTTCCGCCGTTATAGACTACTGCATGTGCTGTAGAAACAAACGAAAGTGATGGAAGTAGCACTTCCTTGCCTTTAATGTCTATCAATGAAAGTGCAAGATGAAGTGCAGCTGTCCCGCTGTTTAGTGCTATACACTCATCGGAACCGACATATTTTTTGAACATAATTTCGAATCTCGCTACGTTTCCTGTACCAGCTCCTGTGGCCCAAAAATGACTTTGTAATGTATTTTTCACGGCCCTTTCCTCTTCCATTCCTACAACGGGATCGAAAAGTTTGATTTTTTTCATAGTTTGGCCTTTACATCAGAATTAGTTAGTTCGTAAGCATACTGTATTAATTGAAAACCGTTTCTCTTGAAAAAGTTTATTGATTTTGTATTTCTTGGACTAACATTTGCAAGGTACCGCGTTCTTGGATTCATTTTCATCAATAAGTTTAGAGCTTTTTTACCAATTCCTTTGCCCTGCATACCTTTTTTTATGAATATTCCAATCGCATCTTGGTTAGTCAGATAAATTGATCCAGCCTTTTCATCTTTGTATTTTATTATATACCATTTCGAATATGGTCTTGAGGAAACAAATTCAATATGTTTTTCATAACTGGGCATTTTTTTATGAGATATGTTAGCTCGTGGATCTCTTTCCCTCAATAAATCATACAGAAAACGATAGTCAGACTTTGTAACCGGTTTGAGTGAAATTATATGATTCTCTCTTTTCATACTCGGTTAAGTTCGTGCATGCAATATTTCAAAATACCTCATTTTTTACACAGTAATTAGAGGTGTAAGAGAATCTAATATAAAATACACTTTAGTTTAATAAACAAATAGGACTAGAATGGCTCCACAAACAAAGATTCACACAAGTCTTAGAACTGTACAATGGGAAAATAATACAGTTATAATGATTGATCAGACTAAATTACCAAACAAACTTGCCTTCGTTAAATACAAGGATTATAGAGATGTAGCCAATGCGATCAAAACATTAGTTGTAAGAGGTGCTCCAGCTATTGGAGTATCAGGGGCGTTTGGTCTGGCTCTTGCAGCATTACAAAGCAAAGCAAAAACAAAAGAAAACCTCTTAGAAGATCTAGAAAAGGCAAGAAAAGTTCTATTTGAAACAAGACCTACTGCCGTGAACCTTGCATGGGGACTTGAAAAGATTATGAAAGTTGCAAAAGAAGCCAAAGATGTTTCAGAAATTAAAAAATCGGTTATTCAAACTGCACAAAAAATGGCAGAAGAAGACATTCAAACAAACATGAAGATGGGAAAACAAGGTGCAGAATTGTTTGAAAACAATGATATCATAATGACTCATTGTAATGCAGGTGCACTAGCTACTGTAGGATACGGAACTGCATTAGGAGTCATTCGTGCAACTAAAGAGAGTGGAAAACAGATCAAGGTAATTGCAACAGAAACAAGACCAGTTATGCAGGGTTCACGTCTTACCGCCTTTGAGCTAAAACACGACGGTATTGATGTTAGCTTGATTCCAGATACTGCAGTAGGATATGCCATGTCAAATGGTTTGGTGACTAAAGTGATTGTAGGTGCAGATAGGATTTTGAGAACGGGTCATGTATACAACAAAATAGGAACTTATCAAATAGCACTGATGGCACAACAACACAAAATACCATTCTATGTAGCTGCGCCACTCTCTACCTTTGATCTAAAAAGCAACCCTGAGGATGTTATCATAGAACAGAGAAAAGCAAGTGAGGTTACCTCAGTAGCAGGTAAAAAGACTGCTCCTGATGATATTGGAGTGATAAATCCTGCCTTTGATATGACTCCACCGGAGCTTGTAACGGGTATTATAACAGAAGCAGGTATTGCAAAACCACCGTACCCAGAATCTATCAAAAAATTGTTTGAATCGCAGCTGTAAGGTATTTATTTCATAAGTGAATCAACCCAATTGATGGGTACAGTAACATCACAACAAGTTTTAGATTCTCTTAAACAATGCATGGATCCAGAGATTCCAATTAACGTAGTAGACATGGGTTTGATCTATGGTGTTAAGGTAACTGATGACAACAAAGTGGATATTAAAATGACCATGACAACGCGAGGATGTCCTTTACACGATACACTTGTTAGTGATGTAAAAAGATACGTAAACAAAGTTCCTGGGGTAAGTGTCATTAATGTAGAAATAGTATGGGAACCTGCTTGGACTCCAGAAAAAATGTCTGAAGAAGGCAAGAAACTGATCAACTATGGAAAGCAAAAAACAATCACACCAATAAATTATGAAACTGCTATGCCACAAGGAATAGGAAAGGTTGCAAAGCAAGAGGATGGTTCATTGGTGTTGATAAATGAACACGAGCAAGGTTTTATGGTAAATCAGGCAATCATTGACTTTTGGAAGTTATGCAACGGACAAAGAAAGATAACTGATCTTGTTGAACTGTTTGCACAAAAACTTGGTTTAAAAAGAGAACAGGTAGAAAAAGAAGTAATCCAGCTTATCCAACAGCTAAGAGATGGTGGATTAGTTGCCATAAATCAACCAGAAGTTTCAAACGTTGAATTTAAAAAATAAAAATTAGCATCAATTATTAAATTTCCTTAATCTCTGTTATTGTTCCTTGGACAGAATCCATCTTGACGATGGCTCTTTTTTCATTAAATCCCAAAGCCACATACCAGTCACCACCATCCTCATCGTATTTTGTCTCTAACGTCTTGACTTGGTCTGCAGTAACACTATATTTTTTTATTATTCCAGAGACCGCCACAGGAATAGCTTCTTTTTCAGTTGCAAGTCTCCTCTTCATTAATCCTATTCCAGGACTCATAATCTCTCTTCTCTCATGTGGTATAATAGTTATTATGCAAGTCAAAAAAGATCTAAATTTTGTCATGAGTTCTGATCTGGTAAGATTCTTGTGTAATATGATGCCACCAAAAATTAGATGGCCCTGACTGTAGAGCTCAAGGACGCATTATACTCCTTAATAGACAACTTGATGGCAAATCCGCAGAAAATGCGAAACATGGCATCTGATTTAAAACCACTTGCCAAAGATGACATCGAAGTAGCCTTTGGAATATTTGTTGGCTACGTGACAGGAGGATTTGCAGAGCTATTCTTTGAGTCACAAAAGCGAAGCATGACAGCTAAAGAGGCAATCGAAGTGCGAAAGATCCTCTTTGAACGAGCACTTGAAATGAAAAAAGCTATTGCATATGTACAAGCTCAAGAAAGCAGAAGCTAAATTTTCCAAGACAACATCCTATATATCGTATTCAGCATTACTTTTATCCAGATGTTACATTCAAATGCATTTTCTAGTTCACTTATTTCAAGAACAAAAACTCTAATCTTTATAGTTTCCATCCTTGCAGTTTCTGGAGTTGCAGTTGAACTTGTAGCTGGAATGTGGGACGCCACATCACATCTTATGCGCGAACCAGAACGATTTTGGACAATACAGCATATAGCGGTATATACAGGAGTTGGGATGATTTCATGTTCTGCTATTTTAGGTTCGCTTGTTATAATTACTAATTCAAAAAAGAAAACTCTGACTAAGGGATTAAAAATTATCATCATAGGAACAGTTTTACAACTCACTGCTGGTTATGCCGATTCTATTTCACACGATATATACGGTGTTGACGGTCTAGTGAGTGCATCACATCTTGTTCTGGAGACAGGTCTTGCGTTAAGTGCTCTTGGTGGTTTTATGACACTTTGTAGAGTTGACAAACAAAAGACTACCAAATTACTTCCAACCGCTATCATGACTGTTCTTCTTTCTATTACATGGATCGGATTTAACCTGGCTCTGATTTTTGGTGCTGTTGTGCTTTGTGTGCCGGTTTACGAGATATTCTCTTCTGGCTGTGCAGTGTTTTGACTAAGCCTCCTGTATCCAGAAAACACAATAACTGCAACACCAAAAAATGCCATAAATACTGGAATCAGCAATTCGTACGATCTTGTATTGCCAAACTCTACCTTAATTTCAACTAATTTTTCAGAAACGTTGGTTATTTCCATGCTGTATTTCCCACTCTCTGAAAACTTAAAATAATTTACAGCCATTTTAGTTCCAATTTTTTTTTCCTCAATGATATTTCCGTGAGGATCCAATATTTGTACAAACAGAATATGTTTTTCATAATTAGGAATTGTAATTGTATAAAACCCTAGACCATTTTCTGCCAAATACAAATCAAGAGTGGCAGTTTCCCTTACGTCAAGATTTGTATCATAGGATATCTTTTCGCCACCTGAAAATATTATGCCTATCCAAATTGATGCTATACACACCAAAACTAGACCAATTCTAAATGGTGGATATATTTTCACACTCTTTCTATTACTTGGAGTCTTAAATTTACATCTCTATTTACAGATAAGAAAAAACACTCAAGAGGGCCCGGAGGGATTCGAACCCTCGACCTGGTGGTCCGAAGCCACCCGCACTATCCTGGCTATGCAACGGGTCCAATCAAGTAAGAATTTAACGGGGCTAAATATCTGTCTAGATAATTGAAAATATCAAAAAGAGTAGTAGGTGTGGAATATGCTATACGTGATATTGCACTTTCTGCAAAAAAGCTAGAAAAACAAGGGCAGAAGATAATTTACCTTAACATAGGAGATCCAGTGCAATACGGATTTCAACCACCAGAAAATGTAAAAGAAGCTCTTATGAAGGCAATTAAAAACGGACAGAACTATTATGCACCATCAGAAGGATTGCTAGAGCTAAGACAAGCTATTGCTGAAAAAGAAAAAGCAAAGGGTCTTTCGGTCTCTG